>ENA-ORUI01003538-ORUI01003538.1-human-gut-metagenome-genome-assembly--contig:-NODE-3538-length-11159-cov-2.324117_pt1 | contig 11159 bp, 7 predicted proteins | sample MGYA00242078_ERZ509205 | MGnify/ENA primary metagenome ERZ509205 (study PRJEB26280, sample SAMEA2338828) | human gut metagenome | biome: human gut; feature: human-associated habitat; material: faeces... | reverse complement strand
ACCTCGGAAATCTTGTTTCCCGCACGACGGCGATGGTTGAAAAATACTTCGGCGGCACCCTTCCGGCGGAGCGCGCAGCAGGCGAGTTTGACGAGAGCCTGATTTCTCTCGTCTCCGGTCTTCGCGACCGGGTCGAGGCGCAGATGGAAAAGTTCCAGTTCCAGAACGCGCTCGAGGAGATCTTCAAGTGCATCCAGAGGGCCAACAAGTATATCGACGAGACGATGCCGTGGGCGCTTGCAAAAGACGAAGCCAACAAGGCGCGCCTTGCTACGGTCATGTATAACCTTCTCGAGACAATTCGCATCTGCGCAACGCTGCTGCTGCCGTTCATCCCCGCGTCCTGCGAGAAGATCTTCGCGCAGATTGGGGCAAGCGCTGACGTTCAGGTCTGGGATACCGCGAACGTATGGGGCAAACTCTCCCAGACCGTGACGGTCCACAAGGGAGACGCCATCTTCCCGCGTGTGGACGCGGAAAAGGCGCTGGCGAAACTCGAAGAGCTTCATCAGGAGCAGCTCAAGAGCCTGCTTCCCGCGCTGGAAATCGAGCCGTATGCATCCGAGAAGGTCGATTTTGACACGTTCTGCAAATCGGATCTTCGCGCCGTGAAGGTCAAAGCCTGCGAGCCGGTCAAAAAGAGCGACAAGCTTCTCCGGTTCACGCTCGACGACGGCACCGGCACCGACCGACAGATTCTCTCCGGCATCCACAAGTTCTATGAGCCAGACGAGCTTCTTGGCAAGACGCTCGTCGCGATCGTGAACCTGCCGCCGAGAAAGATGATGGGCCTTGAGTCCTGCGGCATGCTCCTTTCCGCCGTCCACACCGAAAAGGGCGAGGAAAAGCTCAACCTCATCATGGTGGACGACAAGATCCCCGCGGGCGCAAAGCTCTGCTGAAAAGTCAAAAAGAAGAGGGCCGGAAACCGGCCCTCTTTTTTAGAAGGAGACAACATGAATCTGATCTTTGATACCCACGCCCACTACGACGACGAGGCGTTCGACGCTGACCGCGAAGAATTGCTCGCGTCCATGCCCGAAAACGGCGTGGGGCTGATCGTCGACCCCGGCTGCGACCTCGATTCCTCGCGCCGCGCGGTGGAGCTCGCGGAGAAATACCCCCACGTCTACGCCGCCGTGGGCTGGCACCCGGAAAACTGCGCACCCTACACGAGCGAGAGCCTCGACACGCTGCGTGCGTGGGCGAAGAGTCCGAAAGTCGTTGCCATCGGCGAGATCGGCCTTGACTACTACTGGGAGCAGAACCCGCCGCGGGAGTGGCAGCAGGAGGTCTTCCGCGCGCAGCTCGCGCTCGCGCAGGAGCTTTCTCTCCCCGTCATCGTGCACGACCGCGACGCGCACGCCGACAGCCTTACCATCGTAAAGGAGTTTCCGCAGGTGCGCGGTGTGTTCCACTGCTATTCCGGCAGCGTCGAGATCGCGCAGGAGCTTTTGAAACTCGGCTGGTATCTGGGCTTTGACGGGCCGCTGACCTACAAAAACGCGAAGAAGACCGTCGAGGTCGCGCGCATCGTCCCGCTTGAGCGCGTGCTGCTCGAAACGGACAGCCCGTACATGTCCCCCGTCCCCGTGCGCGGCACGCGCAACGACTCGCGCAATGTGTCCCATATCGCGGCAAAATTCGCAGAAATTCGCGGCATGAGCACAGATGAAATCATCGCCCTGACGAACGAAAACGGCCGCCGCTTTTTCGGCATTCAATCAGCGAAAGAGGAACGAAGCTGACCGCTTCCGCTCCTCTTTTTTCCTTTCAAAACTGAACGGCGCGGCAAATTTGCTGGCAATATTACCCGATTTTGTCCGCATGTTTATTCTTCCGCTTTAGTCAAGTGTGACTAAGTTGCGAATTTTCCCGCATTTTCTGTTGACGTGTGCTTTTCACGGTGCTATGATACCTACAATCTCAGTATGATTTTCGGAAAGGATTTCGACGAAATGTTCTCTTACACTTCTCGAATGTTAATGTGCATGAACATGGACATGGCGATGCCGATGCCCACGATTGCTCATGCTCATTTGCCTGCCCGATACGCACAGGAACGAAATTGCCGCCGCTGATTGAAAGCGCGCAGAAGGGTCTTGCCACCCGAACATCGTTTGACCTGAAGCGGGGAGCTCATGAGCTCCCCGCTTTTTTTGTTTGCTTTTGGGATAAAGGAGGAATTCACTTGATCGAACTCAAGAACATTTCCAAGGACTTCGGCTCTGGCGAAAAGGCCGTGCACGCCGTGCGCGACGTGTCGCTCTCCATCGGCTCGGGCGAGATCTTCGGGATCATCGGCTTCTCGGGCGCGGGCAAGTCCACGCTCGTGCGATGCATCAACCTTTTGGAGCGGCCAAGCTCCGGCAGCGTCTTCGTCGCGGGACAGGACTTGACGGCGCTCTCTGCCAAGGACCTGCGCGCGGCGCGCAAGAAGATCGGCATGATCTTCCAGCACTTCAACCTGATGCCGTCGCGCACGGTGGCCGGAAACGTCGCCTACCCGCTCAAGGGCAGCGGCCTGAGCAAGGAGGATATCCAGAAGAAGGTCGCAACGCTCTTGGAACTCGTCGGCATCGGCGACAAGGCGGACGCCTACCCCAGCCAGCTCTCCGGCGGACAGAAGCAGCGCGTCGCCATCGCCCGCGCCCTTGCCAACGACCCACAGGTGCTTCTGTGCGACGAGGCGACCTCCGCGCTCGACCCGCAGACAACGAAGGCGATCCTGCACCTTCTCAAGCACCTCAACGAAACGCTCGGCATCACGATCGTGCTCATCACGCACGAGATGGCTGTCGTCAAGGAGATCTGTGACCGCGTCGCCGTCATGGAATACGGCCGCGTCGTCGAGCAGGGCGAGGTCTTCACGGTCTTCGCTGAGCCCAAGCAGGACATCACGAAGAGCTTCATCCACACGACCTCGAACCTCCAGAAGGTCGAAGAGCTCATCGCCGAGGATTCCCCCGTCACGCGTCTCCAGCCCGGCGAGCTCATCGTCCGCCTGTCCTATGTTCAGCGCAACGTCAACGAGCCGATCATCTCCGCCGTGTCGCAGATGTTCAACGTCTCGCTCAACATCATTTTCGCCGATATCACCATCGTGCAGGATTCCCCCATCGGCGGAACGGTCGCCATCATCAGCGGCGAGAGAAAGCAGATCACGAAAGCGATCGAATACCTGATCGAAAAAAATGTCGGAGTGGAGGTCATCAAAGATGCAAGAGCTGATCGTTAACATTGCCCCGAACCTTGCAAGCAAGCTGCCGGACTTTTATAAGGCCCTCGGCGACACGATGCTCATGGTGCTCTGGTCGGGCCTCATCTCGTTCGTATTCGGGCTTCTGCTCGGCGTGGTGCTCACGGTGACAAAGCCGAACGGCATTTTGGAGAACAAGGTCGTCTACCAAATTCTCGACAAGCTCGTGAGTCTGTTCCGCTCTATCCCGTTTATCATCCTACTGACGTGGGTCATGCCCATCACGCGCGCGCTGGTCGGCACGGTGCTCTATGTGCGCGGTGCGATCGTGCCGCTGGTGTTCGGCTCAGTGCCGTTTTTCACCCGTCAGGTCGAAAGTGCGCTCGCCGAGCTCGACGGCGGCCTTATCGAGGCGGCGCTCTCGATGGGCTCGAGCCCGCTTGAGATCATCTTCCGCGTGTATCTCAAGGAAAGCATCGCGGCCATCGCGCGCGGCACGACCATCACGATCGTGAGTCTCTTAAACCTCACGGCCATGGCCGGCGTCGCCGGCGCGGGCGGCCTCGGCGACTTCGCCATCCGCTACGGCCACGACCGCAACATGGCCGACATCACGAACGTCACCGTGCTCGTCCTTGTGCTCATCGTCTGCGTCATCGAATTTGTCGGCGGACGCATCGTCAAAAAGAACACGCATTAACGTGATCCCCATACAGTCCCTACCCCCCCCATTACAAAAAATTATTTTAACGGAGGATATTTCCATGAAGCTCAAAAAGTTCTTTGCCCTCGCCCTTGCAGCCGCCACGCTCGCCCTCGCGCTGACCGCCTGCGGCTCCAAGGCCGACGACTCCGCCGACAACAGCGATGCCAACACCGACAATCAGACCGGCGAGACCGTGACCGTCAAGCTCGGCGTGGTCGGCGGCATCTATGACGACCTGTGGGCGAGCGCGAAGGCCGCGCTCGCCGACGAGGGCATCGACCTCGAGATCGTGCAGTTCTCGGACTACGTGACCCCGAACAACGCGCTCGCCAACGGCGACATCGACCTCAACGCCTTCCAGCACCGCATTTATCTCCAGAACGAGATCGACAACTACGGCTATGCGATCCAGAACATCGGCAACACCTTCATCATCCCGCTGAACCTCTACTCCCAGAAGGTCAGTTCCGTTGACGAGCTCAAAGACGGTGACGTCGTCGCCATTCCCGACGATCTGACCAACGGCGGCCGCGCGCTCAAGGTGCTCGAAGCCGCGGGCCTCATCGAGCTCGACCCCAACGCCGCCTTCAACCCCACCGTTGACGATATCACGAGCTACAAGGTCAACATCACCATCGAAGAACTCAAGGCCAACACCATCCCCTCCGTCCTGCCTGACGTGGCCGCCGCGGTCGTGAACGGCAACTACGCGCTCGACTTTGGCCTCAAGACCGACGAGGCCATCTACAAGGACAGCGTCCTCGACGTGGAGGATTACTGGAATCTGATCGCCGCGCGCACCGCTGACGTCGAAGACCCCGACACCGCCGCCATCTATGAGAAGGTCGTCGAAGCCTTCCAGTCCAGCGCGACGGAGGACGTGTTCAACAACACCTTCGGCGGTTACTTCATCGCAGTGGGCTGGGATCAGGACTTGATCAATCAGTAAACACCATCTGACCGCCGCCGCGCTCCCGCAACGCAGGGAGCGCGGGCGGCGGTACGCCTTTCCGGGAGGAATTTATTATGGCACTTGATCTTTCCGCGCTGCGGCGCATCATTGCAGACGAAAACCGCCTGCTCACCGGCGCGGACATTCCCGCAGAATACCAGAGCGACGTGCTCGGCCGCGTCCACGGCAGCGCCGAGGCGCTCGCCTTTCCCTTATCCACCGAGGAGGTGAGCGCGCTCCTGCGCTACGCGCACGAGCACCGCGTTCCCGTCACGCCGCGCGGCGCGGGGACGAATCTTGTCGGCTCTACCGTGCCGCTCGAGGGCGGCATCATCCTCGACCTTTCCCGCATGGACCGCGTGCTCGAGCTCGACGAGGACACGATGACCGTCACGGTCGAGCCCGGTATGCTCTTGCAGGACTTGCAGGCCTATGTCGAAGCGCGCGGGCTGTTCTACCCGCCCGACCCGGGCTCCCAGGCGGTCTCGACCATAGGCGGCAACATCGCCGAAAACGCCGGCGGGCTGCGCGGGCTCAAATACGGCGTGACCAAAGACTACGTAATGGGGCTGGAATTTTTCGACTCCGCGGGTTCCCTCGTCAAGACGGGCTCGCGCACGGTCAAGTGCGCGACAGGCTTCAATCTCGCGGGGCTGATGACGGGCTCGGAGGGGGCGTTCGGGATAATATCCAAGGCGATTTTAAAGCTCGTCCCCCCGCCGAGGGCGTCAAAGGCGATGACGGCGGCGTTCGCTGACGTGCGCGCGGCGGCGGACGCGGTGGCCGAGATAATAGCCTCGCACGTATTGCCGTGCACGCTCGAATTTATGGACTCCGTGACGGTGAACATGGTCGAGGACGACGTGAAAATCGGGCTTCCGCGCGACGCGGCGGCGCTGCTTCTGATAGAGGTGGACGGCCACCCCGCGCAGGTCGCGGACGAGGCGCAGACCGTCGAGCGCATACTGCGCGAAGGCGGCGCGCGCGGAATATCCGTCGCCCGCGACGACGCCGAAAAGAACAAAATATGGGAGGCGCGCCGCAAGGCTCTGCCGGCGCTCGCCCGCCGACGCCCGACCATAGTTTTGGAGGACGCCACCGTGCCGCGCTCGAAAATCCCCGCGATGGTCTCCTGCATCGGCGAGATTGCAAAAAAGTACGGGCTGTTAATCGGGACTTTCGGGCACGCGGGCGACGGCAACCTGCACCCGTCAATCCTCTGCGACAGGCGCGACCCCGAGGAGTTCGCGCGCGTCGAGAGCGCGATAGACGAGCTCTTCCGCCGCACCGTCGAAATGGGCGGGACGCTCTCGGGCGAGCACGGGACGGGAACGGCAAAGTCCAGGTGGCTGGAACTCGAGACTTCTAAGGCGACTCTCGAATACTGCCGCGCCCTGCGCCGCGCCGCCGACCCCAAGGGGCTTCTCAACCCGTCGAAAGTGGTGGCTTACTGACATGGACAGGCTCGCAAAACTCGCGGAGGAAACCGCAAAGCTCGACGACAGGCTCTCGGCGTGCATGAAGTGCGGGACATGCCAGTCGGTGTGTCCGGTGTTCGCGGAATCCATGAGGGAATCCGACGTGGCGCGCGGCAAGCTGTCGCTGCTCTCCGACTTGGCGGGAAAAATAACTTCGGACGCCGAGGGCGTGCGGAAGAGGCTCGACAGGTGCCTGCTGTGCGGCTCCTGCCAGGCGGCATGCCCGTCGGGCGTGGACATTCTCGGCGCGTTTTTGAAGGCGCGTGAAATCTCCGCAAAATACCTCGGGCTCTCGCCCGTGAAAAAGCTGATATTCCGCGCCATGCTCTGCAACCCGAAGCTGTTTTCGCTCCTCGCCGAAGTTTCCGCGCCGTTCAGGGGGCTCGTCATGCGCAAACAGAACGACGCCCCCAAAACAATGCGCTCGCCGCTGCTCTCCCCGCTAATCGGCGACAGGCGGCTTCCGGAGCTTCCGCCCGAAACCGCGCGCCAAAAGTTCGGCGACTACGATTCCCCCGCCGGAAAAAGCGGAATCAAAGTATTGTTCTTCGCCGGCTGCATGGGCGACAAAGTGTACCCGAACGTCACGGAGGCGTGCCTGAAAATTTTCCGAGCCCGCGGCGTCGGCGTCCGGATGCCGTCGAGCCTCGCGTGCTGCGGAATACCCGCACTCGCCTCCGGCGACGCGGAATCATTCAAAAAAATGCTTTCCTACAATCTTTCGAAATTGGAAGGAGAAAAGTTCGACTACGCGGTCACCGCGTGCGCGTCGTGCACGGAGACCATAGAAAAATTCTGGCCGCAATACGCCGAGGGCAAACAAAAGGCGCAGGCCGAGAGCATAGCCGCAAAAACCCTCGACATCTCCGCGTTCGTCGCGGACGTTCTCGGCATAGAGCCCGCAAAGGCTCCGGCGGCTCGGAGGGAGAAAGTCACGTACCACGATTCCTGCCACCTTGCCAAATCGCTCGGGGTGCGGAGCCAGCCGCGAAAGCTCGTGGAGGCGAATCCCGGGTGCGAGCTCGTGGAAATGCGCGAGCCCGACAGGTGCTGCGGCTGCGGGGGGAGCTTCACGCTCACGCACTACGGGTTGTCGAAGAAAATCGGCGGGCGCAAGCGCGACAACATAGTCGCCAGCGGCGCGGAAACCGTGGCGTGCGGGTGTCCGGCTTGCATGATGCAGATTTCAAACATGCTCGCGCTAAACGGCGACGAGGTGAAAGTCGAGCACGTGGCGGAAATCTACGCGCGTTCTCTCGGCGATTAGCGGGGGAAAGGGAAAGCCCGCTTTTGGGGGAAAGGGTGGAGTATTGTTAAAAGCTTGACATATATCTGAAATTGAATAATCTGCATTATATTGAAATCGAAGGCTGTCAAATGTCTGTTTGCGGCTTTCGCAATACAATCCTCCAATCCCTTAAAAACCATGCAATCCATATCCAAAATTTTTCCGTTTTGCGCCGCAGCCCTGTGGATTTTGCCGCAATCCGCGCAGGCGGTCGACATTGAAGGGACGTTCACGTCGGATTCGGATTTTCCCGTTAACGTTGACGACCCCTCATTTTACACCCTAAACGGGGAGGTGTATTCCGGCGGGATTGATTCGGACACGAACGTTACGGTAAACGGCGTATTGTCGTCTACCCCGTCTAGCTATCAAATTGCGATTGCGCCGTCTTCGGTCACTGCGGGGAATTTCACATACAATCTGGAATTGCCCGCGAGTTTTTGGACTAAACACGTATTTGAAGTCTATTCGTACATGACCTTTTCGGTGGAGAATTTTACCCTCCATCTGCGCGAGTCCGACACCCCGCATCCGAATTTAATCATCTACACGGGTCTGAACTCCGCGCTGAATGTGCGCGGGGATTTTCTCTTTTCCGACACGCGGAGTGCCTCGAATTGGTACCAGACGAGGCTTACTTTCAACGGGCGTGGGAGTGTAAATGTGGACGGAAATTTTACGATAGATTCCCAAATATCCAAACCTTCACCGCACGCTTTAAACTGCGTGAACTTCGATGTGGCCGTCCAGACGTTCACCGTGGGCGGGGTCTTGTCGCTGAACAACTCAAATAACAACAACAATGTTTTCAGGACGTCCCCGGCGTCCGCCGGCACGTTTGTCCGTAAATTGGGCGGTTTGTCGGTAACGGAAAACGGAATGATACAGCTTACCGGAAAAGTGGATACGGTGAATACGACCGAACTGATTTTCACAAACTCCGGAACGAGCGAATATATCGGCGGGCTTTTGACGAGAAATACCGACGGGGAACTCGCGGACAACAAGCTGAATGTGCGTATGGTGGCTTCCGACGCCGCGAACGGCCGCCAGATAATGAGGTTTACCGCAACAAGCGGCTGGACGCTTGACAGCAACGTTTTTTCCGACGCGGCAAACGCGCTGAACGAGGTCGAGGTGAGCGGCGGCAGGCTCGACATGAGAATGTATGACGGAATGAAGGGCGGCAGCCTGATGATAATGGGGTACAACAATCCCTCGGAAGCCGTGTTCAGCGCGACAGGCGCGGGGGTGTCGGGTTCGGAAATCGGCAGGGTGGAATTTGACTCCATGTCATTCTACCGAGGAACGGTGGTTTTCGACCTCGCGGAAACCGACGGCGACTTCATTAAAGTTAACGGAGCCATGACGAAAATTACGGGAGCCTCTCCGCTGGTGCTCGAAATGAACGTATCCGCCTACGATTTGCAGGCGTGGCTCGAAGCCTCCGAAAGCGATGAATGGAGCGCGAATCTGATGTCGTTTGCAACCGACGGCAGCAATGTCTCCGCGGAGGATTTCACCCTGAAACTCCAAGACGGAATTATGGGCAAAATAACCGTATCCGAGCTGGACGGGGTATCGACGCTGACCGCAAACCTTTCGCTCGTCCCCGAACCGGCGGAGGTCGCGGCAATCCTCGGCACGTTTGCGCTCTTGCTTGCCGCGCGCCGCAGGCGCGGATAGGCGAAACGGGAAACGAGAAATTCCCCGAAAATTTTAATGCGGCCCGCGTCGAGGAAGGCCGCATTTTTCACGCAATATAAAAAAACATTCCGAAATTTGAAAAAATTTTTCAAACCGGTAAAACCGATCCGTTCCCGCCCGTTCAAATGCCGCGGCGGAAGTATCGAAAACTCGCCGGTTTTCACGCAACCGGCGGCGCCGGAGTATTTGCGCATTATTAACGCCGCGTTAAAAAAAGGCTTGATTTGCGCGAAAAAAAATCAAAACATAATGGAGAATCGGATGGGTATATTCATATAAAGAATCTTCCCCTCTATCGGTTCGATTTTTTAACAAAACCAATAAACTACAAATAAGATATGAAAAAAGCAATCATCAGCTTACTCGTAGCGGGCGCGGTTGTAGCCGCCAACGCTCAGGATAAAGCGCTCCTTGAAACCCTCGTCAAAAAGGGCATGCTCACCCAGCAGGAAGCCGCGCAAATCGCTAAGGATTCCGTAGCGGTGACTCCCGCTACCAAGTCGACGAAGTCCATCAAGATTTTCGGCGGCGGCCAGGGCTGGTACAGCTGGGGCAAAAACAGCGTCAAGTCCGGAACTGCATCCTTCTCCCAGCAGAACGGATTCACCCTCCGCTATGTAAAGCTCGGCGTTGAAGCCGACGTGGGCGGCGGATGGAGCGCGGAAGTCGTCACCGACTTCGGCACGGAAGGCGAAAGCAAGAATTACCTCGACAAGGTCGTTGCCTCCAAGAAGATCGATCTCGACTATCTCAACGGCACTCTCCAGCTCGGTCTCCGCAAGGTAAACATGGGCTACGAACAGAACATGGACGACTTCGGCCAGCTCGCGGTCGAGCGTTCGGTTGCCACCTATTTCTTCACCAGGAATGAAGGCAAGAACTTCGGTTCGCGCACGGTCGGCGTGTTCTGGGACGGCAATATCACCCAAGTTGACGGCCTCTACTACGGCGCGGCGGTGACCTCCGGCGTTTCCGAAGGCGGCGTTGACAACTACATCTCCGACGCTGAAAAGAGCTCCGCTCTCAGCTTCTGGGCCAATATGGGCTATAAGAATGTCGCCGACGTCAAGGGCGAAACGCTCTCCTATGATCTCGGTATAAACTTCGGCTATGCTCCCCAGGGCATGAACGCCGCTGTCTACACCCAGAAGGGCAGCGTATGGGGCATCAACCCCTATGCCACTCTCAACTGGCGCGGACTCACCCTCATCAGCGAATTCTTCCTCCAACAGGCTGAAGACTACACCCCCGGCCGCAACGGCGTTGGCCGCACTCCGATGGGCGCGAACTTCACCGCCGCCTACAAGATGGATATCGGCGAATGGGGCGCGATCGAACCCGTGTTCCGCGGTTCCTATGTCTCCACGAACGGCATGGGTCTGCGTTCCGCTTACAGCGGCAACGACCTCGGCGACATAAACCAGGCGATGACCTTCTACGGCGGCGTCAACTGGTATGCCACTACCGCGGTTAAGACCTCCCTCGGCTACGAGTTCGCCTACTACGACCAGGGCGACGCGACTGTCGAACGCGTGTACGGCAACACCGTCTGGGCGCAGGTTCAGGTTCTCTTCTAATCGAGAAGCGACAACGCAAAAAAAAGGGCCAAACGCAAGTTTGGCCTTTTTTTTGCGCGTGGAAAACGTTGCCGGCAAAACCCGCTCTTCTGCGGTATTTCCCCGCTTATCGGCTGGGGGAAGTCCCGCATTTCCTTATCCCGCCGAATGATTTAATTCGCCGCCGCGCGCCCGTCGCGAAATTTTCGGGAAGATTTTACGTTTTGCGGATTGGCCGATGGGTATAAGCTTTTTTTGCGGTAGACTGTTCAA
>ENA-ORUI01003527-ORUI01003527.1-human-gut-metagenome-genome-assembly--contig:-NODE-3527-length-11191-cov-4.416756_pt1 | contig 11191 bp, 15 predicted proteins | sample MGYA00242078_ERZ509205 | MGnify/ENA primary metagenome ERZ509205 (study PRJEB26280, sample SAMEA2338828) | human gut metagenome | biome: human gut; feature: human-associated habitat; material: faeces... | reverse complement strand
TTTGGGGATAAAAAAAGACCGTCAACTTTTCGCATAGTGCGACCAGTCAACGGTCTGATTTTCCGTATTCGTTATGTTCTAAAATCAGTTCTTTGAAAGATGGCGTTTTTCAATCTCTAATGTTATGAGGGTAGCAGTCATTAGATAGAGGACGGCTATGACACATTCCAAGGCAAGCGAATTGATAGGGCGAGGATAAAAATGTACTAACGCCATTGCCAACAGTCTAATCGGGAAATATGCGCCTAACCATGCAGAGACTTTATAAAACCGCTTGCGGAATTGTATTGTTCTCTCATTCTGCTCATTTGCCTTTTTTTGATATGCGTATTCAAAGCCTCCAACCATAGCAATAAAAGGAATAAAACTCAAGACACCAAAGAAAATGTTTTGCAGGATAACAACAGACATGAATTGAATTATCAACACCATCACTTCAAGAGTGATCAAAAAAATCATGATCTGGTGGATGCCGTCCGTTTTGACTTCCTTAACTTTCGGCAGATCATTGTCGCTTTGGTATTCATCATTTAGCAAGTAGTCTGTTGTAACCTGAAACAGCCTACTGAGTTGAAGAATGTTTGTTGCATCTGGCATAGCTGTTCCCATTTCCCAACGGGAAATGGCTTGCCTTGATACGCCCAGCTTATCAGCTAACTCTTCCTGTGACATTCCATTGGACTTTCTCAACCTAACGATCTTATCTGATAATTTCATAATGAAATCCTCCTTTGATTTGGTGATTTCATTATAGCAATGAACGCTTTCAGCCACCACCACTTCAAGTTTACATTTCCGCAACATAACTTTACGCTGTGTTTTGACTTGTGGTTTTTACGATAACTTGTGAATTATTAGCTTTCGATGTCTGTAACCTCAGTCAAAAGCATTTGTAACTGATATACGTTATCAGTTCCGCTCTTGTCTGTTGTGGTCAACTCCAAATATAGATTATTTTCCCAGTCGCTTGTATCCTTTATCATGGCTTCGATAAGCGCACCGTCTCCGGATATTTGACCTAAATCACCCTCAAAACTAACGGAACTCCCCGTTGTATCGGTTGCACTGTTAGAAAGAATAACTTTCTTTTCATCATTTTCCACGATATAAAAAGTTGCGGTGTAGGATGCAATGTTGGAGAAAGAACCTTCTGTAACTTTCAGATTTCCGCCATTAAATATTCTCACCGTATCATCCAAAACGATTACCCCGTTTGTTACAGAAAACTGTCCATCAGCCCCACTAAACGAGTATACTCTTAAATTGCTCGGTTCTGCTTTTCCGCAACCCACTAATGCCAATACAAAGACCAGTGATAGAAATAATGCTATCAACTTTTTCATTCAAATAAGCACCTCCAAAGCTTTATGTTTCTTTTTCAAACTTGCTGGCGGCGAACAGCATTTTATGCTGTTTGCGGACGGCAAGTCCACAAGGGATAGACGTGCAAACGTCGCAAGGGGTGCAGCCCCTTGTTCGGAACGAAGTGACGCAAAACAGCCCGGACATTCAGGTGTCCGGGCTGTCTGCCTCGCAGAGCGCACATACAGGGCTTGCCCCTGTATGTGCGCCCTTTGTTCCAAAGGGATTATTTTACGTCAATCGCTCCGTTTATTTGTTCTCACTTAATCATTTCAACGCCTTCATTTGTTGGGTAGAATTGAAGCGCATCTTGGACTGTCATAAACGCTCCGGCATCATTCCAGCTATTTGTCATTCGTTTTTCCATTGCTGTCATTGCAGGATATTGGAGCCAGCTTCGTTGATGAGTGTAATTGACCCAACTGCTGATGATATAGCCATCCTGCATCTCCACAATGGGATAAGCAACATAGCCACGATAATTTTCACCTTGCCTTGGCATAGAAAAAGCGGCAAAAACATCGGTACTTGTTTGCTCTCCCCAGAAAATGCTGTTGGATGTAAAAGTTTGATTGTCAAGAGAATAATAAGGGGCAGCGAAGGTTTCCCCACCCTTGTCATACAGCACACGTCCAGTTACTTCACCGTTAGAAGCCCATCCATCTGAAATATCTCGATATACGGGCCAAAGCTGAATCGACTCTGTGCCGTAAAATCCAGGATCGGTAGTCCAAAGGAAATGATGGAAAATGATCCATCTTTCTCGTTCGCCAGGTATTTGTACTCCAACGCCGGTAATGCGTAACTCTTTTACATCATAGACAGTCTTTTGCTCAATATGGCGTTTCTCTCCATTACTATACTCTGTAGTTACCGTTCTGCCGTCATTCACTGGTTCGTCCGTGATGTCAACGACAACCTGTAAAGCACCATCACAAGCTGCAATGTCTTCTGGCGTGAGATCGTTCAAAACATATTCTGGGAAGCCAAGTTCCGTGAGATGGCTCTTGATTACCTCTACTTCAGTATGTTCTGACGAATCCACTGTACTCCAGGCCATCGGATAACTGCCACCGAAAATATAGCCAAAAGCACAGCCGATGATAAGCACTGAAAGGAGAACGAGCACGATACATCTGTCTGTTACCTTAATAGATGTGGTTTGAATTGAATACCCAGCTTCATCAAGTTCTTTTGAGAGCATATAGATATTACGGATAATGAAGATATATCCAATAACCATTGCTCCAGCAATTACCAGTCCATTATACTGAATAACAGCCAGAACGCACATGAGTGCATACCAGATAATCAGTGCAGCGGCACCTCCCGCTCGCGGAGGAAGATTTACTTTTCTCTGCACAGCTCTGAGTCCACGCCAGAGACAAAAGAACTCGACAAGCAGAAGCAAAAGGTTTGCAACGGTTAGCACCGATGTGACTTGGGGAGTAAAAATTGTGCTTTGGATAATGGTCGTATTTAGAATCAGCATCGGGAAAAAGTATGCCGCTCGGATTACTGTTATAATAAAGCAATTTCTAAACCATTTGTTTTCACGCCATAGAGAACGAAACCCTAATAGTGACAGCACCATTCCAACGGCAGGAAGAATATAATTTAGGCACCAAAAGTTCAGCGTGATAGCGCAAAGTGCCATGCCAATGAGTACACGGCTCATTGCTTTTCTCCATGGTGTTACATCTTCAACAACATCATCAGGGGGAAAATCTAAAACGCTTTTTTCAAGCATTGTCTCAAAATCTCTTTCGTTCATGGATTCCCATTCATGATTACTCATGCACTTCACCTCCTAACATCTTGCGAAGCTGCTTTTTCAAGCGATACAGTTTTCCCTCGACCGCTCTTTCAGTCATCCCCAGCTCGGAAGCAATTTGGGCTATTGATTGTAAGTAATAATATTTTCTATAAAACAGCATCCTGTCCTTGGGCGATAACTGGCGCAAAGCGTAATTAACCGCAGATTGCCGTTCTTTTTTTATAATCATTTCTTCAGGACTTGGCTCCGGTGATGGTGTATCGTCTGGAATTTCTTCAACGCTATTATGACGGTGAGTATCCCTCGTATAGTTCAGCGCAGCATTTCTGGTAATCGCCGTCAACCACGTCTTCCAACTTCCTCGTTCTTTGTTGAACTGTTCTATTTTTTCCCAGGCACGCATTGCTACTTCTGAAAGGCAGTCCTCTTGATCCTGTGGATTTTGCAAAATAGGCGCAATAATGTATCTCATCAGTGGCCCATAGTGCAACAATAAGGCGTCCATGCCTTTTTCATTTCTTTGAAGCAGCAATTCGATAATATCCTGTTCTTGCACAGCATCGCCTCCTCTCGGATTTGTTTTCTATTAATTATACACGAGTTGACAAGAAAACCCACAGATATTTCAATAACTTTTATGGGACCAATTTGACCCATTTAAAAACTGATTGTTTGCTCGTTCTTTTGCAAACTGCCGCCGTTCCTCGCTATACGGCGCAGTCAGCCGAAAACTTAACCGCCCTTTCTCGATCTCAAAGGTCAGCCCGCCTTGCTCGTCATCGTCGGTCTGGCGGCAGCATTGCGGATGTTCTTTCGCAAATGCTGTCAGCCGCTTTTTGAGGTCGGTGTTGTGGGTCTGCTCCTCAATAATGCGGCTATGCTCGTCAAAATAAATCACGGTTGTCTTTTGCTTCTTGGTAAGCCCTGTTCTCATAAAACCTCCTGATTTTCATGGATTTTTCCCAGCTCTTGAATTGGAAAAGAGACACGATTTTTCGATGGAAACGCCCTAAACGATGTGAAGTTCGTTTCGCCTTGTGCTATCGACTGATTTGCCACTTTTCCAGCTCTTGACTGCATTTTCATGGTGTTCTGTTTGTGCGGCTTTTCAGCCACTCCACCAGCTCATTTTTCATCACCAATTTGCGCCCGCCGATCCGCAAGGTTGGGAAGTCCGGGCTGCTCAAAAGGTTATATGCACCCGCTTTGGAAATCTGCAACGCTTCGGCAAGCTGCTTTACATCCATCACATCAGGCATGGCTTCAAACGGTTCTCTGCTCATAAAATCTCCTTTCCCGCATGAAAAAGCAGCAGCTACCATTTCGGTAACTGCTGCCGCTTCTGCGTCTGTTTACTTGTCCAAATACTTCTGATACTCCGCTGTCACATAGTCCTCATAGGCTCCCGCAATTTTGGCGATCCGCTTATGGACTGCGCTGGCGGTCTTGTAGCCAACTTTGTCCGCAATCTCCTGTTCGGTCAAGCCGTCCATGCGCAGCTTTAATATTTCCCTGTCTTTCTCGGTAATGCTCTGCTCGGCAAAGGCGGCAATCTGCATTTCGGAGATAACCTTCTGCTCAAACTCGCCGCGAGGATCGGCAACCTCAAAAATATCGCCGTCCTCATTCTCCATCATCTCGTCAAGAGAAATCGGCTTGCCGGAGCGATTGTGATGCCATTTTCGCATGAAATCGGTCTTGACGGTGCTGCCGGTGGTTTCGTAGTCCTCTACGGTGCGGTTTTCCCAGATCGCGTCGATCATCGGCTGCCAGTTCTGCTCTGCAATCACCATGTCGGTGACATTACCGATCAGATTGCTGAACTGCTGATAGGTCAGCCACGGCACCTCCACGCCCTGCGGGATGTTGTATAGGTTCTGGAAACCCAATCCGTTCTGCTCAAATTTCATGCGGATGTAGGGGATGATGCTGTACGACAGCCGCCACAAAGGGAAATATCCTGCGTACTGGTTCCAGCTACCGGGAATGTCGTGGTAGTTGCCCTTGCGGTCTTTCACTTGAAAGAATTGCCATGCACACCATGCGTAGCAATCCCACACAAGCAGCTTGAACATATCGTCACATACGATGTGGTCATATTTGTCCGTCCACAAAACCTTATACGGGCAGCGAGGCAGCTCATAGGCTGGTTTCCATTTCTCCGCAAGCTCTCGCGGCAAGCTGTAAAACAGCGTCAGCCATGATTTGTCGCTGTCCTGTGGTATCTCGATGATCTCACTGGGCAGCACCACAAGAAAACCTTTTGGGCCTGTCTGCTTGTCCATCAGCGTCACCTCCAATCGCTTTCGTATTCAGCCCTCTACTATATATGGCATGAGAAGGGCTGAATTGTTCCAATGCTTCCAAACTTTTTTGAGATTTTTTGAAAAAATCTCGGAATGGATGGGATAGGATTGATTTAAGGCAATTATACCTGAAAGCTGTGAATAAATCTATTGCTTTTCGTGACGGCAAAAAAATAACGGGTATCCGGCTTTCACCAGATACCCGTTATTTTGTTCCCAATCCCGCCTGACAGATGCCATAATCGTAATTTTTAGAATTACTGTCTTATGAGCACCCTTGTAAAGCAGGGGAGTTTTTTCTATGATTTTTTCCGGAAGTCCTCTGCCCGCAGCACCTCAAACATCCGCACAGCAGTGCTTTCCTCGCCGCCCGCAGCCAGCCACCCGGCCTGAAACGCCGCCCGCACCAGCGAAAACAGTGCATCCTCCGCCTCATCATATTCCGCCCGCTCCAAAAACCGCCCGAAGGCTTCTTCATATTCGTTACTGTGCATTTATCCCACGCTCCGTTTATGATTTACCTATAATTTAGCGAATTATTCGCTAAAAATAAACATCAAATCATGGCCTCGTCTATAATCCATCCAGAAAGTTGAGGGCGATGGAATGTACGAACGGATTCGGGCACTGCGGGAGGATAAGGATCTGACCCAGCGGGAAATGGGGCAGATTCTAATGTGCAGCCAGCGAATTTACAGCAATTATGAGCGCGGTGATGTCGATATTCCAACAGCTGTGCTGATCCGTCTGGCTGATTTTCATGGTGTTTCTGTTGATTACCTTTTAAACAGAACGGATAACCCTAAAACGAATGTATAGATTTTATCTGCCTATTGTTTCGCAACGATCCATCTCTCCTTACCATGCGGCAAGGGGAGATTTTTGCGGCTTAAAGGAGTCAGCTTGGCGTATAATCTGTTTTGACCGTCCATAGGGAAACAATGAAACAGAAAGGCTTTTTGCAATATAACAAAATTGATTCGGGACTATCGGTTCAGCGCAGGGCAACTCGGCAGGCTGACGAACAGGAGCAGAGATATGAACAGTGAACCATTGATTATAAAAAACGCGGCGAGGGCTGGCGGAACTTGACCGGCTTGCCGCAAAAAGCAACCGTTCCAGAAACGAACGGATCAATATCATTCTGGCGCATGGCGTGAAAAATATTGAGATTGAATAACGCGCTTGCTGCGGCATACAGAACCATCCAAAATTTACGCTGAAAACGAACAAAAATCGACCGTACCCAAGCCGCCCCCTGCCATGCACCGCATGGTAAGCGTTGGCGTTACCGCCGTCTGCGCCGGTACAGAACTGTCAGACGGGACAGCGTCAGATCGTACAGGAGAAACAGCGCCAGGCCCAGCGCGCACGTCGCCCAGAGGAGGGCGGGGGCCGTCCCGGCAAGCTCCTGCGTGACTGCGTCGAGGCGCAGGACGAACAGCAGAAACAGATAATCCACGCCCACGGCGAAAACGGCCAGTAGCAGCTTTGTGCTCAGGCGCAGCGCGCGGCTGTGGATGGCGTCAAGCTTCGGCTTGACGAGCGGATAGTAGCCAAGAAAGACGAACAGCATGGACGCCTCCTTGTCCGGGCCGAGCAGCGTACCCAGAATGGCGATGGCCGCGTAGCAGCTCCACGCGACCTGCTTCCGGCAGCGCTCCCGCACCGGCAGCAGCACAGCCGAGGCCAGGATCGGACAGGCGTACAGTGCCAGCGGGACAACGCCGCCCAGACACAGCAGCACGACGCCCAGCGCCGTGAACATTCCGCCCAGCGCAAGCTCCTTTGCAGTGGTGTTCATAGACAATCCTCTTTTGCAGATCGAGATAGCGTCAGTATATCAGAAAAGCCTGCTGAAGAAAAGCGGCAGCATCGCCTGTCTGCATGAAAGGATATGCAGAAAATACTTGACGAAACAAGTTAAATATGTTAAACTGACGTTTGGTTAGAGAAGACTAACCAAATCGGGCAATCGGGAGGGCTGCGGTATGGCGGATGCACAGAAACCCCTGACGCCGTCTGCGATCAAATATCTGCTGACGCTGCTGGAGCTCTGCCAGAAGGACGCAGGCGCGCGGTGCATGGACATCGCGGAGCAGCTGCGCGTGAAAAAGCCGAGCGTCCATTCGATGATCGAAAACCTGTGCGCAGCAGGACTTGCAGAAAAGAAAAAATACGGCACAGTGTTTTTAACACCGGAGGGACGGGCGCAGGCGGAGCGCTATGCAGCCTGCTGTTTGCTCCTGCGCGGCCGCATGCAGCAGACGCTGGGATTGAACGAAGCGGACGCGCGCAGCGCGGCCTGCGCGGTGCTTGCGCAGCTGCCGGATGCGCTGCCGCAGATCATGGAGCGGCTGAGCCGCGAGGAATAAAGGAGACATCAGAATGGAACTTCTTACATCTGTACTGGTCGCCGGAGGAGTCTGCGCCTGCATCGGCGCGGTCAAGGCTGTCTGCCGCAGGATCGTCAGGAACGGCCTCGACGGAACGAACCGCCGTTAAATGCGGGGAGTTGTCAGCGCGAAGCAGACTGAGGGGGGCAAGCGGCAGGCAGTGTGTACCTTAGCATCTGGCGGGGACACTTGTGCCTTTATAACAACCGAAAAACAGGACTTGCCTGAACCTGTACCCGCAGCATGTGCCAACCGCAGTTCACCGCTCCTTTTCTCCCTTATCTTCTCCGACAAGGCGGAAAAAGATAGGGCTGCCGGAAGCACGATAGCCCCACATAGGTAATCACAAAAAAACCGCCCTTCCGGGCGGTTTTTCATCTTATATTTCCTGCCGGCCCTCCAGCGCACGCAGAAGCGTCACCTCGTCGGCGTATTCCAGCTGGCTGCCTACCGGGATGCCGTAGGCCAGACGCGTGACCTTTACGCCCATCGGACGCAGCAGACGCGACAGATACATGGCCGTGGCCTCGCCCTCGGTATCCGGGTTCGTGGCCATGATGACTTCGCGCACAGCCCCGTCTGATACACGGGCCAGCAGTTCCCGGATGCGCAGATCATCCGGCCCGACGTGGCTCAGGGGCGAAATGACGCCATGCAGCACATGGTACACGCCGTGGTATTCCCGTGCCCGCTCCATGGCGATCACATCCTTTGGCTCCGCCACAACGCAGATAAGGCCGTGGTCACGCTCGGGGTCAGCGCAGATCGCACACAGTTCCTGATCGGTCAGGTTCTGGCAGACCGGGCAAAGACGGACGCTGTCCTTCGCGTCCAGAATGGCCTGTGCAAAGCTCTGCGCCTCGTCCTTCGGCAGCGACAACACATAAAATGCCAGACGCTGCGCCGACTTCATACCGATGCCGGGCAGACGCGCAAATTGTTCGGTCAGCCGCTCAAGCGCGGCGGGAAACGCGCGCATCAGAACAGGCCGCCCAGATTCAGGCCGCCCGTCAGCTTGGCCATATTCGCGGACTGGTCGGCCTCGGCCTTGCGCATGGCCTCGTTGACCGCCGCAACGATCATATCCTGCAGCATTTCCACATCCTCCGGATCGACCGCTTCAGGGTCGATGGTGATGGACTTGAGCTCGCGGTTGCCTCCGCATACGGCTGTGATCACACCGCCGCCCGCCGTCGCCTCGTATTCCTTTGCCTGCAGCTCCTCCTGCATCTTCATGAGGTTTTCCTGCATCTTCTGGGCCTGCTTCATCATCTGCATCTGATTCATGCCGCCCATCGGCATACCGCCGCGATATCCGCCTTTTGCCATGTTTGTTCTCCTTCTATCGTAAATAAATTATTTGATCGTAAAAATGTCGCTGTGCTGCTGTCCGAACTGAACAAGCGCATCCATCGGGTCGTCTCCCAGCCGTGAAAGCCGGTTTTTGAGTGCAAAGCGCACCGAAACCGGTTTTCCCAATATTGCCGACGCCTTTTCCCGGACAAGTGCCTCCGTATCAGGCGTTTTTTTAACCAGATCCAGCACAAAATCTGAATCCGCCGCCATGATAAGCACTTCTCCCTGCAAAACAGGGTGGATTGGGCCGTTCACAGCAAAAAAACCGCTGATCTTAGCAGGAAGCGCCGCGCGCAGCTTTTCAGACAGCGCAGGCCAGAAGCCTGCGGGTGTCTCGGGCTGCGGTGCAGCAGGCGGCTGCGCCTGCTTCTGTGGGGACAAAGGTTCCACACTTCCGCGTTCTGGATCGTCAGCATCGTCCGGGAAGGGCGGTCGGTCGTCGTCAAAATCCGCTTCGCTGCCGCTGGTTTTCGGTGCACTTTTTACCAGAGCACCGGAGGCCAGCTGCTCCTCCACGCGCGAAATGCGCGCATCGAGCGCCTGCGCATCCAGCCGCAAAGACGGCTCGCACAGCTGCATCAGAAGCAGCTCCGCCGCTACGCGCACGTCGGTGTTCTTGCCGAACGAGACGCGGGTTTTCTGCGTTTCCGTCAGTACGCGCATCAGTTCGCCCGGAGAGAAGACCGATTGCAGCGCCAGCGCCTGCTGCTCTGTCGCAATGCCGGAGAGCATGGAAAGCCCGCTCTTCGGGGCCGTGCGCAGCACGAGCAGATCGCGGCAGAGCGCGCACATCTCGCCCAGCAGCGCACTCACATCCTTGCCCGCGGAATAAAGCGCGGAAAAGATCGTCAGCGCCTTTGCCGTATCCTGCTCTGCGATGGCCTGCATCAGCTCCGCCGTGCGCTTTTCGCCCGCAAGGCCGAGCGACGCATAGACGCTTTCGAGCGTCACGGAGCCGTTTGCCGCCGACGCGCACTGGTCAAGCAGGCTCACGCCGTCGCGCATGCCGCCGTCAGCCAGCCGGGCCAGAAGATTGATCGCCTCCGGCTCAATTTCGATATGCTCCTGATAGGCGATGAAATTCAGCCGGGAGGCAATTTCATCGGGCCGCAGACGCTTGAACGCAAACCGCTGGCAGCGGGACAGGATCGTCGCGGGAACCTTCTGCAGCTCGGTCGTCGCCAGAATGAATAACAGATGCACAGGCGGCTCTTCGATGATTTTCAGCAGCGCGTTGAATGCCGCCGTCGAGAGCATATGCACCTCGTCGATGATATACACGCGCATTTTGACCGTGCCGGGCGTATAAATTGCGTCGTCACGCAGAACGCGGACGGAATCGACGCCGTTGTTCGAGGCCGCGTCGATCTCCAGCACGTCCATGCAGCTGCCCTCGTCGATGGCGCGGCATGACGGGCACAGCCCGCAGGGGTCGCCATGATTCGGGTTTTCACAGTTGACGGCCTTGGCCAGAATCTTGGCGCAGGACGTCTTGCCGGTGCCGCGCGTACCGGTAAACAGATACGCATGGCTGAGTTTGCCCGTCTCTAGTTGCGAACGCAGCGTGTCGGTCACGCTCTTCTGCCCGACGACATCCGAAAACGTCTGCGGCCGGTATTTGCGGTATAACGCCTGATACATACCTGTTCACCTCCGGAGTTTTTATTATACACAAAAAGCACGCAGAAGAAAAGCCTCTGCGCACTTTTTTGTTAGTCCTGCAGTTTGCTCTTCCCATACTCCCGTTCAAACTGCTTGCTCCGCTGCCAGCTCAGATAAATGACTTTCCTTTCGCCGAACGCCCGTCATATTGGGAATTATAATGCAGTTTGTCGTGCAACTCATTCTCAATGCGAAGTCCGAAATGCTTATTTTTTCTTTTTGGGGAAATTTCATATTGCCGCAGACCTCTCATGAACTTCATAACTTTGCGAGATGGACCGCTGCGAAAGGCGCAGGTTTTTTAACCGCGGAATCGAATCCCGCATCCCGAA
>ENA-ORUI01003515-ORUI01003515.1-human-gut-metagenome-genome-assembly--contig:-NODE-3515-length-11231-cov-2.542591_pt1 | contig 11231 bp, 6 predicted proteins | sample MGYA00242078_ERZ509205 | MGnify/ENA primary metagenome ERZ509205 (study PRJEB26280, sample SAMEA2338828) | human gut metagenome | biome: human gut; feature: human-associated habitat; material: faeces... | reverse complement strand
AAAACTCCCCCTCCCCCAGCACGTAGGCCAGCGGCTCCCCGTCCAGCAGCCGCCGGACGGCGCGGCTCATGTCCCGGCAGACTTGCTCCGACGCATACAGGTCACTGTCTGCCAGAATGGCTTCCGGACTTTTCCCGGAAAAATGGCACAGCAGCTGCCGCGCCATCATCCCCGCCGTCTGGGCGTCCTCGGTTTCCAGCAGCGCATGGCGGGTGTCCAGATACAGCTGGCCGTATTGCTTCACCAACGATCAGAACCCTCCTTCTCCGGCAGCACGGCCTGTACCGCCGCAATGCCAACCTCAATCATGGAGTCGTCCGGCTCGTTGGTGGTAAAATGCTGCATCCACATGCCCGGCGCAGAAAGCGCCCGCGTAAAAGCGTTGTCGTTTCTTCCGCACCAGCGGTTGATCTCGTAGGTGATGCCCACCACCACCGGCAGGAGCAGCAGCTTGAAGACGATCATCAGCATCCGATAACCGAAGGTGCCGCGGATGGTTTCCAGTCCGGGGAAGATCGCCAGCAGCGCTGACGACGCGATGGAAAACACAAGAATGGAGATCACCATGACCACCAGAAGGAAGCTGGTGCCGCACCGGGGGTGCAGCCGGGTCATTTTGCGCACATTTTCCACCGTCAGGGGTAGTCTTGCCTCGTAGCAGCGGATGGTCTTGTGCTCCGCGCCATGGTAGGAAAACACCCGCTTCATATCCGGCATCCGGGACACCAGAATCATATAGGCCATGAAGATCACCATGCGGATGACGCCCTCCACCAGATTCAGAAGCAGCGTACTGGTAATGATTTTGTCAAAAAATCCGCCGATGACCATGGGCAGCAGGAAAAACAGGCCGATGGAAAGCAGCAGTCCCATGGCCACGGCAATGCCGACGATGGCCTTCTGGAAAGCTTCGCTTCCCAGCTTCTTTTCCAGCCACTTGTCAAATTTGGACGGCTCCTCCTGCATTTCGTCGGGAGCCAGATCAGCAGACCGCAGCAGCGCCTTCACGCCCACGATCTGCGCGTCGAAGAAGTTGAAAACGCCCCGGATAAACGGCCAGTTTTTCCATGAGCCGGGCGGGTTCAGCTTCCGCGGCGAAACCTCCACGGTCAAGCCGTCCTTGCCCCGGATGACGATAGCGTCCTTCTCCGGGCCGCGCATCATGATGCCCTCGATCAGTGCCTGACCGCCGATCATGGTCTTGAATTTTTCACAGTTCTCGGTTTCTTTGTTTGCCATGGTTTCTCCTTAATGTTCCGCCGGAAGACGGATGGTCACCAGCGTGCCGCCGCCCTCGGCGTTTTCCAGCGTCAGCGTGCCGCCGTGCATTTCCACGATCTCGTCGCACACCGCAAGGCCAATGCCCGTGCCCCGGACGCTGGAGCTGCCCTTGTAGAATTTTTTCTTCACCAGCGGCAGCTCGTCCTCCGGAATGCCGGGGCCAAAGTCCCGGATATAGACGATCACATCTTTGCCGTCATAGGACATGGAGGCCTCAATACGCTTGCCCGAGCCGCCATGCTTGGCGGCGTTGTCCAGAAGATTCAGGAACCCCTGCCGCATCCGCTGGGGGTCGCAGGGAATTTCCGGAATGTCCTCGTCGTTGTCCAGATAGACCAGCTGAATGCCGTCCTGTGCCAGACGGCCGCCGTACATATACACCGTGTCCTCGAATTCACCCCGGATGTCCGTCATTTCCACAGCCAGCGTCATGCGGCCGTCCTGCATCCGGGTGAAATCCAGCAGATCCATGACCATTTCCGTCAGGCGCTTGGCCTCGCTGGAAATGATCTTCATGCCCTGCCGGGTGTCGTCGTTCAGGTCGTCTCCGGCCAGCAGCGTCTCACTCCATCCGTTGATAACGGTCAGCGGGGTGCGCAGCTCATGGGACAGCTGGGAGACGAACTCCGCCTGCATTTTTTCGTTCTGGGCGATTTTTGTGGACATTTCATTGATGGTGTCCGCCAGATCGCCGATCTCATCCTTGAAGGGCGTCTGAATCTGGACGCCGTAGCTGCCGGAGGCGATTCTCTGGGCTTTTTCCGTGATCTCCGCCACAGGATTTAAGATGGAGCGGATGCAGTAGCCGCTGCTGAGCAGCACCACCGCCAGCACCACCGTCAGCACAAAGCAGCAAACCAAGCACACCAGAATGATCTGCCTGTTCACCAGCCGGGTGGAGGTCACGTAGCGCAGCACACCGATGACCTCGCCGTTGGAATAGATCATGGGGCAGGAAACCGCCATGATGCGTTCCCCGGTGTCCGGGTCGCGGCCGATGTAGGAGCTTTTGTCCCGGATGCTGATGGCGTCCCAGATATCCGACGTGCTGGGAGACGGCCCCGCCCAGGGGCCGTAGGAGGACGCCACGAGACTGCCCTGATTGTTGATAAATTGCAGCTCAATTTTGCCCTTGTCCTCAAAGGTCTTGGCATAGGTGATACAGGACTGGTAGTAGTCGCCGTAGTCCTGATTGATATAGTCGGCAAAAAAATCCGTAGTGGTTTTCGCCCGGTTTTCCATGTCAGACTGCATGTTGGAGTAGTAGTAGGTGGCGTAGGACGCCGTTACCGCCATCACGCACACCAGCCCCAGGGCGAAGACAACGCCGACGGTGTTCAGCAGCCAGCGTCTTCGCAGGCCGCCCGTCTTTTTCATGGACTTCATGTTCATTCCGGGTTAGGCGCCCCACTTGTAGCCCAGACCCCAGACCGTGGTGATATAGGTGGGATTGGAAGTATCGTCCTCGATTTTCAGGCGGAGACGGCGGATGTTCACGTCCACGATCTTCAGCTCGCCCTCGTAATCCCGTCCCCAGACGGCAGAGAGAATGTCCTCACGGGAAAGCGCTCTGCCCGGATTCTGCATGAACAGCTTCAGGATCGCGTACTCCACCTGCGTCAGGCGGATACGGTTCCCATTCTTCTCCAGCGTGTGGTTGCGGGTGTTCATCACGAAGGGTCCCTGCGTCAGCAGCTCGGAGCTGGCAGAGCTGTCGCCGCCGATACGGCGGTACAGCGCGTCAATGCGGGCGGTCAGCTCGGCGGGAGAAAAGGGCTTGGTGACATAGTCGTCCGCGCCGGTCATCAGGCCGGTGACCTTGTCCATCTCCTGCGTGCGGGCAGTGAGCATGATAATGCCCATCTGCTTGTTGGAGGCGCGGATGCGGCGGCAGACCTCAAAGCCGTCCATGTCCCCCGGCACCATAATATCCAGAATGGCAACGCCAATGTCCGGGGTCTGGGCGATGGCGTCCAGCGCCTCCTGACCGTTCCCCGCCTCGATGGCGTCGTACCCCGCCCGCTTCAGGTTAATGACCACAAAGCTTCGGATATTCAGTTCATCTTCCATAATCAATACTTTTTTCATATGACACCCCTCAAGTCTCTCCCGTTTTCCAATCCTGCTGAATCAGATGGAAGTTGTTGATAAGTTGATTCTCTGTAATGCCGAATTCCGCCGCATTCGCTTCCAGCTTTGCGGCATAGACCACACCCTCCGCACGATAGAAGGCAAACCGGCCGTCCACCGTGGCGTCTTCCTCCCGGCTTCCGCCGGTGAGCGCGTATATGGAAAACACGTCCAGCGCCTGCCGGTAATCCTCGTCCCATACGTAGAACGTATACTTACCGCCCTCCTGCTCCACCGACACCCGCGGCGCCCAGCTGCTCGCCAGCTGCATATACCAGCCGCCTAAGTAATTGTGGAAGGTAAAGAACTTGTCCATTTCCCTGCCCTCCAAGTCCATGGCGAACCAGCGGATGAGGAATTTCTGCTTGCCCTCCTGTTCCGGGAAGACACGCTTCATGGTGATCAGGCTGGGAAGCTCCATCACGCCGTCGCCGTCGATGTCCTCGGCGTAGACGTAATAGTTCCGCAAGGTCTGGACGCTGGTGTCCAAATCCCGGGAATAGGAAATATTGGAAAAGCGGTCGTTTCTCCAGGCAAATACGTCGGTTACGATGGCGCTGTTATTCACCGCGCTGGCGACGAACACCGCGGGCGTTCCGCCCAGCAGCCGTCCCACCGTGATCCGCCGGATGTGGGTCGCGTCCTCCGACACGTTGACCTCCACCGAGCGTTCAATATTGCCATCCTGCATCCGGTACAGCACCGCAGAGCCTGTCCCGGTTTCCGATTCACCGGGAAGAATGACCATCAGCTCGCTGCATCCGTCGTCATTCAAGTCGCAGGTAATAAATTTGGAGTAGCCCACCATCATCAGCTGCTCGGCGCTGCCGCTGGAAAAGGAGTACACCGACACACTGCGCAGCACCTGATCGCTGAGCTGCCGCCCGACCACCAGCTCGTAGCCGGGGGCGTTGTCCATCTGCACGTATTCCACCTGCTCAAAGGCGGAGCCATTGCTCTGGATGACCTCCATCAGGCGGCACGTGCCGTCCTCCTCCTGCCGGAAAATCAGCACCTGTAAAGGGTTGGCAGAGTTTCCCTGCGCAAAGACGATATATTCCTCCACGCCGTCGCCGTCCAGATCTGCCATCTGCACCGTCTGCTGGTTTTCTCCGGAGACCGGTGCGGAGTAGCTCAGGCCGTACATGGCGGAATCGATGGCGGATTGCAGGCTGTCATACTCTTTCGAGCGCTTTGGCAGCGCATACATTTCATCCACCGTCTGCAAGGCGCAGCCGGTCAGCAAAAGCGACGCGAGGATAAGCAGTGGAAACAGCCATATTCGCTTTTTCACGGCATCAACTCCTCTTGATTGATTATTATACCACAATATGTTCTAAAAGAAAAGCTATTTCAGCACAACATTTGCTTCTCCGAGCACATTTTTCAGCTCAGAAAGCATACTTTCCCGGATGCAGCACCGGGTACCCCGGCGTCGTCTTGTGTCCGCAAAGTAAAGCACCGCTGTGCTGTCCCCCGGGAACATGTTCAGGATGCACCGGATCTTGGGATACAGCATCCCTTCCTCCCCGGGAAGCCGGAGGTACAATGTGCCGCTCTTATTCACATTCTGCGGCTGCTCTGGCGGCGCGCTGCCGTCGGCGTAGTCCGAAATGGGACGGGCACGGTTGATGACGATCTGCGGCTCCTTATCGTCCCGGAGGGACAGCCGCCCGGTGATGACCACGGCGCTGTTTTCCCGGAGGTAGCCGCCGTACTGATCCAGCACATTGGAAAATGCCAGCATCTCTATGGACGCGGTATCGTCTTCCACCGTGACATACGCCATCATGGAATTGTTCCGGGTGGTCTTCATTTTCACGGTCTGGACAATACCCGCAACGCTGATGATCTGGTCGTCCTGAAAGCCGTTGTCCTCTTCCATAAGGCTGCCGATGTGGACAACGTGGGTGTTGCGCAGGTACGGCCGGTAATCGTCCATGGGATGGCCGGAAATGTAGATGCCGGTGGTCTCCTTCTCCATGGAGAGAAGCTCCCCCTTGTCAAGCTCCTTGAGCTTGGGGATCGGCACTTTGCCCGCCTCGTCGTCCTCGTCCAGCATGGCGAACAGACCCATCTGCCCTTCCAGATTCTTCTTCCGGGAGGCGGACACGCTGTCCATCATCTGGTCGTACACTGCCAGAAGTTCGCTGCGGTGATAGCCGAAGCAGTCCATCGCGCCGCACTTGATGAAGTTTTCCACGGCGCGCTTGTTCAGCTCGCCCTCCCCCATCCGCTCCAGAAAATCTTCCAGAGAGCGGAAAGCGCCGCCCTCCGCCCGTTTGGCCGCCATGGAACGGATAAGACCGCGGCCTACGTTTTTCACCGCGCCGAGGCCGAAGCGGATGGCGTCGCCCTCGACGGTGAAGTAGTCCTCGGAATGGTTGATGTCCGGCGGCAGAACCGGGATTCCCAGCTCCCGGCACTCGGCGATATAACCGGAGATTTTGGTGGCAGAATCCAGAACGGAGGTCATCAGCGCCGCCATGTACTGCCTTGGATAGTGGCACTTGAGGTAGGCCGTCTGGTAGGCGACCACTGCATAGCACACCGCGTGGGCCTTGTTGAAGGCGTAGTTGGCGAAATCCACAATTTCGTCGTAAATCGACTGCGCCACCGCCTCGGGCACGCCCCGGGCGATACAGCCGTCGATTTTCTGTTCCCGGTCGCCGTAAACGAAGGTCTTCCGCTCGGCGTCAATGATCTTCTGCTTTTTCTTGGAAATTGCCCGGCGGATGTTGTCCGCCTGACCCATGGAGTAGCCGCCCAGAGTCCGGAAAATCTCAATGACCTGCTCCTGATAGACGATACAGCCGTAGGTCACCTTCAGAATTGGCTCCAGAAGGGGCGTTTTGTAAGTCACTTTCCCGGGGTTGAACTTATTTTCAACGAACTTGGGAATGGATTCCATAGGGCCGGGGCGGTAGAGCGCCACGATAGCTGTCAGGTCTTCGATGGAGGTGGGCTTCATGCTGACGCACACCCCGGTCATGCCGGTGGATTCCATCTGAAAAACGCCCTGGGTCTTGCCCTCAGCCAGCATGGCGAAGGTCTCCGGGTCGTTATCCGGTGCTTTTGCAATCTGAAAGTCAGGGTCTTCCTGCTGCGCCAGCGCTTCCGCGTCCTGAATCACCGACAGGTTCCGCAGACCCAGAAAGTCCATTTTCAGAAGTCCCAACTCTTCGATGGTGGTCATGGTGTACTGGGTGACCACGGTATCGTCGTTCCGGGACAGGGGGACGTAGGTATTGACCGGCTGCGCCGTAATGACCACGCCGGCGGCGTGGGTGGACGTGTTCCGGGGCATTCCCTCCAGACGCATAGCCGTGTCGATGAGCGTTTTTACCCGCTGGTCGCCGTCGTACATCTCCTTGAGTTTGGGGGAAATCTTCATAGCCTCCGCCAGCGTCAGGTGGAGCGGCATGGTGGGTACCAGCTTGGCCACCACGTCCGTCTCCGCGTAGGAGAAGTTCAGCGCCCGGCCAACGTCCCGGATGGCGCCCCGGGCGGCCATGGTGCCAAAGGTGACGATCTGGGCGACGTGATCCGCGCCGTATTTCTCCATGACGTATTCCATGACCTCGCCCCGACGCTCCGGGCTGAAATCCGTATCGAAATCCGGCATACTCACCCGTTCCGGGTTGAGAAACCGCTCGAAAATGAGGTTATACTTCATGGGGTCGACTTCCGTGATGTGCATACAGTATGCCACAATGGAAGCCGCACCGGAACCGCGTCCCGGCCCCACGGGAATGCCGTTGACCTTGGCGTAGTGGATAAAGTCCCAGACGATGAGATAGTAGTTTACATAACCCATACGACTGATGACGCCGATCTCATATTCCAGCCGCTCCCGGTATGCTTCGGGCGCGTCAGGATACCGCTCGGCAAAACCCTCGGCGCACAGCTTACGGAAATATTCCTCGTCCGTATACCCCTCCGGCACCGGGTAAGAGGGCAGATGATATTCGTGGAAGGTAAAGTCCAGATTGCACCGCTCGGCAATGCGGACGGTATTCTCAAAGGCTTCCTCGCAGCCGGGGAACAACCCTTTCATCTCGTCTTCGCTCTTGAGGTAGAACTCCTGCGTCTGGAATTTCATCCGGTTGGTGTCGTCCACGGTCTTGCCTGTCTGGATGCACAGCAGGACGTCCTGCATTTCCGCGTCCTCTTTGCGCAGGTAGTGGGCGTCGTTGGTCACCACCAACGGCAGTCCCAGCTCCCGGGCAAGGCGCTGGATACCCTGATTCACCGGACGCTGCTCCGGAATGCCGTGATCCTGCATTTCCAAGAAGAAGTTCCCCTCCCCGAAAATGCCGGACATCTTTTTTGCGTATTCCTTCGCGGAATCGTAGTCTTCTTCCATCAGATACTGCGGAATCGCACCGGCAAGACACGCGGACAGGGCGATCAGCCCCTCGTGGTGCTGCTGGAGCAGCTGAAGGTCGATTCTGGGCTTGCCGTAAAAGCCGTGGATAAAGGCTTCCGACACCAGATAGCAGAGGTTTTCGTACCCCTTACGGTTTTCACACAGCAGCACCAGATGGTAGGGGTCGTTATCAATTCCATGAACGCGGTCGGCCATGCCCCGGCGGGCGACGTAGACCTCGCAGCCGATGATGGGCTTGATCCCGGCGGCTTTGGCGGCTTTATAAAAGTCAATACAGCCGTACATCACGCCGTGGTCGGTGATGGCAATAGCCGTCTGTCCCAGCTCCTTGACCCGATCCATGATGCCGTCAATGCGGCACGCGCCGTCCAGTAAGCTGTACTCTGTATGGACATGCAAATGTACAAAGCTCATGCCTTCACCTCTTCCGCCAGCTCCAGCAGCCGCCGCATCCGGCTGCCCATGGCGGGCTTCGTAATGGGCGGCTCCATCATCCCCGCCAGCTCGGACAATGACGCGGAGGGATTTTCCTCCCTCGCAATCGCCGCCCGTCTGAGCTTTTCGGGCAATTTATCCATCGCGCCCGTCTCTCTTATAATGCGAATTGCCGCAAGCTGTTCCTGCGCGGCCTCCACCACCTTGGAGGTGTTGGCGTCGTCGCAGTTGCAGCGGCGGTTGACCTTGTTGTTCAATTCCTTTTCCAGCCGGGCTTCCATAATGCCCATGGCCGCCACCGGTGCGCCGAGGAACGTGAGAAAATCGGAGATCAGCTCGCTGTGCTTCAGGTACAGCACCTGTCCCCCGCTTCGGCTGGCCATCTTTGGGGAAAAGCCCATGACCTCCCGCATCAGCGAATCCGTCTCCCGGGCAACGCTCTGGTGAGTCGTCGCCAGCTCCATATGATAGCCCTTCCCCGGGTCGGTGACGCTTCCCCCGGCGAGGAACGCACCCCGGAGGAACGACGCCTTGCAGCAGTCCTCCTCCACAACCGGCAGGTTCACATGGAGCGCCAGTGTGTCCTGCGCGTCAAAGCCGAAGGCTTCCATGATCGTCTCGATTTTATCGCTGTCCCATATCTGGAACACCAGCTTTCCCGGCGACGCAAGGCTGGGGTAGCTGTCGAAGGACAGATCAAACGCTTTTTTGAACAACTTCGGCAGAATATAAGCAAAATCCCGGCTTTCGGTGATGATTTTAATACCGTCAGCGGAGAAATTGTTGGCAAACAGCAGAACGCCAAAGCACTCCGCCAGAGCGCAGCAATGTTTCTGGGGCATAATCCGGCAGACCTCCGCCTTGGCGGCAGAGGAAAAAGAGCTTGCCATGGGGAGACCACCTTTCCGAATGTTATCTATACATTACCAGATGCGAACCTCCGGCTCCAACCGGATGCCGCTTTTCTGATAGACCTGCTCGGACACCTGGGACAGCAGAGCCTTCACATCCGCCGCCGTCGCGCCGCCCAGATTGACGGCAAACCCGGCGTGCTTCGCGGAGATCGCCGCGCCGCCTACCTGATAGCCCTTCAGTCCCGCTTCTTCGATCAGCGCCGCCGCATAACCGCCCGTCGGGCGTTTGAATGCAGAACCGGCCGAAGGAACGTCCAACGGCTGGGAAGCGGTACGGCGGGCAATCAGCTCCTTCATTTTTGCCCAGATTTCTTCCGAGTTTCCCCTTTTCAGGGCAAAAACCGCGCTGACCACGATTCCCGTCCGGTTTTCCAGCGCACTGTGACGATAGGAGAAGGCCATCTCGGCGTTGGACAGACGGGAAAGATTGCCGTCCAAATCCATGACCTCAACACTTTCGCAGATCTGGCAAATCTCGCCGCCGTAAGCCCCGGCGTTCATATACACGCCGCCGCCGACGGTTCCCGGTATGCCGTGGGCGAATTCCATACCGGTGAGACCCATGTTCGCAGCGTTCACCGCCGCCCGTGCCATGGTCACGCCCGCCATCACCCGAATGTGGGTCTCGTCCAGCCGTTCCATGCCGCCAAGGCAATCCTTCAGGCAGACCACCAGCCCCCGGACACCCTCATCCGGCGCCAGCACGTTGGTTCCCGCGCCCAGAATGGCGCATTTGCAGTTCAGCTTGGCGCAGGCTTTCAGGATATCCGCCAGTTCGATTTTGGTTTTGGGAAACGCCATTACCTCGGCGTCTCCGCCGATGCGAAAGGAGGTATGCTTTGCCAGAGCTTCTTCAAACCGAAGCTCCACATCGGGCAGTAAAGCGGAGAGTTTCCGCTGGAATTCAGTCAACTCAGTCATAAACGCCTCCGGGTGTAAACTATAGTACAGTATAGCATATTCCCCGGCGGTTTGCAATTATGACAAACATGAAATTTATGTAACAAATGCCCCGCAGAAAGAAATTGCGGGAAAGCACCGCTTTCCCGCAATTCTTCCATTACAACTTAGTCCTGAATCGGCACCGTCTCGGGGATCTCGCCCTCGCCCTCGGTGATCGCCCGCATGTAGGCCACGTTCTTGTCCTTATCGTACAGCATGACACTGTGGATTTGACCGTCTCCGTAGATGTCCACCATATCTCCCCACGAGTAGCCTCTGGCACGCACCGGGCAGGTGCCGCTGGATTTGATTTCCAGACCGGACAGCATGGGCAGCATCTTCATAAGCAGATCCGTGATCTGGGAATTGGTCATGCTCACGGACACCAGCGGCAGAACCTCATTTGCCAGATTCTGCACGTCGGAAAGGCTCATCTTCTTGACCTTGGCCAGCAATGCCTCCATAAACTGACGCTGACGGGCGGTACGCTTGATGTCGCTTTCGCCGTCGCCCTCCGCCTTCCGCATACGGACGTAAGCAAGGGCGGTAGAGCCGTCCAGCCAGTTTTTGCCTTCCTTCACCTCGTAGTAATAGCGGTCATGGAAGTCGTTGAGGTAGTTAGCTTCCGCCTCGGTCAGCTCAATATTCAGGCCGCCGACCAGGTTGATTGCCTTGATAAAGGCGTCGAAATAGAACGCCTTGCCTTGCAGCTGGGCGTTGGCTTCCAACAGAATGGCGTTTTTCTCGCGCTCAGCCAGCAGGTCGGAGCAGAGCTTCAGCAGCGCCTCCGGCGAGGTGGCGACCTCCCACAGTTTTTCCCTGGTGAGGTAGGCCCCGTGCTGGCGGATGCTGGGCAGGACTTCATCGAACACCCAGCGTTCAAACCGCTCCGCCGAGGGCAGCTTGCTGTGGACGATGAGCCGGTAAACGTCGCCTTCGGGGATAAAGAGCATCTCCACCATCTGTACGGAGGGTGAGCCATCTGCCTTCTTGCCGGTCTGGACCCCTATGGAACATTTCGTTCCACCCCTGGTATGGTCGCGGACAGCTTTGCGTGGATTGGTATATCCCAGCGCTGTTGCCACATCTGTACCGCAAAATAATACTTTGCCATTCTGTTCCAAAGTGCGAATGCTTCC
>ENA-ORUI01003511-ORUI01003511.1-human-gut-metagenome-genome-assembly--contig:-NODE-3511-length-11235-cov-4.985868_pt1 | contig 11235 bp, 7 predicted proteins | sample MGYA00242078_ERZ509205 | MGnify/ENA primary metagenome ERZ509205 (study PRJEB26280, sample SAMEA2338828) | human gut metagenome | biome: human gut; feature: human-associated habitat; material: faeces... | reverse complement strand
AAGTATTATCTGCGCTTTTGGCTTAGCAGCTGCCGCACCTCGCTCGCCGTATCGGTACTTAGAATTATGCGGTATTGCCCTAATAAAAACAACAGGAACATTGCAATGTACAGCAGTGTTCCTGTTGTTTTTTATGCCGAAGTTTATTGCGCATGGCGGGGGGTCACTATATATCATTACACGTGTCTTGACACATGTAATGAACGGTGCTATACTGTCAAAGTTGAAATTAAAGAAGAAACCGAGGAAACCACATGAAAATGGCTAATATGGATGACTATTTTGACGTAGTCATCGTCGGCACCGGCGCTGCGGGCCTTTACTGCGCCCTGAATCTGCCTACACGGTACCGCATTCTTCTGCTTACAAAGCAGAAAGCGGACGAGAGCGACTCCTTCCTTGCGCAGGGCGGCATTTGTATGCAGCATGGCGAAGCAGACTACCGCCCCTTTTTTGATGATACGATGCGGGCAGGCCATTACGAGAACAACCCCGCCACAGTAGACCTGATGATTCGTTCCTCCAACTCGATCATCCGGGATCTGGTGCGCCGCGGCGTCCGCTTTGCGCGGGATGACCACGGGGCTCTGCGCTTTACCCGGGAGGGAGCGCACTCCCGCCCGCGCATTCTGTTCCATGAGGATATTACCGGCCACGAGATCACCCAGACCCTGCTGAACGAGGTCCTGCGCTGCAAGAACATCGAACTGCGCGAGCATACGACTCTGCTGGATTTCTTCGCCGACGCCTCGGCCTGCGGCGGTGTCATTGCTGCCGGCCCGGACGGCGAACCGCGAGCCATCGGGGCAGGGGCGGTGGTGCTGGCCTGCGGCGGCATCGGCGGGGTGTATAAAAACTCCACCAATTTCCCCCACATCACGGGGGATGCCATCGCCATGGCCCTGCGCCACGGCGTTGCCTGTGAGCACCTGGACTATATCCAGATCCACCCCACGACTTTGTACAGCCACCGAAAAGGCCGTCGCTTTCTGATTTCGGAATCGGTTCGCGGGGAGGGTGCGCTGCTGCTGGATAAAAACGGGAATCGCTTTACCAACGAATTGCAGCCCCGCGACGTGGTGAGCGCAGCGATCCGCGCACAGATGGAAAAGGACGGCACCGACCATGTGTGGGAGGATATGCGCCCCATCGGTGAGGCGGCTATCCGTGAGCATTTCCCCAACATTCTGGAGCGCTGCGAGGAGGAGGGGTACGACCCCATCCATGAACCGATCCCCGTTGTACCGGCCCAGCATTATTTTATGGGCGGCATCACGGCGGATCTGAGCAGCCGCACAGCACTGCCCCGGCTGTATGCCTGCGGCGAGACCTGCTGCAACGGTGTGCATGGACGCAATCGGTTGGCCAGCAATTCCCTGCTGGAATCTTTGGTCTTTGCACAGCGCGCGGCAGATGATATACTATACGGAGAACCGCCTGTCTTTACAGGCGATAAGCCCGATTTGGCCCCATACCGTGAACAGGAACCGCTGTTTGCCGCGTATCGGCAGGAGGTTCTGACCGCTATTGAGAGGAGTAAAAACCATGAATGAGATCACCCAGCTGCTGCATATAGACCCGCTGCTGCTGCAAGCGCTGCGGGAGGATATTCCGGAGGAGGACGTTTCCACAAACGCCGTCATGCCCCACGCCTGCCCCGGCACCGTGGATCTGATTGCCAAGGAGGACGGCATTGTTGCCGGTCTGGCAGTCTATGCCCGCGTCTTTACGCTGCTGGACCCCGGTGCCACGGTGGAATTCTTCTGCCGGGACGGCGATACCGTACAGCCCGGCCAGAAGCTGGCCGTTGTTACGGGCGATATACGCGCCCTGCTTTCCGGTGAGCGTGTTGCGCTGAACTACCTGCAGCGAATGAGCGGCATTGCCACCTATACCCATCAGCTGTCTGCCCTGCTGGAAGGCACCGGCATTACCCTGCTGGACACCCGTAAGACCAGCCCCAACAACCGCATTTTTGAAAAGTACGCTGTCCGCGTTGGCGGCGGCAGCAACCACCGCACCGGCCTGTCCGACGGCGTTCTGCTGAAGGATAACCACATCGGCGCTGCCGGCGGCGTGGCGAAGGCCGTCAAGATGGCCCGGCAGTATGCGTCTTTCGTCCGCAAGATCGAGGTGGAGGTTGAAACGCTGGAACAGGTCAAAGAGGCCGTGGAAGCCGGTGCGGACATCATCATGCTGGATAATATGAGCGACGAGGATATGCGCAAGGCTGTGACTTTGATTGCAGGCCGCGCCAAGACCGAGTGCTCCGGCAATGTCACGCGGGAAAACATTGCCCGTCTGCGGGACATTGGCATTGACTATGTGTCCAGCGGTGCCCTGACCCATTCAGCCCCCATTCTGGATCTTTCCATGAAGCATCTGCGGCCCCTGACCGAGGGGGAGGCCTGATATGACCACCGCAGAGCGCCGCGCCGCCATTTTGCAGCAGCTTGCCCATGCCGGAGCGCCTCTTGCCGCCCGCACGCTGGCTACCCATTACGGCGTCAGCCGTCAGGTCATCGTGCAGGATCTGGCGGTCATACGGGCATCACACCCCGGGATCATTTCCACTGCACGCGGCTATGTGCTGGAGCAGCCTGATCAGCCCGCCGGCTGCACACGGGAGTTCAAGGTGCGCCACACACCTGACCGAACCGGGCAGGAGCTGAACCTGATTGTGGACTGTGGCGGCCGGGTCAAGAATATCAGCATCAGCCACCGGGTCTATGGCCGTATCACCGCTGAGATGGACATCCGTTCCCGGCAGGACGTGCGGGAATTTCTGCAATCGTTTGAGGACAGTTCTTCCACGGTGCTGTCCACCGCCACCGACGGCTACCACTATCATCTGGTGGAGGCAGCTACCCCGGACAGGCTGAGCCTGATCGAAAAAGAACTGAAAGAGCACGGCTTTCTGGCTCCGCTGCAACCGTGGGAGCATTGAAGAAAGAAAGCGAGGCATAATTATGACTGTCCATGAACTGCAGCAGGAGATCCTGCGACTGAAACGGGAAAAGAATATCTGCATCCTGGCCCATGCCTACCAGAGCCAGCCTGTGCTGGAAGTCGCCGATTACACCGGCGATTCCTACGGGTTGAGCGTGCAGGCGGCCAAAACCAACGCTGACGGGGTCATCATGTGCGGTGTGCGCTTCATGGCCGAGACCTGCAAAATTTTAAGCCCGGAGAAAACTGTCTGGCTGGCCAACCCCATGGCGGGCTGCCCTATGGCCGAGCAGCTTGATCTGCCGACCTTGCAGGAATTGAAAAAGCAGTACCCCGGCTACGCCGTGGTAGCGTACATCAATACGACCTCGGAGCTGAAAACGGCCTGCGATGTCTGTGTGACGTCCTCAAGCGCGCTGAAAATTTGCAGTGCACTGGAAAACGATAAGATTCTGTTCATCCCCGATCCCAATTTGGGCGGTTATGTAGCAAAGCAGCTGCCGGAAAAGCAGTTTGCCTTTTACCACGGCGGCTGCCCGCGCCATATCGTATGTTCGGCAGCAGATGTAGCCAAAGCCCGCGCTGCCCACCCGGAGGCGTTGCTTCTGGTTCATCCCGAATGCCGCCCCGAGGTCGTGGAACAGGCTGATTATGTTGGCTCTACCACCGGCATTATGGCTTATGCAGAAAAGTCCGATGCCAAAGAGTTCATCATCGGCACGGAAAACAGCATCGTGGAGCACCTCTCCTATGCTTGCCCGGAAAAGCGGTTCTATCCGCTGGCCGTGCAGCTTACCTGCATGAACATGAAACTGACCACCCTGATGGACATTTACCATTGCCTGCAGGGCAGCGGCGGTGAGGAAATCACCCTGCCGCAGGACGTCATGCAGGGAGCCGGGCGCTGCATCCGCTGCATGGTGGAGCTGGGCGGCTGACAGATTGCGCATATCCGCAATGGCCATCTGATACGATCCGCTTTGCATCCCGGCTTACACGGCGCTCTTTGCGGTGTTGCCCTAAGAAACCAATGAAAAAAGCATATACAGCATCGCGTTGCGAACCGCCGAGAGGCCGTTCGCCATAAACGCAGCTGTATATGCTTTTTACTTTGCCGTACAGATCCTTTGTACGCTATTTAAACGCGATCACGAATTCTGTTTGAAAACTTTATCCAGTGTTCCCATCAGGATGTTCACATCAATCGGTTTTGCAATATGTGCATTCATCCCTGCTTTGAATGCTTTTTGGCGGTCTTCCTCAAAAGCGTTGGCTGTCATGGCCACAATGGGAATGTTTGCCTTTTTATTGCTGCTCAATGTACGGATCTCCCGGGTGGCGGTGTATCCGTCCATTTTGGGCATCTGAATATCCATCAGGATCAGATCATACTCATCCTCCGCAGCCTCGTTCATTCTGGCCACGGCATCCGTGCCATCCTCAACGGCGTCCACTTTCAGTCCGGCTTCCTCCAGAATGGCCGTTGCAATCTCGCGGTTCAGTTCGTTATCCTCGACCAACAGCACCTTTTTGCCCGTATAGTCGCCGTGCTTGGGCAGAAGGGGCTGCCTGCCCGACACCACTTTGTGTGTCAGCGCATCGCGCAGTTCCGACATAAACAGCGGTTTGGAAACAAACGCCGTGACACCGGCCTGCCGGGCCTCGTCCTCAATGTCGGCCCAATCGTAGGCCGTCAATATGATGATCGGCGTGCTGGGTTCGATTACTTTACGGATCCTGCGCACCGTCTCAATGCCGTTCATATCCGGCATCAGCCAGTCAATAATGTAAACCTTGAACTCCGCACCCTGATTGTGCGCCTCCCTCGCGCGCAGGATGGCTTCCTTGCCGGAGGTCGTCCAGTCGGCTTCCATCTCAATTTCCCGCAGCATTTTGCTTACGCTCATGCAGGTCTGTGCATCATCATCCACAACCAGTGCACGGGTACCTTTCAGGCCCGGAATCGGCGGGTATTTCACCGATTCCGTACAAACCTTGCAGTCCAGGGTGACCGTAAACTCGCTGCCCTTTCCCTGCTCGCTCTTGACGGCGATGGTTCCGCCCATCATATCTACGATGTTTTTCGAGATGGCCATGCCAAGGCCCGTACCCTGAATGCCGCTTCTTGTCGCAGTCTGTTCCCGTGAAAAAGAGTCAAAAACGTGCGCCTGGAAGTCCTTCGACATACCGATACCGTTATCTTTCACGCTGAAAACAAAGGTCGCATACCCACTGCGGGCAGACGGCTTTTCTTCAACGCGGATATTGATGGTACCGCCCGCCGGTGTAAACTTGACAGCGTTGCCCACGATGTTGAGCAGAACCTGATTCAGGCGCAGCTTATCGGTGATAATATCCTCGTGGTGCACATCCTGCGTGTCGATATAAAGACCAAGCTGCTTGGCGCTGATATTGCCTTGAATGATCGTGCGCAGGTCGTGCAGCACATCGGGCAGGTGGACTTCTGTGTTGTCCAGTTTGACCGTGCCGCTTTCGATACGGCTCATATCCAGAATATCGTTGATCAGACTGAGCAGATGCTGGCCCGATACGCTGATTTTCTTCAGATACTCTTTGACAAGGTCAATGTTATCAATATGCGCCGTGGCAAGGGCCGTAAACCCGATAATGGCATTCATCGGGGTGCGAATATCGTGCGACATACTGTTCAGGAACACCGTCTTGGCCTTATTGGCGTGTTCCGCCGCCGCCAGTGCATTGCGCAGGGCATCTTCCTGCTTTTGCTCCCGCCGCTTTTCCTCGGTAGCGTCGCGGGTAGCAACCAATACGGCTGTTACGTTGCCGTCCGCGTCTTTTCGCTGCGGTGTGATCAGCGTAAGGATCCATTTTCTGTCGACAGTCTGAGACGCAAGAGCCAAAGAGGTGTGACCCTTCAGACGTTCGGCCACTGTCGTCATGTCCGCAAAGGCGAGATACTCCTCACGGTATGGCTCCGCGATAATTTTCTCGATTTGCTCCTGCTGTACGGATCGTTTCAGTGCAAAGTGCTTCTGCTTCTTGACCGTATCGGACGCGTTCTTGACGATTTCAACGGTGTTTTTCTTCAAGTCCACCAGTGAAATGGACGTATACGCCGTGCCAAGCGCTGTGATAATTCCGGTACGTTTCTGGTGCTGCCGCAGCGCGTCTTTTTCCATTTTGGTCTGCCACAGCAGTGCCATTAAAAAGACCATTACGGCTATGGCCAGATAGGATGCACAGACAATGTTGCGCGTCATGAACACCTGAGATGCTGGGAAAAACACAAAGAGCGTATAGTTCTCGGTATTTTCCCGGCTGCCGTACCAGACGCCCTGATTGCTGTTCAGGCGTACAATGCCATCCTCCGCAGCATCGAAGGTTCCGTTATATAATTCCTGGCAGTCCGCTATTGCCTTGTTTACCTGCTTGCTGCTGTTGCTGCTGATGACCCTGCCGTTCTCCGTGATCGTAGCGATGCCGCTAAGCTCCAACGGAAAATCTCTCAACAGGGAATCCACCGTCAAATCCCCAATATCCTCATTGTCCTTCTGTATATAGGTAATCAGGATACCTGGTGCATCCGCGCGTGCCACCGCGGCAAAATCATAGAGTACCCCATTTTCTTCCAGACGGGTCGAGTATGTCTTTTTTGGATAGTCAACGATATTGTGTACATAGGGGCTGTCGATCAGCTTCTCCCACAGCGGCATGGCGTTGCCGCCCTTTGTGGTCTGCATGACAACATTCAGGTTTTCATCTAATACAAGCGCACCGGTCAGACGCTGTTCCTCTGCAAAAGAGTCCAGGTCCTGCGTGCCGAAACTCTCCTTCAGCGTCATTTCGTTGCCAAGGCTTACCGTTTTATCCAGCAGGCGGACAAGGCTTTTCACGCGGTCGTTGGCCGCATCAGTTTCGTACTGCTCTAAGCGGATCTTTACAAAACCAATCATTTCATCCAATGTATGACGCAGTGCAATTCGGTTCAGATTCGTGAATGTGATCCAAAGTACAATGCCGAACGCAACTAACACAAGCAAAAACAGTCTTTTTTTGCCGGACTGCTTTTTCTCATTCATTTTCCCTGTTCCCCCCACACAGTTTTCTCTGCATCAAGTCCGAATTTTTCTGCAACGCGGCCAATCGTTCCGTCCTGCTTCATATCTTCCAGAGTTTGGGTCAGCTGCACAGCCAAATCCTCATGGGTGTCCTTTGCGAAGGCAACGCCAAGTTCGGAACTGTAAGGACTCTCTGCCAGCACACGGTAACTGCTTTCATCCAGATTTGTCCACTTGGCTACCAGTGCTTCATGGCCCGCGACGGCATCTACATAGCCTTTGCGCAGTGCCGCAAACATATCCTCTGTCGTCTCAAAGCTGTTGACTTGCTTGACCTCGGGCAGCAAAGAGGAAATTTCGCCGAGAAACAGCGACTCCGCCTTTGTGGTTGCCTGTACGCCGATGCGCTTATCGGCCAGATCGAACAGCGACTGGATATCGCTGTCCGCACGAACAGCCACGACCTGACGGCTGTACATATACGGACCGGCCCATTGGTACTTGGTTTCCCGCCCGTTCATGCTGAAGCATGACCAGATACAGTCGATCGTTCCGTCACTGAGAAGGTTGTCTTTGTCCGGCCATGAAATCGTCCGGAATTCCGGCGTATAGCCAAGTCGTGAAAACGCTTCCGTTGCCAGTTCCACGTCGATGCCGGCAAACTGCCCGTTCCTGTCCAGATAGCTGTAAGGGTCAAACACATCAATGCCGACCACAATCGTCTGCGGCGCAGTCTCTGCCGCAGAGTGCGGCTGTGCGGAACAGGCGCACAGACCTGCCATAAAAAGCATAGCCAAAGCCATAAGCAGACCATACACTTTTGCCCTGCTCATTGACGTTTTTCCTGTGTGGTGATGCCCGTTTGAAAAATGGAACATGCGCTTCTCTTCCTTATTATATAGGTTGTATACCGCTTGCCGCCGAACCCTGTCGGACGCAGTAAGCCATGAAGTAAACCATATTATAACTTTTTCAAATTGGAATTTTATCATACTACGGACATTATTGCAAGTGCTTTGCCTTGCTTTTGGCTTACAGTTTACCACATTTATACAATATCCGACGATAACTCCAAAAGGCGGTTTCAGCTATTGAAAAAATCTGGCAGAAGTGCTATAACAAGGATGGATTACAGTAAATTGAGAGAGATGACATGTATGTATTCCATCTTCCGTGATTTGGCAATTATTATTCTGAGCGCCAAGTTTTTTGGCCTGGCTGCCCGCAAGTGCAAGGCCCCGCAGGTGGTCGGTGAAATTCTCGCCGGTCTGCTGATTGGGCCCTGTCTGCTCAATCTGGTGCAGATCAACGACACGATCTCCGTTTTTGCTGAAATCGGTGTTGTGCTGCTGATGTTTTCCACAGGACTTGGCACCAACCTGAAAGAACTGATGCGGGCCGGGCCTATTGCCACGCTGATTGCCTGCATCGGTGTGCTTGTACCGTTGATGGGCGGTACGCTGCTCTACAGCGCATTCTACGGCTTTTCGGCAATCGGCAGCCCGGAATTCTTCCGCGCATTGTTTATCGGCACGATTATGACCGCAACCAGCGTGTCCATCACGGTGGCAACGCTGCAGGAGTTGGGCCACTTAAAGAGCTTCCTTGGCACTACCATTGTCAGCGCTGCCGTCATTGATGATGTCATCGGCATTATCGTGCTGACCTGTGTGCTGGGTGCCAGTTCCGGTGAGGGCACCGGCATCGGCGGCGTGCTGGTCCAGACCGCGCTGTTCTTTCTGGTTGCCGTTGGTATCGGCTTTGTGTTCCACTGCGCCATGAAGTGGCTGGATTCCCGCAATCCCCATACGCAGCGCATAACGATTGCCAGCCTTGCATTCTGCTTTGCAATGGCCTATATTGCCGAGAAATACTTTGGCATTGCGGATATTACCGGCGCTTACATTGCCGGTATCGTTCTCTGTACGCTGCACGACGCCGCTTATGTGGAGCGCCGGGTCGACATCAGCAACTATGTCATTTTTGCGCCGATTTTCTTTGTCAGCATCGGTTTAAAGACCGACATCAGCGGACTGACGCCGGAGATTCTGCTGTTCAGTGTTTGCTTCGTTCTCGTTGCCCTGCTGGCAAAAATCATCGGCTGCGGACTGGCGGCCAGAGCCTGCCGTTTCAACTGGGGAGACTCTCTTAAAGTCGGTGTCGGCATGATGACCCGCGGCGAGGTCGCCTTGATCGTGGCTCAGAAGGGCCTTGAGGTCGGCGTTGTCGAGCCTGTTTATTTTACGGCGGTCATCCTTTTGATCGTGGTTTCCAGCGTCGCCACGCCGCTGGCGCTGAAAGCGCTGTTCACGAAAATGCCCCCTGTCCCCCATCCAAGTGAAGCAAAAAAGTGACCGCTGCATAACCCCTGCCTGTCAGCCAATGTCGGTGCCGGACGACTCATGATGAAAGAAAAGCCCTGAAGGCAGGCTTAAAAGTGAGAAGCTGCTCATTCCCTACGGAGTGAGCAGCTTCTTTTGTGCCAAAATATGCGAAAATGCGAGATAATACGGCGCAGCAACGGCCTGCCGGTGGGTGCTTTGCATTTATCGCAGCTTATTTTCCCAGCCGACATTTGAAATCTGTATATCCGAACGTCACGATTTTCCGCGTAGTGCCATCGGGCTTGCGGGCGTAAATACCGGGCAGGGGCATACCGTTGAAGGTGTTGTTCTTGCAGGTGGTGTAAATGGCCATATCGCCGAACACCAGCAAATCTCCCACGGCAGGCACAGCGTCAAAGCTGTAATCACCGATGACATCCCCCGCAAGGCAGGTCGGTCCGGCCAACCGCACAGTGCAGGGCTTTTCGCCGGGTTCCCCTGCCCCCAGCAGTGGCGGGCGGTAGGGCATCTCGATCACGTCCGGTGTATGGCAGGCGGCGCTGGCATCCAAAATGGCAACCGTCGTATCGCCGTTTTGCACCACGTCCAGCACGCGGGTCAAGAGATACCCTGCGTTCAGGGCGCAGGCCTCGCCGGGTTCCAGATAAACCGTCACGCCCCAGTCATTCCGGGCGCGGCGGATACACTTTTCCAAAGTGGCCATGTCGTAGCCGGGGCGGGTGATGTGATGCCCGCCTCCGAAGTTCAGCCACTTCATTTTTGGCAGCAAATCGCCGAATTTCTCTGCCACTGTGTCCAGCGTCACGGCCAGCGCATCGGCGTCCTGCTCACATAAAGTGTGAAAGTGCAGGCCGTCCAACAGCCCGGGCAGGGCAGAATTTTCTGCCGCTGCCGCGTCCCACTGGGCGCGGGTCGTGCCCAAACGGCTGCCGGGGGCGCAGGGGTCGTAAATCGCGTGACCGTCCTGGGTCGAGCACTCGGGATTGATGCGCAGTCCCACACTTTTGCCTGCCGCCTTGGCCACGGGGCCAAATTTTGCCAGCTGCGCGGGCGAGTTGAAGACGATATGGTCGGCGTACCGCAGCAGCTCGTCCATTTCATCTGCGCGGTAGGCCGCGCAGAAAACGTGCACTTCTTTGCCGGGCATTTCCTCCGCGCCGAGCCGCGCCTCAAACAGGCCGCTGGCTTCGGTGCCCGCGAGGTGCGGCGCCAGCAGCGGGTACAAATCGTAGTTACTGAACGCCTTTTGCGCCAGCAGCACCTTGCACCCGGTACGACGGGCCAGCCCGCCCAGAATCTCCGCGTTGTGGGTCAGGGCAGCTTCATCCAGCAGGTAGCAGGGCGTGGGCAGGGCGGAAAATTCCAGCGGCACTGCGCCGTCGATAGCCGCAAACGGCGGCCGTGCGTCGCGCTGCGCCATCAGTCCACGAGAACCGGGTCATGGTTCTCGCTGCGGGGCAGGCCGTACTTGTCCAGCGCGTCGAGGAACGGGTCGGGGTTGAACTCCTCCACCGTGTAGACGCCGGGCTTGGTCCACTCGCCGGTCAGCATCATCAGCGCACCGCACATCGCGGGCACACCGGTGGTGTAGCTGATGGCCTGACTGCCGACCTCGCGGTAGCACTCCTGATGGTCGCACACATTATAAATGTAGTAGGTCTTGTCCTTGCCGTCCTTTTTGCCGGTGAAGATGCAGCCGATGTTGGTCTTGCCCTTGGTGCGGGGGCCGAGGCTGGCGGGATCCGGCAGCAGGGCCTTCAGGAACTGGATGGGCACGATCTCCTGGCCGTTGAAGCTGACCGGCGTGGTGGACAGCATCCCCACATCCTCCAGGCAGCGCATATGGTCGAGGTAGCTCTGGCCGAAGGTCATGAAGAAGCGGATGCGCTTGGCCTCCGGGATGT
>ENA-ORUI01003507-ORUI01003507.1-human-gut-metagenome-genome-assembly--contig:-NODE-3507-length-11244-cov-3.284565_pt1 | contig 11244 bp, 8 predicted proteins | sample MGYA00242078_ERZ509205 | MGnify/ENA primary metagenome ERZ509205 (study PRJEB26280, sample SAMEA2338828) | human gut metagenome | biome: human gut; feature: human-associated habitat; material: faeces... | reverse complement strand
CCTGGCGATTCAATGAATTAAAGAAAAATCTTGAAGGGATCAGTCAGAAAGTTCTCACCGATAGTTTGCGCTCCATGGAAGATGATGGTCTCATTATTCGCACAGTTTACCCGGAGGTTCCACCAAAAGTTGAATACAGTCTCAGCGAATTGGGACTTACTCTGAAACCTATTCTCGACTCAATGGTCGAATGGGGTAACGCCTATAAAAAAATGTAGGAAGATTTTTTAACGGATTGAATATGAAAGACCTATCGTGGATAATGGTTCCACAATAGGTCTTTCTTTTATTATTCCCCGCTGATTGGCGAACCGCAATACTCACACTCGCCCACGGCTCCTCTTTGAATTTTGTTGATACCACCACATCCCTTACATTTTACAGTAACAAGTTCTGCATCTGTCTGTTTGACCGTCTTTGTAAAAGAGGGGTTACCAATCTTCTGATTCATCTGATCCTTTCGAACAAATAACTTTGCCTTGTTATCCACATAAGCATCGTTAAAATATTTCTTTTTACACAATTTTTCAAGATTTCGACGTACTTTATCCTCCGGCTGGTTAAGAATCGCTGCCATATCCGGGATAAATCCATCATTCGAAGTTTCTGCAATCTCTTTATATTCTCGATAAAGCTTTTGCAGACGGAGTGTCTGGATTCCGAGCACAATCAAGATCACCCCGAAAATTCCAAGAACAATGCACATAATCAATCCTGAAATTTCCATATCCGCTGCATATGCCGGATCAGAGAACCATTCTTCCACACAGATTGCTGCAACCAAAAGGAAAATTGTTCCTCCGATAATCCCCACAACTGACAGAATCTTTTTCATGATCAACATTTTATATTTCCTCCCCATCTAATCGTTTTCCACATTCCGGGCAGAAACGTAGATTCCCTTCCAGCACAGTTCCACACTGTGAACAGTGTCTCTCTTTGCTTATAAGCCGGCTTCCACACTCGGAACAGAACTTTGCATCCGCCAGGACTTCGTTCCCGCACTGCGGGCAAAATTTTGATTTTCTATATCCGCCACGCAAATCTATATTCTGTGCCATAGAAGAAAACTGGTTCCCCATCTCTCTTCCAACGCCGAATCCCATTCCAAGTCCCATTCCGGTTCCCATCACAGAACCTGCATCTGCATTCCCGTGACTGACCGCATTTTCCAATGTATCAAAGGATCTCTCCTGTTGATAATTGTAGCCTATAATCTCCATCTCGGCACGCTTGGATAAAGCCTCCTTGAGCTTTTCCACAGACGGATCATCTTCCGGTGTGCTGATTTCATTTACATAAAATGAAGTCAGTCCCAGTCCATACTCTTCCATTATCGGACAGATTGTCTCCTTCATATATTGTGAAATTTCATCTATGTACGCATTCATCTCAAGAATACTGATCTTTCTATGAAGCAGATATGAAGAAATCGTATCCTTTATCTTCGTCACATACAAACTTCTGAAATACTTCGTTACAGTCTCTGCGTCAAAAACATTCATGGTTGTCACAAGTTTTGTCAGAAACTTCACCGAATCTGTTACATGAATTCCAAACGCTCCATTCGAGCGTATCGGAATAAATATTCCATACTTTGGATCCTGGATCTGAACCGGCGTTGGTGTTCCCCACTTAATATCCAGGTAATATCCTTTATTAATATACCATACTTCTGCCTTGAACGGAGATTTCCCGCCAAACGGAAGATTAATAATCTTATTCAGAATCGGAATATTCTTTGTATCCAACGTATGCGTTCCGGGTCCGAACACATCTGCCACACTTCCACCTTTTACAAGCACGGCTTCCTGTGACTGATTAACTACCAGCTGCGACCATGTTCCAAGCTCTTCACCCGGATATTTCCATGCGAAGACATCCGGCCTTCCATTATATTTTATAACATCCATTACTCCCATCTTAAAGTCCCCCACTTTTTCTGATTTATAGCGTCTCACTGACAGATTCCGTCTGCGTCATACTACAGATACATTTATCATAGCTTCCCTGTCGAGAAGTGTCAACCACTATAAAAAGGCGACCTTGCATTCCATGCAGAATAGTCGCATATGCTTTTGCACACTTTTTGCGATATGTTGTGTCATTTGAGGATACCTTTACTAACTTCTTTCATACTCTCTTTTTCTTCTTTCACAATCAATGGAATTTCTAAACAACCTTTATTCTGCTATATTAATTTATGGTGATTTCATCAAGCTCATTCATTTTCATCACCTCATCCGTAATATACCTGTCTTAAATTAAAAAGGGTAGGATGTCAAAAACTTTCCATTTCAGAATGTCCATCTAACCATAAATCAATCTGTTTTAATACAGAAGAAAAGTCCGGCTTATCAAGCCCCGGCCCAGGATAATAATTAATCCATAAATTTCGAAGAAATTCATTTTGGTCAAATGCCCTTGTCAAGTCTACAGTTCTTTCAGAACCTCTCCGATATCTTCATTCATGCAGACAGACTTTTTCCTTATTTCTTCCGGTGCATATGCTTCACGCTGGTTCAGACACACATAAAATGCATGTTCAAATGTGTTTGTCATCTGCCAAAACGGATATTTTATAATAACAGGAATATTATATCCTACACCTAATTCAAGGAATACTATTTTCTGCTTTTTATGCTCCTGTATAAATTTCTCGTACCATTCTGCTGCCTGATGCCATCCCCTATCTTCAACAAATGTCTGATCCGATCTGAGATTCATACTCATCGGCTTACCACAGTGTGGGCAATATGGAATCAAACCAGACGGAACTATACGCTTTATTTCTCCGTCTTCCGGTTTTTGCAGTTCTCCATCTTTTATCTGAAATCCCTGACTCAGCACCATTTTTTTAATGATTTCTTCATTGTCATAGTTTTCCTTATGGCAAGGCTCACTACATTGAAACAGACCATAATCTCCCTGTGTATAAAAGATGCTGTTTTTATCAAAGCCGGCTTTTTGGAAACAATGATCCACATTTGTCGTCAGTACAAAATAATCCTTCTCTTTCACCAGATCATACAAGTTCTGATATATCGGTTTTGGCGCATCCATATATCGATTGATATAGATATATCTGCTCCAATATGCCCAGTGTTCCTCTAAAGTTGCATAGGGATAGAAGCCACCTGAATACATATCCGAAAATCCATATTTCTTTCTGAAAAAAGTGATAATACATGCATGATAAAAGGTGCCGCAAAGCGACACCCTTAAATATGTACTGATATTTATTTTTAGTCCAAACTATTCCTCATCCAAAATTGTATCAAGAGCGATAAGTTCTCCCGGTTCAAGTGGTTGAATAATAAACGGTGAATGGCTTACACTTCTTTAAATTTCGAATGCTTGGACAATGCCATTGTCACTGCAAATCCAACAACAAGTGAGATCAGAATTCCGATCATATAATTCAGCATTCCGCCGGACTTGATGCATACGAATCCGATGATTCCTGCTGCTCCCGGGGAGATATTCTGAACATTTGTCAGTGTCACATAAGCACATCCTACAGCAGAACCGAACATTGCTGCATAGAATGGATATTTCATCTTCAAGTTGACTCCGAACATTGCTGGTTCTGTAATACCAAGCAGTGCTGAGATACCGGAAGAAACTGCGATGCTCTTCATCTTCTTATCCTTTGCACAGAACATTGCTGCCAGTGTTGCTCCACCTTGAGCCACATTGTTGCATGCTGCGATTGCAAAGAGGAAAGATCCGCCTGCTGCAATCAGCTGGATATCAACCGGGAGAAGACTGTGGTGCATTCCCGTCATTGTTAATGGTGCATAGATAAATCCGAAAATAAATCCACCGACACCACCTAATGTATCATGGAGCCACAGAACACCATTTGTAATCCAGTCTCCGGCTGTACGCATCACTCCACCTACCACTGTAAATGTAAGGAATGCTGTTACGAGTACGGAAAGTGCAGGTGTCAGGAGGTTGTCCAGATATTCCGGAACTACTTTGTGAAGTTTCTTCTCGATAAATGCAAGGATTGCTGCCGCTGCAAGTACCGGAAGTACAGTTCCCTGATATCCAACCTTCTCAATTGTCAGCGCTCCGATATGCCATACCGGAACCGTTCCCTCTGTAATGGCTGTACCATAAGAATATGCATTCAGAAGATCACCGGATACCATGATCATTCCCATAACTGCTCCAAGATAAGGATTGCCACCGAACATCTTTGTTGCTGAGAACCCTACAAGGATTGGCAGGAATGCATATGCTGCACTTGCAAATGTGTTGATCATAGATGCAAGATCTGCAATATTCGGATATACTTCAACAAGTGACTTTCCTGAGACAAAAAGTCCTTCTGCTGTCAGAACATTGTTCAGACCCATCAGAAGACCGCTGGCAACCAGTGCCGGAATAATCGGTACGAATACATCCGCCAGCATCTTTACCAGTTTCTGTAACGGATTCATCTTCTGATCAGCAGCCTTTTTCACTTCATTTTTTGTACTTTCTTTGATGTCTGCATACTGAATAAAATATTTGTATACTTCATCTACTGTACCACTTCCGATGATAATCTGGAACTGACCGCCTGTGGAAAATTGTCCTTTGACAAGCTCTGTCTTGAGAATTCCATCTACATCTGCTTTGCTCTCATCTTTTAATACCAGACGTAATCTGGTTGCGCAGTGAGCCGCGCTGATTACATTTTCTTTTCCGCCTACCAGACGCAGAAGTTCACTTGCTGCATTCTGGTAACTCTGCTCTTTACTCATTCTAACTCCTCCTGTAACTTCATTTCTTTTCTATCTCAATCAGGATTTTCTTAGTACCATCGTTGTACTTGAAAAGTCCTGTCTGATTCTTGGTATTCGGATTCCTGCATACATCAGTTCATCCCCGCCATACTCCTGCCCGGTCTCACAATCTATGTAAACTGCATCCGGATCCAGTCCTTTTAATCGGATCACCGGAACCCTGTAGGCTGAACGCGCAAGGATCTGCACGTGAGTGAAGATGACGTCCATTCCATCTTCTGAAACAATATTCCAGGCACTTTGATTCTCCTGAAATGAATCCGCCAGCCGGTAATAAGTTCCGAACTGTACGGTTCTTCGTCTCCTTTTATATTCTGCAATCTGCTCTCTGACTTCTTTCTTCTCTTCTTTTAAAAGCTTCTTCAAATCCAGTTCATATCCAAGATTGCCTGCTGCCGCCACGGCAAATCTTGTAGCAAGCGGTGTGGTCCGTCCGACCTGATGATTCGGACATGCTGACACATGCGCTCCCATTGTAACTGTCGGAAACAGAAAGCTTGTTCCATGCTGGATTTTTAGCCTGCAGACCGCATCTGTATTATCGCTGGTCCATGTCTGTGGCATGTAATAAAGCATTCCTGCATCGAATCTGCCACCTCCACTGGAACAGCTTTCAAACAACACCTGTGGAAAACGTTCTGTCAATGTCTCCATTACCTGATAAAGTCCAAGCACGTAGCGGTGTGAAAGTTCATTCTGATTTTTCCTGTCAAGATAAGCACTTCCAAGATCTGTCAGATGCCGGTTCATATCCCATTTCACATAACTGATATTTCCCGGTACCAACACCTTACTGACTGCTTCGATCAGATATTCGCAAACTGCCGGATTCGACAGATCCAGTACCAGCTGATGTCGGCTGAGTATTGGTTCGTAAAGCGGACTTCGGATCACCCAGTCTGGATGCTCCCTGTAAAGGTCACTTTCCCTTGAAATCATCTCCGGTTCAAACCAGATTCCGAAATCAATCCCCTTCTGTTTCACCTTTTCGGCAAGACTCTGCAGTCCATCCGGAAATTTCTTCTTATCTTCCGTCCAGTCCCCCAAGGAAGTCGTATCTGTATTTCTTCCCTTGAACCAGCCATCATCCATCACCAGAAGTTCGATTCCAAGTTCCGCTGCTTCTTCCGCTAGCGTCAGCATTTTCTCTTCATTGATCTCAAAATACATACCTTCCCAGCTATTCAATAGAACTGGCCGTTCCCGGTCTCTGTACCATCCCCGGCAGACGCGCGTTCTGTATAACTTATGAAATGTATTCGACATTCCGGAAAGTCCATTTACACTATAGACCAGTACAGCCTCCGGTGTGCAAAAGCTTGTTCCCGGTGCAAGCTGCCATCCAAACTGATACGGATTAATTCCAAGCTGTACCCTGATTGTTCCATACTGTCCACACTGAACACATCCATAGAAGTTTCCACTGTAAATCAGGTTTACTCCAAGCACTTCCCCTTGCTCTTCCGTAGTCCCGGGACTTAACAATCCGATAAACGGGGTTGCCTGTGGGCTGCTCGTTCCACGACTGCTTTCAATCGTGACTGAATCCGCACACAATGGACGTCGATACACGTTTTTCTCTTCTGTATGCGCACCGGATAATGTCAGTACATCATATTCCTGTGTTGGAAGATCCATGTTCATGCTTAAGAATCGACAGATTTCTATCGGTTCTGTTCCGTCATTGATCCATTTTGCGAATCGTGTGACCACTGCATCTTCATAGATGGTGTAATATAACAGAATTCTCTGATTTCTCACCTTATCCTGAAGCGTAATCTCCAGTGTCATTGCCTCGGTGTCCGCATCAGTATAGACATGTGGCAGGCCATCCGGAGCGATCTTTCCACTCAGAATGCGATAGCCGTTATAGAAAAATCTTGCGTTTTTATCTCCATTTCTATCTTCTAGTTCGTAAGCTGGACTTCGGAAGTCCCCCTGTCCGGACTCCGGAAATTCCCTCAACTGTGTATCCAGAGAAAATGTCCTGTCTTCCTCTATCGGATTCGCACAGAATCCACGGTCGTAATAATAATCCTTGATGCCGCTGTGCCATCTCTTTATTCTTTTTCCGTAGTAACAATGCTTTAAATATCGTTGTTTTTCTACTTGAATCACATAACTGATCTTATCGTTATATAGATGAAAAACCTGCTGTTCTTCCTCAAAACTGATCTGCATTCTATTCCTCCACTCTCTCATTCTGCTTCATTTCATCGCTTGACTAAATGCATTATAACTTCCATCTCTTTTCACTTTCAATGGTAATGCAGATTATTGAATGGTAATTTCTTGCTATTTTTTATTGATTGCTATATTATAATATCTGATATAAAAACCCAAAACTAAGATTTCTACAGATTGTTTCGTGTTGCACCCCGCAATCTTCATTTATTTTGAAAGGAGTACTTTTTATGACAAACACAAAATCATCTGCCCAACTACCTTTTGGTTCCGTCGGTTTTCATATAACCTCTGCGCTTCCCCTCCAGACACTTCGTGGAATCGGCATGCATCACATCACTTCCCATGACTATCATTGGGATAACCGAGTCCGCAAAAACTCTTATGTATTACTTCAGTACACGATTTCAGGAAAAGGAAGTTTCCAGACACCAGACCATACCTATCCTCAACAGGCGGGTGATCTCTTCCTTGTTCAAGTACCCGGAGACAGCCAATACTCATTACCCGATGATTCGGAATGCTGGGATGTTCTTTATCTAGAATTTTCCTCCGAGTGTCTCCCTCTTCTCTACCACATTCATCAATCCTGTGGACCTGCTTTCCACCTGGAAGCATCCAGTACTTTACCTGAACAGATGAAACAGCTCTATGCTGATGCGATTTCCAATCAGTTAGCATCGGTATTTGATAATTCCAAAGCGGCCTACGCTTTTCTTTTAGATCTGGCAGATTATGCATTGGAACACCCGGCACTTTCTTCACCTCGTGTTACACTGGCCAAGAATTATCTGGATTCCAATTATTACAACACGGATCTGAACCTTGACGAAGTCGCTGATGCCGTCGGGCTGTCCAAGTATCATCTTTGCAGAGAATTCAACCATCTCTATGGAATCTCGCCCGGAAAATATCTGGCGAATCTGCGTCTTCAGAAATCCTGTGCGCTTCTTTTACAGAGCCGCCAGCACACAATTGCCGAAATCGCCTCCATGGTCGGATTTTCAAATGATAATTATTTTTGTAAGGTCTTTCGAAAAGCTTTCGGAACTACACCAACTCAATATCGGCTTCAAAATCAGAACTATGATCTTGTCCGCGTTCTCCATGATTCGCATCCCAGGATTCCATCTGATAAATAACCGCCTCATATGGTCTGAGTTCTGTAATTTTTTCCGCGGCAGGCGTATCTGCATAATTACTAAGCATGACCTGCCCGGCTCTCTTACACTGTAACTTTCTTGTCTTCTCATGAAAGTTACAGACAATCAGCCATTTTTCCTCCTCCAGCGTTCTTGTATAGATATAAAGGTCTTCATCCTCCGGGAACAGCAGTTGATAAGTTCCGTATACCATAACTTCATGTTCTTTCCGAAGCTGAATCAATTTCTGATAATGATAGAAAACGGACTCTGGATCCGCTAATGCCTGTTCTACATTGATTTCCTTATAATTTGGATTGACTCTGTACCATGGAATTCCTTCTGTAAATCCTGCATTCTTTTCGGCATTCCACTGCATCGGTGTCCTTGCATTATCCCTCGCCTTCGCCCGGATTGCATACATAGTCTCTTCCTCTGTAAATCCCGCTTTCAGGCGTTCTTGATAAATGTTCTGTGTCTCAATATCAGGGAATTCATCAATCGTCTGAAATGGAACATTCGTCATTCCAATCTCTTCCCCCTGATAGATATACGGTGTCCCCTTCATTCCATGAAGCAGTGTCGCAAGCATTTTTGCAGACAGGACACGATAGTCTCCGTCATTTCCCCAACGGGAAACGATTCTTGGGAGATCATGATTATTCCAAAATAAACTGTTCCATCCATGACCTTCTAACTCTGTCTGCCATTTGCTGAAAACACACTTCAGATCCGGCAGATAAAGTGGTTTCAAATCCCATCTCTGTCCGCCCGGTTTCTTATCCAGCTGAATCTGTTCAAACTGGAAGATCATACTAAGTTCTTTTCTTGCCGGATCAGTATATAATCTTCCGATCTCCGGGGTCGCCCCCCAGCACTCACCAACCGTCATGCTGTCCCTGTGACCAAAGGTCGCTTCATTCATCTCATGAAGGTATTTATGAAGCATCGGCCCATTCTCTTTGATTTTCTGATCCGGTATCTTTCCAATCAGATCAATCACATCCATACGGAAACCTGCAATCCCCTGATCCAGCCACCAGTTCATCATGTCATATATTTCCTGCCTCAGCTTCGGGTTCTCCCAGTTTAGATCTGGCTGTTTCTTACTGTAAAAATGCAGATAATACTCATCCGTCTCCGGCGAATACTCCCATGCACTTCCACCGAAATTTGACATCAGATCATTCGGTGGCTGTCCATCTTCACCTTTCCTCCAGATGTAATAGTCCCGGTATGGATTATCCAAGCTTTTCTTTGCTTCTATGAACCATGGATGTTCATCTGATGTATGGTTCACTACTAGATCCATAATGATTTTGATATCATTATCTTGACATTTTTGTATCAATATCTTCATATCTTCCATTGTTCCAAACTCCGGGTAAACCGTACGGTAATCAGAGATATCATATCCATTGTCATCCTGCGGCGACTGATAGATTGGACAGATCCAGAGTACATTAACTCCCAGTTTTTTCAGATATTCAATTTTCCCTGTAATTCCTGGAATATCCCCCATTCCATCCCCATTGCTGTCCGCAAAACTCCGTGGATAGATCTGATAAACAACACTGCTTTGCCACCATTTCTTCTCCATCTTATGCCCCCTTCTTGCTTTTTTTATTCGAACCAAGTATAATACAAAAAATAAAAAGATACTTTCATTATTTTATCAAAAAATAACACAATATTATGCACCAGTTCAGCCATGCGGCTGTATAAGGACAGACTATCGTTATAAGCTCGCTTATATAAAATAGTCTGTTCTTATGCAGACATAGGGCAGACGCCCCTAAGCGAGGATTCGTCACGCAGTGTCGAATTCGAGCTGCATGGCTGAACTGTTTCACTACAAGAAAGGAGATCACTCATGTCACGTTCCTTAAAAGAGACAAATTTTCACGGAACCCCTATGTTCCCCTTACAGATTTATTCTCATAAAGATAAGAACGGTTTCTATTCCGTTACTGCCCACTGGCATGAGGAACTGGAATTTCTCTATATTGAGGAAGGAACTATGCACGGAATCATTTCCGGAACCCCTTATGAAATGAAAGCCGGTGAGTTCTATTTCATCAACTCTGGTGAACTGCATGAACTAAGCGCACACAACCATTCCCTGCATCATGCAATTGTTTTCGATCCCAAATTACTTAATTTTGATTTGTATGATGCCTGTCAGCACAATTTCATCCAGCCAATCACACAGAAGAAACTACTCTTCCCAAACAACATCTCCAATGCCCTCAGTCAGGAAGAACAAGAAAGTCTCCGACAGCTTTTTCTTGAATTGATCTGTAATTACCACTATCCGGAACAATGTGCACTTCTCAAAATTAAGATCTGTCTTCTGCAGATTCTGGAACTCTGTTTCCGCACAGAAATTCTTATACAGAACCAGACTACCGGAAAGCAGCTCTCCTCCATAAATCAGCTGAAGGAAGTGCTTGATTTTATCCGGTCACATTACGCCGAAGAAATTACATTAAAAGAACTTGCTGACATTGCCTGCATGAGCCCGACCTATTTCTGCAGATATTTCCATCAGGAGATGGGCAAGACACCGTTCGCCTTCCTGAATGAATACCGCATCAAAAAAGCTGCCATCCTTTTGGATGACAGCTCACTGTCTGTTTCTGATATTGCCATTAACTGTGGATTTGACAACATCAGCTATTTCATTCGTAAGTTCAAAGAATACCAGGGAATCACCCCAAAAAAATACAGAAGCCGGAAGATGCCAGAATAAATAAAGCTATGTTGCAAAACTGTGAAGGCATTCGTATTGAAGTGCCTCCGATCCGGAAACGGCTGTTGAGGAATGATTTGTAATGCTTTTATAAATTAATGTCTTCTATAATTTTCAGGATAATATATACTTCCACCCAGCATTAAGATTCCTGGTACAATATAATTTATGTTTTTAATCAGATAATCCCGGATTCTGTCCTTTAAGCTTTTCTTTGTTGTATTCATATTATCACCTGTCAATAATATATTGACGTTCTTTCATAACTCACAGTAACCAATAAGTCCCTTTCCCACATTTAGCAACAATTTTTTCATCCTCTAAATGATTGAGAATCCGATCTTTAAGAGAAGCACTAACCGACTCG
>ENA-ORUI01003504-ORUI01003504.1-human-gut-metagenome-genome-assembly--contig:-NODE-3504-length-11252-cov-4.743681_pt1 | contig 11252 bp, 10 predicted proteins | sample MGYA00242078_ERZ509205 | MGnify/ENA primary metagenome ERZ509205 (study PRJEB26280, sample SAMEA2338828) | human gut metagenome | biome: human gut; feature: human-associated habitat; material: faeces... | reverse complement strand
CGGCGTCCAGTTTTCCGTATCCTCGATCAATGCGTCGATCTCGATCACATCGGTCGCGGTACCGGCGTTCTGGTTGTTGCAGAAGCGGGTGTACGCCTTCTGGAACGCAGCCACGCCGAGATCAAAGTCATACTGGCTGATCGGGTCCTTTGCCAATACGGCCTCCGCGTCGGCAATGGCCGCCGTGATGAGGTCAATTTCCTTCTGTGTCCACTGGCCGGGTTCGTCGCCGATCTGTGCGGCTTCGACCTTAGCTTTGGCTTCGTCTACCAGCTTGCGGAATTCCGTCTTATCCACGCCGTTGGGGTTGAATGCCACCTGAACAGGCGCCGACCAGACAGGTTCGCCCTGTGCGCCGCGGCTGTCCACCGGCGTGACCTTGCAGCGGATCCACTTGCCCTCGCAAATGGGCGTTACGGTGAATTCCGTGCTGCTCATGTTGTCGCTGACCTTTTTCCAGTTCAGGTAGAACAGGTCGTCGCGGCTTTCGGAAATATAGTAGTTTACGACGGTCGCGCCCTCGCTGTCGCCGTCCGCGTCAGAGAAGGTGTAGACCGCGTTCAGTGTCTTGCCAACCGCTGCCGTGCCGGAAACGGACACGCCGGACGCCGCCGGCTTCTGGTTGCCGGGGAAGCTCTTCACGCCGATCTTGCTCTGGTCGATCTGCTCAAAGCCGGGCAGCTGCGCCAGGACGGAATCGATGAGCGCGTAATTGCCGTTTGCATAGTCAACAAACAGCTGACGGTTATCGCCTGTGCCCTTCAGGATCACCAGATTGTTGTCGAGGCCGGTGATCTTGCTTTCCTGATTGTCATTTGTCTTGACCCACGGATAGGCGCTCGTCTCGCTGCCGCGCGGCGCAGCGTCGGTGTAGATGATAACATTGTTCTTGAAGATATTCGGGATATAGACGTCCGTCTCGCCGTCTCTCAGCGCCGCCATCCACGGCCAGCGGGACGTGTACAGTTCGTTGTTCCAGACCTGACGCAGGGAGGGCGCGATGCCGAAGCCGCTGTCATTCGTCATGCCGACTGCAAAATTGCCGGCAATATATACATTGAACGCACAGCGGGTATCGATGAACAGATTGTTCGTAATGACCGTATCGTGGCCGCAGTTGATCTTGACAGCCTCGATATAATCGCCTGACGCGCCCGGCCCGAAGATGTTGCCGGTAATGGTCGCGCCGCTCAGGCCGTCGTCCAGATAGACCGCGTTGGCGGAGAAGCTGGGGAAAGAGCTATCATTGTTGGCAATGTTGTAGAAATGGTTGTTCCGGATGACCACGCCCTGGCAGCGCGCGTCGCGGCCGCCGTAGACCGCGCCCATGTCCTTGCCGTTCAGAACGACATCATGGAACGAGTTGTTTTCAATCACGCAGTCCAGCGAGGTCGGCCCGCCGCCGACGATTGCGAAGTTCAGCGCCATATCCGTAATGTTGTAGACTTCGTTGTTGGAGAACGTGTTCTTCACACCGCGGAATTTCACGCCGCCCTCGTTCATCGTCCGGTACTGGTTCGTATCGTGGATACGGCAGTTCGTAATGAAATCGTAGCCCGCATTGTTAAATAGAATATCGATCGAGCCGAGCGTGTTCACCGCCGTGTCGAAGATTGCCTGCACACCTTCGCGGGTGCCGACATCCGCGCGGACGGCATTCACGCGGCCAGGCGCATCTTTCAACTCTTCCAGCAGAGAATCGCGCGCCCTTTCGTCACTGTAATAGCTGAACAGAACATCGATCCCGTTGGTTGCCATCATACGGACAGTGGCCCGACCGATGCCGTTTGAGCCGCCTGTGATAACTGCTGTTCGTTTCATAGTGTCCCTCCTCAAAATCGAAAGTGCTTCCCTTATGCGGTTTTTGTACCTTTGTGCCGTCATAAAGGAAGCATTTCGTGTGCCTGTCAGGCAAGATAGAAGATCTCGCGCAGGTCGTCGTAATAGTGCGCCTGCTCGTGGTGCAGGAAGCAGGGCTTGGAGAATGTCCACCAGCGCTGCATCACGGGGCTAGCATCCATCCGCGCCATATCCGCGTCATAATCCTCGCCCGTATACTCGAAATAGGTATAGAGTGTATTGCCGCGAATGGAGATGGAGTAATGATGGATGTTGCAGGACGAGATCAGCTCCAGCAGCTCTGGCCACGGCTCCGCATGCAGGCGGATATACTCGTCCGCCTTTTCCGGCTTCAGCTCGGAAAACTGAATGAAGCGCCGCATGGCTTACACCGCGCAGTAGCCGGTAGAGTAGTAGCCGAGGTTAAACCGGCGGTCAAGCCGGCCATAGCTGGCGCAGACCGGAATATCGGACTCCAGCTCCACGGAATACTGGCCAAAGGGGATCTGGTACTGCTCCTCGCAGATGGGCAGATCCATGCGGGTGCAGATCACGCGCTCTGCCGGAACGGTCAGATGCAGGCTCTTGACGGGGGGCTTGTCTTCAAAATAGAGGTTTACCAGAATGTGCGCGTCCTGCGCATTGCGGTTCGTGATCATCATGGCCTCGTGGCCGGGCAGGGACGGATCGTCCCCGTTGCCGGGCAGATCGCCGTCGATGAACATATAGCGCGTATAGCCGAGTTCAGACATAGCTTGTTCCTCCTTCTTACAGATCCTTCGAGAAATACTCGAACATCTTCGGGCTCATGGGCTTGCTGCCGTTCTCGGTGATGATAAAGCCTGTCTCGATGCGGCCGCCGAACAGCTCCGGATGGCCGAAGAAGCTGACGTCGACCATGACCGTCATGCCGGGAACCAGCTCAAAATCACCGTTCGGGCCGAAGAAGGGGGACTCCGCTTCCATCAGGCCGATGGAGTGGACAAACGGGCAGACCAGATACTTCATCAGACCGTGCTTTTCAAAATACTTTCGGCCGGGGACATCCAGCTCACGGCCGGACATACCGGGCTTCAGGATGGCCTGCGTCTGGCGCAGAACCTCGCGCAGATGGTTGATGAGCTCCTTCTGGCGCGGGGTGTAGACGCCGCTGACGGGGAGAATGTCGCCTACGGTGCCCGCATAGCCGTTCACGCGCGGCGCAATGCCGATCATGACCAGCTCGCCCTCCTGCATGACGCGGTTCGTCGCGGTCGGGACGACAGCCTTCGCGCGCTCGCCGGAGCCGACGATGGTGGAATAGGCAAAGCTCGTTGCGCCGTTTGCGCGGCAGATGGCTTCGCCTGCAGCAGCGACTTCATATTCAAATGCGCCCGGACGGATCGCGGCGACCATCTTGGCATAGGCCAGATCGCACAGATGCGTGGCGGCGAGAATCTGCTCGTCTTCCCACGGGCTCTTGTAGGCGCGGAGCGTCTCATATTCGTCGGTGATGTCGACGAGCTCGACGCCGGAGAAGCCGGCCTGGAAGTCGACGTAGACCTGATGCGGGATGGTAGCCGTGCCGACAAAGCCGATGCGGCGCAGGTGCGTGCCCTGGGCGCGGAGCTCCTCATCAAGCTGCTTGAAGTTGATGATGACGGCGTTCGGATATTCCTCGTTCGGCACCATGAAGACCGGGAAGCAGCGAACCTTGGTGATGGCGGAGTTCATCTGTGCGAACGGCTCCGACTCCGGGCCGCCCAGCAGATACGGCTCGCCCTCGATGGGAACGAGAACCGCGCCCTTTTCAAACTGACCGCACCAGCCGGTCAGGTACCAGCCGTTGGCCACGTTCAGCTCGTCAAAGTAGATGAGAGCCGCGTCAAGGCCCTTGGCCTTCAGAATCTTGCGGACCTCAGCCAGTCTTTTTTCGGTTTCTGCCATGTTGTAGTAAGACATTTTTGTTTCTCCTTTACTTGTTATTCCATAAAATTATCATCCAGCGGATACATGGGCCGGCGGATGTTCTGCATGTGCATATCCTGAAGCCTCTCTGTCGACGCGCCGGGCGTAAAGGCGAGGATGGAGCGTTCCGCCTCCTCCGCCAGCTCCGGGAACAGATAGCCCAGCTTCACAACGACAATGTGGTATTTTGTATAGTCCAGTCCGACGGACGCGAAAATGTCCGGACGGCAGAAGGCTGCGCGATTTTTCGTGATGGCGACGGTGATGCCGCCGCAGTCGAGCATGGCGCAGGGGCCGGCGTTGTCGCGCTGATAGGAAAGCAGATCGCCGCGGCCGATGAGTCTGCCGCGGATTACAGCCGACTCGCTCCGCTTGTCAAGGCTTCCGCCGACCGTCAGCTCCAGCGTGTCGCCGGGCTGCGCCTCATAGCAGCGCGCACAGGCTGCCGCGTCCATAATACCCGCGACCAGCACGTTTTTCGCCCCGGCCTGCATGAGCCGGTTCAGCAGATACGCGTTGTCACCCGCCGCGCCTGCCGTGGGGTTATCGCCGGAATCGGAGAGGAAGACCGTGTGCTCCGGCGCCTGCATCGCGCGCCGGATGGCCTCCTCCGGCTCCAGCGCTTCGACCGTGAAGCGGAAGTCGTGCCGGGCATCATAATACATCCGCGCGAGCCTGTCTGCGCACTGTTTGGCAACAGCGGTGTCCGATTCGTGCGTGACGATAAAGTTCGGGCCCATATATGGCTCATCGATCCACGGCTGGCCGTTGAAGACCTGCACGCCGAGCATACCGGGAATCTCGCGCTCCATGCGCTCAGCCTCGGCCATAATGCTGCGCAGCGGCTCCTGCGCCGTCTGTACGGCGTCACCCTCGATAACGACAGCAGCGCGGCTGATCTGTGGCCGCGGGAGAATGTGCTTCTCAACGCAGATAATCAGTGCCTGCAGTGCACGCAGCTGGGTCTGCTTGTGGTCAGCATGCGGCGCGGTGCGGAAGCCCGTCACATAGTTTGCAAGCTGCGGGATCTCGTCGCTGTTGTCCGCGTGGAAGTCCATTGCAACGGCGACGGGGATCTCAAAGCCGATCTTCTCGCGGAGCCTGCGCAGCAGATACGCCTCGCCGGAACCGATTCCCTCAACGCACATCGCGCCGTGCAGATAGAGCCACACGCCGTCGATACCCTCGACGGGAACGCCGTCCACGATGCCGCCCGCAAGCTCCAGATAGTCCGCCTTTGCCACCGGACCGCCCGGAAGCGCGTGCGCGTACAGCGTCGGCACGACCTCGATCTGCTTTTCCTCCAGCAGCTCTGCGATCTGGAGCTTTGCAAGCATGTCCGGCCCGTATGCAAGGTCAAAATCCGCCTTGCGCGTCAGAACCGGCGTGAGGGAATTGCCCTCGCACTGCAAAGAACCGATTGCAATTCTCATGTTCATACCTCCTTTATGCCCCGGTCAGCCTGAGAACGCTGACCATAGGCGATTTCTGCATCATCATTTTCTTTCGATTCTGGCAACGTTTGCAGATTTTACGAAAGCAGTACAGACAGGCGCCTGTACGTCAAATCGACGCAACGCTGTCTCCCTGCTGAAGATATACCTGTGTCAGAACCTGTGTTGAATCCGGCGCGCCGTATTTTGCCGGATTGAGCAGCTGCAGCAGCAGCTGCCCGGTTTGCACCCCGATCTCCATTTCCGGCTGGCGGATCGTCGTGATCTTCGGGGTCGTAAGGCCGAGCTCATCATGTACATCAAAGCCGATCAGCGAGATATCCCGGCCGATCTGAAGCGCAGCCTCCCGAATGGCATGCAGCGCGCCGGCTGTCATCATTTCCGAGGTGACATACACGGCGCTGAACGGATGCGTGTGCCGCTTTGCAAGCAGCTGCTTCATGCAACGATAGCCATCATTTTGCTTGAAGTTTCCGTATGCGATCAGAGCCGGATCGATCGCGATCCCATTTTCCCGCAGCTCCTCCGCGTAGCCCGCCAGACGCTCCGCGCCGGTGGTCTCCTCGACCGTGCCGACCAGAATGGCGATCTGCCGGTGCCCGCATTCGAGAAGTGCGCGAACCGCCATACGGCTTGCCTGTCTGTTATCGACAATCACGAACTTTATCGACGCATCCCGATGTTGCGGGAGATTATCGATAAAAATGACCGGGATATTGTGGGCGGCAAAGCGTGCAACATTTGGAGCCTTCAGGTCAACAGAGGCAATGACCAACGCGTCGACGCGCTTTTGAAACAGGTTATCCAGATATCGTCGCTCGATCTGCTTGCTCTCATTGCTGTCTGCAACAATCAGCATATAGCCCGCTCTGGAAACCGTCAGGTCGATCCCCTTAATGATGCGGCTCAGAAAAATCTCGCAGATATCCGGCACGATCACGCCGATTGTCATGCTTGCCTGCGCCTTAAGCGAACGCGCAATTTCATTCGGAACGTAACCGCAGTCGTCCAGACATGCCAACACCCGCGCCCGGGTCTCCGCCTTGACGTATCCCTTGCCGTTTACAACACGGGATACTGTCGAAGCAGAGAGATTCAGCTTTTGCGCCACATCTTTTAATGTCCCGGGCTTCATCATGCAATCTCCAATCCGGATTGCAGAAGCACCTTGCGTCAAACGGCTTATTTCACAATGCCCTTCTGCAGAATGATATTTGCATACTGCGACTGCTCGCTCGTCTGAATTATGCAGAAGCAGCGCTGTGCCTGACGGTAAAACTCAAACCGCTCGTATGCGCCGAAGGCCTGCGCGCCGCGTTCGTCATGTGCGACAACGATCTGCTCATACCGCGTCCAGAGCGGAAGCTCCATATCCAGATCGCATTTCATTCGTTCCATCAGCATGACCGGCGTCTCGACATACGCGTCAAGCGGCATGACCTGCAGAATCGCGTCCAGAAGCTCCGGCACGCCGTGACCGTCCGCACGCAGAAATACACATCCGCCCTGCTGCGCAGTGGCACGGCCAGGGAAGTTGCCGTCGCCGATACAGATCCGGTCGCCATGCCCCATTTCACACAGAACCTTCAACAGCTCTGGCGAGAGAATTGCGGGAACACCTTTTAACATCGTTTGCCGTCTCCTTTCTTTCATCTTGCAATTATCGCTAAATATGTTATAATAATTTCATAAAAACGGAATATACGCAAATTTATTCGTTTTACTTGCATGAAAAATTAAAAACTGAAAGGTGGTTTTTCTATGAATCAGATCAGCTACATTGGTCATCCGAGTCAGCTCTGTGGGGTCGAAGAACATCGACTTGTTGGCGGACGCGGCGACGGACTGCGTTTGCTCCAAGTCAAAAACGGAAAAGGACTGGAATTCACAGTATCAGCGAATCGCTGCGCCGATATTTCGAGACTCAGCTTCAAAGGCGATAATTATGGATTTTTCTCTGCCTGCGGTTATGCAGCGCCGGCCTATTACGATGATAAGGATGCCGGATGGCTCAAAAACTTTACGGCGGGCTTTCTGACGACCTGTGGACTTGACGCAGTTGGAAGCCCCTGTGAAGATGAGGGTGAGTCTTTGCCGCTGCACGGACGCATTTCCAACACGCCAGCAGAGCACTTGTTGTGGGATGAAGACGATACATCGATCTGGATCAAGGCCGTTATGAACCATGCACGCATTTTTGAACGCAAGCTGATGCTCACGCGCGTGATCACCTGCTCCAAGCAGACCAATGAAATCACGATCTGTGATACAGTCGAGAATATTGGCGATGCAGAAAGTCCGCTGATGCTGCTTTACCACATGAACATGGGCTACCCGCTTCTGAGTGAGGCTGCGGAGCTGTTCATCCCGGCGGCACATGTGACACCGCGTAACGAGCATGCTGCGAAGGATCTGGACACATGGGATCGGGTGCTCACGCCGACGCCGGGCTTTGTGGAGCAGTGCTATTACCACGACTTTCAGACAAAGGAGGGCCGGGCAGGGATTTTCAATCCTCAGATTGGCAAAGGTCTGCTAATCAGTTTCGACACTGCCGGACTGGATTGTTTTACGCAGTGGAAGATGATGGGCGTCCGCGATTATGTGATGGGCCTCGAAGCCGGAAATTGCTATCCGGACGGCCGGGATGTCATGCGGAAGCAGGGCAGGCTGAAGTTCATCGCACCGGGACAGAAGATACAGTATCAGGTGCATCTGCGCATTGTAGAAGATGCCGAGCAATGGAAACAGATCAAAGCATGATCCATGGATGGAGCCGGGGAACCGGCTCCGTTTTTTAATTTGTTTCCAAAGGCAGGTCCTCGGCTTGCAGCGATGCGAGCCAGCTTGCCGCGATCTCATCGAGCAGATACAGATTTCCGTCGTTTCCGCAGGCGGCATAACAGCTTCCGTCCGGCAGAGCATTTCCAAAGCGGAGCGTAAACGATGCGTCCTGACCATTCTCCTCATAGAAGATCGTATAGACTGCACGCGGCTCTGTCAGGCCGCAGTCCGCCAGCGTCTGTTCGCCGGCACGGTAGGCGGCGCAGCCGCGCCACCGAAGATCCCGACAGATCGCATAGAGATTATAGGCGGCGCTGCTCTCGACCGAGGCAAAGCCATTCTCCGTCCGAATGGCCCAGACGCCGTCTTCCAGCTGCGTCTCGCTTCCGACGCAGGAAAGGACGATCGTTCCGGCTGCGTTTGTAAGCTCGACGCGCTGCGGCGCGTCCGGTGTCGGGATCGCAGGCAGCTCCATCAGATCAAGAAGTCCCGCACTGAATGCCTGCAGCAGCGCAGGCGCGGTCAGATAGAGCTCCGTCTGTGCGTCGAGCTGCACATAGAGCTGCTCCGTCGCCGCGTTCATGCTTCCGATGAGAAGCCGGTGCTGTGCGCCGTCTTCAAAGGCCAGCTCAATCTCGCACTGCGGCTGCTCCAGGCCATACTGCGCGGACGCATCCGCGACCGGCGTGATTGCCTGCTCAATCGGCGCGGTCAGCAGCGCCTGCGCAAGCGTCTGCGCAGCCTGCTGCGAAACAGGGAACGCGCTGTCGCCGGACAGCCGCCACACGCCGTTTTCCTGCTCCAGACGGACGGTGCCGTCCTTGTTTGTATAGCAGATCGTGCTCAGCGGCGCGCTGCTCTGCAGAAGAAGGCGAGTCTCCGGCATAGCCGGCTCACGGGACAAAACCGCAAGCAGAATGGCCAGCGCCGCAGCGACTGCGCTCAGAATCAGGAGAATTTGGATCTGCTTTCGTTTCATCTGCGTTTTCTCCTCCGAAGATACGCCCATCCGCAGACCGCAAGCCCCAGCGGGAGCACAGCGATGCACACGGCGGCCCAGAGGCCGAGCGCGACCGCGCCGACCGTCAGCCGTTCGCCACCCAGAAGAGGCCCCGGCGGCACGGCGGCGCCGCTGTCCAGCAGGAACTGCAGCGCGTCGAGAAGCAAATACAGATTTCCGTCAGAAACCGAGGTATTGACGGTATCATCCAGAATATATGCCGACGGGAACCAGCACAGCGCGGACTGCACGCCGGACTGCTCCTGCTTTTCGGCGCTTGCGGCGAGATAAAACGGGCCCGAGGCATCGCCCTCCTCCCGCTGCGTCGTCTGCATGGAGAATCCGGCTTGCTTGCTGTAGGCATAGGCCGAGGAGGCAAACAGCAGCTGCTGCGAGATACCCTCCGGCATGCTGTCGGACGGCTGCACAGCCTGGCAGAGCGGAAGCATGACCCGCCGCGAGGCGGACCGCAGCTCTCGCGTTGCATCCGCTGTCAGGATCTGCGGCAGCAGATAATACGGATATCCGTCGGCATAGCTGCCGCTCTGCGCCTCGACCACGAGGCCGGGAACCGCCGACAGGCCGTAGCCGGCCAGCAGCGCGTTCCAGTTTGGCGTCGATTCGTCCAGATACCGGCTGAACAGGCAGAGTCTGCCGCCGTCTTGCAGATACGCGGTCAGCTGCATGAGCTCCGCTTCGGTCAGATCCTGCGCTGCGCCGCAGACAAGCAGGCAGTCACAGTCTGCCGGGATGCCGTCGCTGCTCAGAAGATCGAGCGTGGAGAGCCGATAGCCCTGCGCGGTCAGCTGCGCCGTGAAGCGCTCCGGCAGAGATTGTTCACCATGGCCGGTCAGAAGGCAGACGGACGGTGTCTGCTGCGTCGTAACGGAACGGATTGCTGCGCAGAGTGCGCTTTCGGCGCAGAGGCGGACAGCGCTGTCTTCGTCAGAGCCCCGGACGTAGATCTCGCCATAGCCGATATATTTGCTTTTTTGTCCGCAGACGGCGATCAGGCTGTTCTGATCGACCGATCCGCTTGTATATTGTGAGAGAATCCCCGGGTGCAGAACCGGGTCGGTCTTTTCGACCTCGATCCTTGTGTTCAGTTCGCTGACGCGGGCAAGGAAGCGCTCCAGATAGATATCCTCCTGCCCGCCGCGCACGATCCAATAGACGACGACGTCCTGATCGACTGTGCGCAGGAAGGTCTCGGCCTGCCCGGAAAGTTCCAGCACGGCCGTCTGTGACATGCTTTTCTGCGTCCAGGACGCCGGAAGCTTTTCGGCGATCAGATTCAGCAGAATCAGGATCACCAGACTCAGCGCGGTCAGCAGCAAATAAAACGTACCGTGCTGCACGGCGCGGCAGTTTTTCTCCTTCATTCGCTCCACCGCCTTTTTTCCAGACTCAAAACCGTCAGCAGCAGGAAAAAGACTGTTACAGAGAGCAGATAGCAGACGCCTGTCCAGTCAAAAATGCCGTCCAGAAAAACGTAATATACTAAAATCTAGTAAAACACTTTAACCGTCTTACCAGATATGCTATACTGTATCTGGGTGATGAATAATGGCATCGAACTATAAATTCAGCAATGAGGAAATGGCCGCAATAAAGGCAGCACGCAGAGAGACAAAGGACAAACGTGCGGATGCAAGATTGAAAGCACTTGAACTGCGAGCAGAGGGTATGGAACTCAGTGAGGTTTCGCAGGCAACGGGCTTCCATGCAGCCTATGTGAGCCAACTGGTGGCGAAATATCGGGATCATGGACTGGAAGCAATCTCCGGGAATCATTATGGCGGTAATCACCGTAATATGAGCTTTGAGGAAGAAGCTGCGATACTTGCCCCTTTTAAGGCCAGGGCCGAGAAAGGTGAGCTTGTGGAAATCAGCGAAATTGAGACGGCATACCAACAGGCGGTAGGCCACTCTATTGGCACCAGTCAGATTTACTACGTTCTGCACCGACATGGCTGGAGAAAGGTCATGCCCCGCAGTAGGCACCCTAAAAAGGCAAGCGAGGAGGTCATTGAGACCTCAAAAAAATTAAAACCACCATCGGTGAACTGAAAAATCTCCACAGGGGCTGTGGAAAAGTGCGCCTTATGTTCCAGGATGAGGCAGGCTTCGGCCGCATCAACCATCCCAAGTACTGCTGGTGCGAAAAAGGCATCCGACCCAGCGTTCCATGTCACCATATTCGGGAATACCGGTATGCCTATGGTGCG
>ENA-ORUI01003502-ORUI01003502.1-human-gut-metagenome-genome-assembly--contig:-NODE-3502-length-11254-cov-2.859095_pt1 | contig 11254 bp, 10 predicted proteins | sample MGYA00242078_ERZ509205 | MGnify/ENA primary metagenome ERZ509205 (study PRJEB26280, sample SAMEA2338828) | human gut metagenome | biome: human gut; feature: human-associated habitat; material: faeces... | reverse complement strand
AATGCTGTACAGCAGCGACAGACTGGAAGACGGTTCAAACGAACTGAGCTGGACACTGATCGCACTGGATGCAACCTCTCAGAAAATTCCTGCAGATGCAAAATGGAACAGAGAATCCATGATCGATGCACTGCTTGGATTCCAGAATGAAAACGGTGGTTTTGGCCTGTTTGACAACAAATCAACAGGTGTAGATATGACTGCTATGATCCTGCAGGCACTGGCACCATATGTAAAAGAAGCGAAAGTACAGACGGCGGTTGACAAAGCACTTGCTTATCTGAAAGATGCTATGGACGAAGAATACGCTTATACTTCTTCCGAATCTGCCGCACAGGTTATCCTGGCACTTGCCTCCCTGAAACTGGATGCCGTGGATGCAGGTTTTGCAGCAGAATCAAAAAGTATCTTCTCAACGCTTGAGAAAAATTACCGCGTGAAAGGCGGCGGTTATGCACATCTGAAAAATGGTGATGCCAATGCAATGGCTTCTTACCAGATCATGGAAGCATACGAAGCATACAGAAGATTTAAAGCATCCGAAGAAGGCTACTGGGATATGAACTCCCTGAAACCAAGTACACCGGAGACGCCGTCTACTCCGGAAACACCGAACACACCGGAGACGCCGTCTACTTCGGAAACACCGGGCACACCGGAGACGCCATCTACACCGGAAACGCCATCCACGGATAAGACACCGGAAACACCGACCACAGAAAAACCGGCTAAGAAACCGGCCAGACCTGTGATCAGAAAGGCAGCAGCAGGAAAGAAAAAAGCAACTCTGACCTGGAAAAAAGTCAAGGGTGCAGCCGGATATCAGGTATATCGTTCCATGCGTAAAAACGGCAAATACGTTTGCGTGAAGAAAAACCTGAAGGCAGCAAAATACACAGACAAAAAGCTGAAAAAGGGCAAAAAGTATTTTATCAAAGTAGCTGCATATCGAAAAGACAAAGCTGGTAAGAAAGTATACGGAAGTTTTAGTGCTGTTAAGAAAATTAAAGTAAAATAATAATTACAAGATACTATAGATCTGTTGTAAGATAGGTCTATAGTATCTTTTTTATGCTGAAAAGAGATGGTGCTAGAATTCTTTTTCTGCCTAACCCTCGTACGAAATTCATTCCACTATTGCCTAAACCCGCAAAATAGGGTAAACTAAAGAACGTATCTAAGACACGTACTTTCGAAAGGGAGGCAGATATGAGACGAGTAGCTTTTTTGACCAGTGGTGGTGACTGCCAGGCTCTGAACGCGACAATGCGCGGCGTGGCAAAAACATTGTATAATGCAGACCCGGACACACAGATTATCGGTATCCTTGAGGGGTATAAGGGTTTGATGTATGAAAAGTATGTAGAAATGAAACCGCTTGATTTTTCCGGTATTTTGACGGAAGGTGGAACGATTCTTGGGTCTTCGAGACAGCCATTTAAAAATATGAGAAAGCCGGATGCCAACGGCATGGATAAAGTGGCGGCGATGGTGAATACTTACCATAAATTAAATCTTGATTGTCTTGTGATTTTGGGAGGAAATGGTACACAGAAATCCGCCAATATGCTGCGGGAGGAAGGCTTAAATGTAGTAGGACTTCCAAAAACTATTGACAATGACATCTGGGGAACGGATATGACATTTGGTTTCCAGAGTGCCGTGGATATTGCGACTACGGCGATTGACTGTATTCACACGACAGCGTATTCTCATGGAAGAGTATTTATCGTGGAAGTTATGGGACATAAAGTTGGATGGCTTACGCTTCATGCCGGAATTGCCGGGGGAGCAGATGTGATTTTGATTCCGGAAATACCATATGATATTGACGCCGTGGTACAGGCAATTCAGAAGCGCACGGATGCTGGAAAGCGTTTTTCAATTCTGGCAGTGGCAGAGGGCGCAATTAGTAAGGAGGATGCACTTCTTACGAAGAAAGAGAGAAAAGCGAAATTAAAGAATAATCCGTATCCAAGTGTTTCCTATAAAATTGGAGCAGAGATTGAGGAGCGCACCGGGCAGGAAATTCGTATTACGGTGCCGGGACACACACAGCGCGGGGGAAGCCCATGTGCGTATGACCGTGTGATTGCCAGCCGCCTTGGGGCAGCAGCGGCTCAGTTGATCTTAGAAGAAAAATACGGATACATGGTTGGATTTAAAAATAGAGAAATCATTCCGATTCCGTTAGAAGAAGTAGCGGGTAAATTAAAGATGGTAGACCCGGATTCTTCCATTATCCGCGAGGCGAAAAATTTGGGCATCAGTTTTGGTGTGTAACAGAAAGAGGCAATTATGTCATATCAGGCTTTATATCGGAGATATCGTCCCAAGGACTTTTCCAGTGTCCGGGGGCAGGAACATATTGTAAAAACGCTCACAAATCAGATTCAGGCGGACCGGATTGGACATGCTTATTTGTTTTGCGGTACCCGGGGTACCGGAAAGACGACAGTTGCAAAGATTTTTGCAAAAGCAGTAAATTGTGAACACCCGGTAGACGGAAGTCCCTGTGGAAAATGCCCTGCATGTCAGGGCATTGCCGCCGGGACTTCTATGAATGTCATAGAGATTGATGCGGCATCGAACAACGGCGTGGACAATATCCGGCAGATCCGGGAAGAAGTATCTTACCGCCCGACAGAGGGAAAATACAAGGTTTACATTATTGATGAGGTGCATATGCTGTCTGCAGGCGCATTCAACGCGCTGCTCAAGACGCTGGAGGAGCCGCCGGCATATGTGATTTTTATTCTTGCGACAACGGAAGCACACAAGATCCCGATTACGATTCTGTCCCGCTGCCAGAGATATGATTTTCACCGGATTTCCATTGATACCATTACCGATCGTCTGGTGGAACTGATGCGTACCGAACAGGTGGATGTCGAGGAGCGCGCACTGCGTTATGTGGCAAAAGCCGGGGACGGTTCGATGCGTGATGCGCTGAGTCTGCTCGACCAATGTATTGCTTTTCATCTGGGGGAAAAACTCACCTATGAAAATGTGCTGGAAGTGCTCGGCGCAGTGGATACGGAAGTGTTTTCCGCACTGTTGCGCCAGGTGCTGGCAAAAGATGTGACCGGTGCCATCCGGACGGTGGATCATTTGGTGGATCAGGGACGGGAACTGGGACAGATGGTGAACGATTTTACCTGGTACATGAGAAATCTTTTGCTCATCCAGAGTGCGGATGACATGGAGGAAGTGCTGGATATGTCGGCAGATCATCTGGCAGCCCTGAAAGAAGAGGCACAGATGGTGGAGCCGGAAACACTGATCCGGTATATCCGGATTTTCTCAGAGCTGTCCAGCCAGATCCGGTATGCGGCACAGAAGCGCATCCTGCTGGAGATTGCAATTATCAAGCTTTGCCGTCCGCAGATGGAAAAAGATCTGTCGGCACTCAATGAGCGTATGGATGATATGGAGCAGAAATTAGAAAGCGGGGCATTTGTTTCGGCAGCACCACAGAGTGCAGCAGTTCCGGCAGCAGGTGGCACGCAGGCTCCGGCGGCACAGGCACCGGAGAAAACACAGCTTCCCAAAGCCATTCCGGAGGACATTAAACAGGTGATGAACAACTGGCGGTCGGTCATTTCGGAGATGGGAGGCATCACCAGACAGTATTTAAACCAGGCGGTGCCGACGCTTGGACCGGCGGGAGAACTGCTCCTGGTGTTTGACGATGCCAACGCTTTTGCCTATCTAAGCGACAATAAGGCAGGGTGTATTGATCATTTGAAAGAAATGATTGCGCAGCGGTGTGCAAAGCAGGTAGAAGTGCAGCTTCGCTTAAATGAAGGAGGACGCAGCGCAGCCAATACGGTACCGGATTTGCGGCAATTAATCAATTTTGATATTGAGGAAGAGAACTTCTAATGGTATGATAATACAAGATTCGTAAATAACTGAAATTAGAAAGCAGGAGGACCCCACATGGCAAAAAGAGGTGGATTCCCTGGCGGTATGCCGGGAAATATGGCAAATATTATGAAGCAGGCGCAGAAGATGCAAAAGCAGATGGAAGAAGCGCAGAAGAACTTAGAGGAGCAGGAAGTGACAGCCACAGCAGGCGGTGGAGCGGTAGAAGTGACCGTTTCCGGCAAGCATGAGGTGACAAAGGTAAAACTTGCAGAAGAAGTAGTGGATCCGGATGATATTGAGATGCTCGAGGATCTGATCATGGCAGCGACAAATGAGGCGATGCGTAAAATTGACGAAGCTTCCCAGCAGTCCATGTCACAGATTACAGGGGCATTAGGTGGAGGACTTCCGTTCTGATATGGATTATTACAGTCATGAGATTGCAAAATTGATTGAAGAACTGTCTGCACTTCCGGGAATCGGAGCCAAATCCGCACAGCGGCTGGCATTTCATATTCTGAATATGCCACAGGATCATGTGGATGCACTGGCATCGGCAATTGTTTCTGCAAAGAAAAATGTCAAATACTGCAAGTGCTGTTATAACCTGACAGATCAGGAAATTTGTCCGATCTGCAGTGACACATCCAGAGATCACAAGACGATTATGGTGGTAGAAAATACCCGCGATCTGGTTGCATATGAAAAAACCGGAAAATACAGCGGGGTCTACCATGTGTTGCATGGTGCAATTTCCCCCATGCTTGGAATCGGTCCGAACGATATCCGGCTGAAGGAACTGATGGTGCGTCTGGAAAAAGATGTGGATGAGGTGATTATTGCAACGAATTCCAGTCTGGAAGGTGAGACAACGGCGATGTATATCAGCAAACTCATCAAACCGACAGGGATTAAAGTGACACGGATTGCCAGCGGAGTGCCGGTTGGCGGAGATCTGGAATATATCGATGAAGTAACTCTTCTGCGTGCATTGCAGGGGAGAACAGAATTATAAATATATAGCTATTCTTGTGTTTAAAGGAGGAAAGGACAAATAATGAATCATTTAGAATTGGAAAAGCTTGCGAATGAAATCCGTAAGAGCATTGTAACGGCAGTGCACAGCGCAAAATCCGGTCATCCGGGCGGATCGCTGTCTTCGGCAGATATTTTTACATATCTGTATTTCGAAGAGATGAATATTGATCCAAAGAACCCGAAGATGGAGGATCGTGACCGTTTTGTATTGTCCAAAGGACATGTAGCACCGGCTTATTATTCCACACTTGCAGAGCGCGGATTTTTCCCGAAGGAAGATCTTGTGACACTGCGCCATACAGGTTCGTATCTGCAGGGACATCCGGATATGAAGCATATTCCTGGCGTTGATATGTCCAGTGGATCTTTGGGGCAGGGAGTTTCTGCAGCAGTAGGTATGGCAGCAGCCGGAAAATTTGATCACAAGGACTATCGTGTATACACCCTGACCGGAGATGGTGAGATTCAGGAGGGACAGATCTGGGAGGCTGCTATGTGGGCAGGACACCGGAAGCTGGACAATCTGGTAGTGATTGTAGACAATAATAATCTGCAGATTGATGGGGAGATTGACAAAGTATGTTCTCCGTATCCGATTGATAAGAAGTTTGAGGCATTTAATTTCCACACGATCGTGATTGACGGAAATGATTTCGACCAGATCCGTGCAGCATTTGAGGAAGCGAAGAAGACCAAAGGTCAGCCGACTGCCATTATTGCAAAGACCATCAAAGGAAAGGGAGTTTCCTTTATGGAGAATGAAGCCGGATGGCATGGAAAAGCTCCGAATGACGAGCAGTACGAAATCGCTATGAAAGATCTTGAGAAAGCAGGTGAAGCATTATGTCAGAAGTAAAGAAAATTGCAACCAGAGACAGCTATGGAAACGCATTGGTAGAACTTGGAAAAGAGCATGAGAATCTCATCGTGCTCGACGCAGATCTGGCAGGTGCTACCAAAACCTGTATTTTCCAGAAAGAATTTCCGGAGCGCCATTGGGACTGCGGTATCGCAGAGTGCAACATGACAGGTATTGCTGCAGGATTATCTACCTGTGGGAAAGTTCCGTTTATCAGTTCTTTTGCAATGTTTGCAGCAGGCCGTGCTTTTGAACAGATCAGAAACAGTATCGGCTATCCGCATCTGAATGTGAAGATTGGTGCCACCCATGCCGGCATTTCTGTTGGTGAAGATGGTGCCACCCATCAGTGCAACGAGGATATTGCCCTGATGCGTACAATCCCGGGCATGGTTGTGATCAACCCTTCTGATGATATCGAAGCAAAAGCTATGGTTGCTGCTGCTTACGAGCATCAGGGACCGGTATACATGAGATTCGGACGTCTTGCTGTTCCGGTTATCAATGACAGACCGGATTATAAATTTGAGCTTGGTAAGGGCATCGTTCTCCGCGAGGGAAAAGATCTTACCATCATCGCAAACGGACTTTGCGTTGCACCGGCTCTTGAAGCAGCTGAGAAGCTTGCAGCAGACGGAATCGATGCAAAAGTGATCAATATCCATACCATCAAGCCTCTGGATGAGGACCTTGTTGTTGCAGCTGCCAAAGAAACCGGCAAGGTTGTAACTGTTGAGGAGCATTCCATCATCGGCGGTCTTGGCGGAGCTGTATGCGAGTGCCTGGCTGAGAAGGCACCGGTACCGGTTAAACGTATCGGAATCCATGATGTATTCGGTGAGTCCGGTCCGGCATTAGAGCTTCTTCATAAATACGGTCTCGATGCAGAGGGTATCTATAAGCAGATCAAGGAGTTCGCATAATCAAGATCAACAGGGGATAAGTCTGTTTCTGCAGGAAGTATCTTAAGAATCCCGCAGGCGATCACATCTGCAAGTGCTACCACGGTGGAGAGCCGGGTAGTCTGCAGGGTAAGCTGCTCCATGATTCCGGCAGTATTTACAATGCCGGTGATATGGATGTCCCCTACAGGTGGAAGATCTTTCTGAACACCAGCACCTGGGTAAAGTGCACCATTTCCAATGGTCACATAGCCCAGGTGTTTTTTTTGTCCAAGAGAAGCATCTATGGCGATTACAAGGGCGTGTGGATGAAGCCTTGTGATAAGCGATGAAGTTTTTTCCAAGTTCAGGGCATGGACCGGGCAGGAAAGAGTGCCGTAGACAAAAATATGTCCGGTTTCATGAGGATGAAGAAGGTGTCCGATATATGGGCCTAAACAATCTCCGGTAACACGATCACTGCCAATGCATAAAAACACGATCTCAGTCCATTTTTTAGGACAGTGAAGAATGCATTTTTTCAGAAGATAAGCAATCTCGCCGGATGAACCGTTTTTTCCGGCATCAATGTAAAAAGCCATGAGAAACCTCGATTCTTTTTTCACTCTATCATATCCTGAAAAAAGGAAAAATATGCATGGTGCGGAATCTGTCGCTAAATTCTGTGGACAGACTCTTACATTCTGCTAAAATCCGCATTTTTACTGTGCTATGCTTGGACAGAAGGAGTGATATGAGATGATAGAAGTCATTTATAAGGAGGACACAACAGAACAGGAAGCCGCACAGGAATCGTTTTCCATGCCTAGAAATGTAAGGCAGATCGGGCTGGCGAACGGAGATTACAGGATTTATATAGAAGATTATGTATACACATTTCTCTGCAGCCTGGCAGAAGATGAAAAGCCGGAAGGCCAGGGAAGTGTGGCGGTACTTACAGGTGAAATTCAATGGACTGCAGATATGACCTGTATTTTTATAAAAGGTGCCATTGCAGCAGACGGCATGGAGGCTGCGGCAGAACATATTGACTTTTCGGAAAAACTCTGGCAGAAACTGCAGGAGGATAAGGATCAGTATTTTCCGGAGCAGGAGATCGTGGGATGGTTTTTTGCACAGCCTCAGATAGCAATGGAGATCACGGAGCTTTTTGTGAAAGTACATCTCAGACATTTCGGAGGGGAAAAGATCCTGATGCTGATGGATCCTGGAGAACGGGAGGATGCCTTTTTCCGTTATGATGGCGGCATGATGGCAAAACTGAGCGGGTATTATATTTATTATGAGAAAAATTCTCAGATGCAGACGTATATGATCGAACGCAGCCAGAAAGAGGGCGGAGAAGCATCCGAGAAAGTGGAGGACAGGGCTGTCAGAAATTTCAGAAAGATCATAGACAGTAAAAATCCGGAGGAACAGGGAGAAGAGAAAACTTCTGTTTTTTCTTATGCGGCTACGGTGTGTCTGGCATTGGCAGTTCTTGTGGCTGGGGTGGGCTTTTATCGGAATCAGCAGGAAAAAACAGAGGTTCCGGAAGATTATCGCGCTGCTTCTGCTTCGGTGGTGCAGATGACACCTGCAGTAACAGAACCGGTGCGGAGTGTATCGGTTTCGCCAAAGGCGGTGCAGACGCAGAAACCGGTGCAAACACAAAAACCGGTACAGACGCAGGAAGCTGTGCGGGGAACTCCGGTCCCGACGGAAACCATGCAGAAAAGAGAAAAAATCTCAATAACACCGGAACCTCGAAGTTCAAAAAAACAGTCTGTTTCAGAAGCAACGCAAAAAAAGGATAATAAAACAGAAGAGAAAAAAACAGAAGAGACTTCAGTGGCTGCAGGAAATCCTGGAGAAACTTATGTGATCCGCCCGGGAGACACCTTGTATCAGATCAGTCTCAACCGCTATGGTACTGTAGCGGCGATGGAGCAGATCTGTGCATTAAACGGAATTTCTGCCAATGAGATCATTTATCCCGGGCAGGTAATTGTACTACCCTGATGGAGTGTGCTATAATAACTGGAAAACCAATTACAAAATAAAATACTTAAGGTAAGGGATACAGTTGTGAATATCATAAAAAAAATACAGAAAAAACAAAAGCGTAAAAAGCTGATGAGGCAAAAAGCCAGGCTTGCACAGGAACAGGCTGCACAGGAAGGCGCTCACTACGGGAGAACTTCTCATCGCCGAAGGATTTCAAGAAAGGGGAAAAAGGTGATCACAGCGGCAGTGATCGCTGCTGCAGTCTGCCTGGTTTTTCTCTATGCAGAAAAAAGAAGCTATCACAGCTATAAAGTATTAAATACAAGCGAACAGGAAGATGTTGTGTCCACACAGTATGTGGACATGGATGGAGATATCCTGAGATACAGTCCGGATGGAGTATCTGTTGTGGACAACAGCATGAATACGATCTGGAATGAAACCTATACAATGCAGAATCCTATTGCAGATGTGAATGGAAGCAGGGCGGTTGTTGCAGACAGCGAGGGAACATCGCTTTATATCTGCGACAAAAAAGGTGTGACCGGAACTGTAACAACATCTTATGCTATTGTAAAAGTGCGGATCGCATCGAATGGAATGGTTGCAGTGATCCTGGACAATGATGATAATACCTGGATCAATTTTTATAATCCGGATGGCAGTCTGGTCGCGGAAAATCTGACTAAGATCGATGATCCGGGATATCCCATGGATGTAGCAGTGTCTGATAACGGAGTGATGATGGTAACATTCCAGTATGTTGATGGAAGCAAGACTACCAGCTATGTGGCATTTTATAATTATGGGGATGTAGGGCAGAATGAGGATGATCGGATCGTAAGTGGTTATACCTATGAGAATGTAGTGATCCCGCAGGTGGAATGTATCAGTGACAGTAAGTATATTGCTTTGCGAGATGATGGATTTTCTACTTACCAGGGAAGCCAGATTCCCAAAGAAAGCAAAACAGTCAATGTAAAACAGGAGATCGTAAGTACATTTTTCAGTGATGACAGGATTGGCCTTGTATTTAAAAACAATAATAAAGATGATCTGTATACAATGGAAGTCTATAGTATGAGCGGACAGCTGAAATTCCGTAAAAATTTCAATATTCCATATACGACTATAAAAATGAGCGGAGATAATATCATCATGTATAACAGCTCGCAGATCTGCGTGATGAACAGCCGTGGCGTACAGAAATATGCCGGAAATGTAGATGGAACGATCCGGGATTTCTTTAAGATCGGATGGAATAAATATCTTATGGTACTGGATACAGGCGTCAGCACCATAAAATTCAGTTAAGGGGGCAGATATGAACTGGACATGGCTTGGACTGGCTGTGCTGGTCCTGCTTGCCTTTTCCATGGTGGATGGATACAGGCATGGCTTTGTAAAAGAAGTAGTATCTGCATTGCTTGTTCTGATCTCCGTTGCTCTGGTATGGCTGATCAATCCTTATGTGAATCAGTTCATACGTGAGAATACGTCTGTTTATGAAAAAATCCAGACTGCCAGCGGATCATTTGTGGATTCTCTGGCAGATGGAAAAGAAACCATGGATGAGGAGGAACAGAAGGCGTTGATCAGCAGTATGGATATTCCGGATCTCCTCCAGAAGGGGATAACAGAAAATAATACGGCATTGGTGTATCAATATCTGGCGGTTAATACATTTGCAGGGTATATTTCCGGATATCTGGCCAATGTAGCAGTGAACTGTCTTTCTTTTTTGGTATCATACATACTTTCCTCAATCCTGATCCATGTGTTGGCGTATGCCATGGATCTCCTGGCAAGATTGCCGGTCATCCGTGGGATCAACAAAATAGCCGGCGCCGTAGTAGGAGGCATGAAGTGTATTGTTTTTGTATGGGTCGGAATGCTGGTACTTACGATTTTATGCAACACGGAAATAGGGCAAAAGGGTCTGGGACTGATCCGGGGTGATACAGTACTGGATTTTCTTTATGATAAAAATATTTTTATCCGTATTTTTACAGGAATATTTTATGGTGGGTAAAAGAAACCGCATTTTGCAGACGAAAAAGCACCAGGATACAGGTGGTGACCATGTCTGTGAAATGCGGTTTTTGGCGAAAAAATACGTTTTTCAGAAAAAAATGAAATTTATGTAAAAAACATGTTGACAGCTAATGGAAAAAATGCTATTCTATCAGAGTTGTTAGGAACAAATTGTTTTTAAGAAACAGATAAATACATCTGCTTTCAGAAAAATAAAAAAGTAGTTGACAAAAGACAGAAGATATGATAAAGTATCCAAGTCGTCAACGAAACGACAACAAAATCTTAACTCAAAAATGTTTGAAAAAAACTTAAAAAAGTGCTTGACAAACAAAAAGAGATGAGATAAAATAAACGAGCTGTCTGAGAGACAGACACAACAAACCTTGATAACTAAACAGTGAAACACATACGATTCTCGAAAATTTCTTTACATTTAAAGAACGGTTTAAACAAACCAAAAGCAGTAAAAACGAGAGATAGCCAAACGGTTGTCTTGAGTAAACGAATCAAACATTTTATCAGAGAGTTTGATCCTGGCTCAGGATGAACGCTGGCGGCGTGC
>ENA-ORUI01003499-ORUI01003499.1-human-gut-metagenome-genome-assembly--contig:-NODE-3499-length-11268-cov-3.460091_pt1 | contig 11268 bp, 12 predicted proteins | sample MGYA00242078_ERZ509205 | MGnify/ENA primary metagenome ERZ509205 (study PRJEB26280, sample SAMEA2338828) | human gut metagenome | biome: human gut; feature: human-associated habitat; material: faeces... | reverse complement strand
GCGCCTGCCGCGCGGCAAGCTCCAGAAGTGTCAGCGCGTACGTTTTACGCCGGTCCCTGCCGAGATAGCGGAGCGTCAGGGCGTCGCAGGCCAGCTCCAGATCCCGGTTGGCCAGCAGGACCATCCCCCAGCAGACCGGGTTCCACCAGTACACGCACAGACACAGGGTAAACAAGAGCTTCCGCAGGCAGTCCCTGCGGCGGATATGCGCAAGTTCATGGGTCAGGATCATCCGCAGCGCCTCCCGGTCGGCCAGCAGGTCTGCCGGGAGCAGGACGACCGGCCGCCGGACACCATAGGTCAGCGGCGCACGGCTGTCCGTTGTGCAGCGAATGACAGGAGGACGCCGGAAGCCGAAGGCTTCCACGCAGCTGTCGACCGTTTCATTCCCGACCGGAGCCGCACCGGCGAACCGGCGCGTGAACCGGAGCCAGCCGACAAGAAAATACGCACCCAGCAGCAGCGCCCCCGCCGCCCAGATCAAACCGGGCAGAGAAAGCCGCGCCGCGGCCTCCTGCGCTGCGGGAGCCACTGTCAGGGATGGAAACGGTGTCAGGTGTTCGGAGATCTGCGCGGCCGTCCGGGCCGCACGGCTTTCACCTGCGGTCAGATTCCAGACGCTCAGCGCGGACGGCAGCCGCACCGGCAGCAGCAGCCGAAACGCCGCCGCGCACCACAGCGCCGGAAACAGCGCCCGCGGCAGCCGTTTTCCGGCGGTCAACCGCAGCAGCGCGATCACGAGGATCATCACACTGCCGCTCACCGCCGCAGCTTGGAACCCGCTCATCCCTCCTGCGCCTCCACCAGCGCACGCAGGCGTTCCAGCTCCTCTTTCTTGAGCTTCCGCCCGCTCAGGACCGACGCGAACAGCAGCTCTGCCGAGCCGCCGAAGACCTTATCGAGCAGCGTATCCGCCTCCTCCTGCTGCGCCGCCTCCTTCGTGATGCAGGCATGGCAGAGGAAATTCGGCTCCCGCCGCTCGATGGCGCCCTTTTCCACGCATTTTTTGATGACAGTGTAGGTCGTGTTCTTGTTCCACCCGGCGGAACCGGCCAGCCGCAGCGAGAGCTCCTTCGCCGTGGTATCGCCGTCCTGCCATAGGACTTCCATGACCTTCCACTCCGAATCAAACAGCTTCATCGGGTGTCCTCCTTTCAGACTATTGCAATCGTCTATGTACAGACTATCACGATAGTCTCTATTTGTCAACCCCTGTTTTTGTCATCATCAGCCGGTAGCAGTTCCCCTCGGCGCGGTACTGATAATCGACCGCTACGCCGTCCACGACAGTGCTGAATGCCTCCTGCGGCTGCGCTTTCAACCGTTTCGTCACGTCCATGATCGCGCGGTTGAAGCAGATATGTCCCTTCTGCGCGCCCGCGAAAGCATACAGTGCCAGCTGCATCAGTCCGGTCGGCCGGGCACCGAATGCAGCGCCGCCGTCGGCCTCAATGGAAACACTTTGCAGCCTCCCGTTTTCACCCGTCTCATAGCCGAACGGCGGTACATTCATCAAAAGAAACGTGTTTGTGTCCCTGCTCGTCCAGACTCCGTCCCTGGTCAATTTTCCTGCATTCTGCGTGCTGAGCTGGGATGCGCTGCGGTTAAAGTTAGCCGCGAACTGCGCGATGGTGATCTCACCGCAATAGCGCGGGCCGATGGCCGCGAGGGAGCCGCAGACGCCCGCGGCAAGCATGACCGCCGCCGCCAGGATCGCGGCAAGTCCGCGCTTCCAGCCAAACGGCTTTGCCATCTGCTCAGACTCCCCTTCCCAGTCAAGTGGTTCTTCCTTCTTTTCCGCGCAGCAGCTCTTATACAGGCGCACCCAGCAGTAAATGGGGATCCCCGCGCCCAAGCCGCGCCAGATGAGCCGCGCCGTCCGGTCCAGCCCCTCGGAGTAGCGCAGCTTCGCGCCGCTGAGGTTCCGGACTGACAGGCCGAGCAGCCACTTGCCAAGCGTCGTGCCGGTCTTTTGCAGCAGCAGCGGCTCGAGCAGGAGCATGGTCAGAAGTGCCAGAAAATCATTTAACAGCGTCACGCCGCGATTTCCCGCCGCGCACAGACCGGCAGACGTCAGGATCACCATCCACGTCAGATCGTACAGAAGCAGATCGATCATCCGCGCGAAAAACCGCCGCCAGGGTACATGCAGCTTCGGCTGCACATCCTGCTGCACGGCTGTCTGCGCGCCGGCTTCCAGCGCCGCAAGATAGCGCCCGGTGTCTAGCGTCGCATAGTCCGCGTGCGCCCGCAGCATCGCGCGTGCGACCTCCTCTGCACGCACGAGCGTCCGCTGCTCGGTCTGCATCGCAGACAGGCGGCTTTCAAGCGCTTCGCCCAGCGCCGTCTCCCCTGCCGAGAGCTTCCGGATCTCGTCGATCCCAAGCCCCAGCGCGCGCAGCAGCCGGATCTTATGCAGCGTGTCAAGGTCCGATCTTGTATAATCGCGGTAGCCGTTTTCCATGCGGTTCGGCGTGAGTAGTCCTTCGGATTCATAAAAACGGATGTTCGCGCGCGTCATGCCGGACAGCGCTTCGATCTCACGAATGGTCATATGCATCCCTCCTGCCGTCACTGTAGCGTATCAAGCGGCTTTACAGTCAAGTCTTTTTTCCAGAATAACAGAATTCTTATTTCTTGTAAACGGGAATCTGGACTTGCCGGTCGGACATAGGCTTTCTCTGGAGGTGAAAGCTTATGCTTTCCGCAGCAGTATGGCTGATGCTCAGCAGTATGCTCACATCCCTGCGCATTTCTGGCGGCGGCTCCTTTCCGAAGCCGCTGACCGCCGAGGAGGAGCGCATGTACCTGCAGCGCAGCGCAGCAGGCGATCTGGAAGCCCGCAACATCCTCATCGAACGCAACCTCCGCCTCGTCGCGCACATCATGAAAAAGTACTATTCTCAGTCCGCCGATCAGGAAGACCTGATCTCCATCGGCACCATCGGCCTCATCAAAGGCATCTCCACCTTCGACGCCGCCAAAGGCGCCCGCCTCGCCACCTACGCCGCCAGATGTGTAGAAAATGAGATCCTCATGTATTTTCGGTCGATGCGGAAGACGGCGGGGGATGTTTCGCTTTCGGACTGCATTGAGACCGGGAAGGACGGGAACGCGCTGTCGCTGATGGATGTGCTGTGCTCGGATGAGGATCTGTTCGAGGATCTCAGCGCACGGCAGACCTACCGGAAGCTCTACGAGGTCATGGACACAGTGCTGTCGCCGCGGGAGCGGATGGTCATCACCCTGCGCTACGGCCTTGGCGACCGCACGCCGCTCACGCAGCGGGAGATCGCGGCGAAATGCGGCATCAGCCGCTCCTATGTCTCCCGCATCGAAAAAAAGGCGCTCGCTGCCCTGCAGCAAGCGCTGCAGGGCTACACGCAGGAGGTCTGAAGCGGCGGGCGCAAAAAAGCAGAGGGGCTGACCCCTCTGCTTTTTCTTTCTTCTATTTACTGCCGCTCGGCTTTGGTCTCACAGTAGAGGCAGCGGTAGGTGCGCTTTTCACGGTCGGTGAGCGTGAAGATCTGCGGCAGTTCCTGCTCGACGGAGGTGATGCAGCGCGGGTTTTTGCAGCGGATGACGTTCCGGATCCGCTCCGGCAGCTTCAGCTGGCGCTTTTCCACGCGCTGGCCGTCCTTGATGATGTTGACGGTGATGCCGGGGTCGACGTAGCCGATCACGTCCCAGTCGAGGTCCAGGATACGGTCGATCTTGATGATATCCTTGCGGCCGAGCTTGCTGCTGACGACGTTTTTGAGCAGCGCCACGGAGCAGTCGAGCTGGTCGAGGCCGAGGATGTTGTACAGGTACATCGCCTTGCCGGCGGAGATATGGTCAATGACAATACCGTTGGAAATCGCATCAATAATCATGTGGTAGCCCTCCCTTATTCAATACCAAGCAGCTTGAGGATCAGCGCCATGCGGATGTAGCGGCCGTTTTTGACCTGTTTGAAGTAGCAGGCTCTGGGGTCGTCGTCGACGGCGACGGAGATCTCGTTGACGCGGGGCAGCGGGTGCAGGATGCACAGATCCGGCTTCGCCGTCCGGAGCTTTTCCGGGGTGAGGATGTAGCTGTCTTTCAGACGCAGGTAGTCCTCTTCGTTGAAGAAGCGCTCACGCTGCACGCGGGTCATGTACAGGATATCGAGCTGCGGCATGACGGCCTCGAGGTCCGTGGTCTGCTCATAGGGGATGTTGTGCTTCTTGAGTGCTTCGTTCTTGACGTAGCTCGGCAGCTTCAGCTCTTCCGGGGAGATGAGCACGATCTTGATGCCGGTGTAACGGCTGAGCGCGCTGATGAGCGAGTGGACGGTGCGGCCAAACTTGAGGTCGCCGCAGAAGCCCACGGTCAGGTCGTTGAATCTCCCCTTCTCGCGCTGGATGGTGAGCAGGTCCGTGAGCGTCTGCGTCGGGTGGTTGTGGCCGCCGTCACCGGCGTTGATGACGGGGACCTCGGAGTGCATGGAGGCGACGAGCGGCGCGCCCTCTTTCGGGTGGCGCATGGCGATGATATCGGAATAGCAGCTGACGGTGCGGATGGTATCGGAGACGCTCTCGCCCTTCGACGCAGACGAGCTGCTGGCGGACGAGAAACCGAGGACCTTGCCGCCGAGCGAGAGCATGGCGGACTCGAAGCTCAGGCGCGTCCGGGTGGAGGGCTCAAAGAACAGCGTGGCGAGGATCTTGCCGTCGCACTTGTGGGCATAGGCCTCCGGGCGGGCGATGATGTCGTTGGCCTTGGCGACCAGTTCGTCGATCTCCTGGGTGCTGAGCTGCAGAATGTCGATCAGGTGGTTCATATCAGTTTGTTCCTCCAATCCAAGATTCGTCCGAGGGGTCATTCCGGAACTGCAGGAGCCGGGCGACGTCCTCGGGTTTGATATACTTCTGTTCGGCGGCGACCTGCGCGATCACGTCGAAGTTCGTCAGGCTGACATTTTTGACTTTGGCGGCGGCCAGCCGCTCCAGGCCCTTTTTCATGCCGTAGGTGAAGATGCTCACGATGCCGAGCACCTCCGCGCCGGCCTCCCGCAGCACGTTCACGACCTCAAGGACGCTGCCGCCCGTGGAGATCAGATCCTCCACCACGACGACCTTCTGGCCCTTTTCCAGCCGCCCTTCGATCTGGTTCTGGCGGCCGTGGTCCTTGCTCGACGAGCGGACGTAGCCCATCGGCAGGCCCATCATCTGCGCGGTGATGGCGGCGTGCGCGATCCCGGCGGTGCTGGTGCCCATGAGGACCTCCGCGTCCGGGTATTCGCGGCGGATGGTCTGCATGAGGGCGGTCTCCACCTCGGTGCGGACGTCCGGGGCGGTCAGGATGAGGCGGTTGTCACAATAGACGGGACTTTTGATGCCGCTGGCCCAGGTGAACGGCTCGTCCGGCCGGAAGAATACGGCGCGGATCGACAGCAGATCCTCTGCGATGCGGCGTGCGGTAGATTCCATAGTCTGCTCCTTTCTGTTATCCGACGAATTCCTGCAGGCAGCGCTGGTAGGCTGCGACGGGGTCGGCGGCCTGCGTGATGGGACGGCCGACGACGGTGTAATCAGAGCCGATGGCTCTGGCCTTTTCGGGGGTGGTGATGCGGACCTGATCGTCCGCCTTCGCGTCGGCGAAGCGGATGCCCGGCGTGACGGTCACGAAGCTGCCGGAGCAGGCCTCGTGGATCTTCCCTGCCTCGAGCGGCGAGCAGACCACGCCGTCAAGCCCTGCGGCCTGCGCGTTTTTCGCGTAGTCGATGACGACGTCGGCCAGCGGCGCGTGGATGCCGATCTCCTCTTCCATGCTCTGCTGGCTGGTGGAGGTCAGCTGCGTGACGGCGATGAGCAGCGGGCGCGTGCCGTCAGCGCGGGTCAGGCCCTCGAGCGCGGCGGTCATCATGGCGCGGGTGCCTGCCGCGTGGAGGTTCACCATATCCACGTCCAGCGAGGACAGGACGGCCATGGCCTTTTTGACGGTGTTGGGGATGTCGTGCAGCTTGAGATCGAGGAAAATCTGGTGGCCTCTGGCCTTGATCTCGCGGACGATGGACGGGCCCTCGGCGTAGAACAGCTCCATGCCGATCTTCACGAACGGCTTTTTGCCGGTGAACCGGTCGAGAAACGCGAGCGTTTTCTCCTTGCTGTCAAAGTCCAGGGCGATGATGACGTCTTTACCCATGATGTGCGCCTCCTATGATATCGTTCAGATTTTTTATGTGATAGTGTTCCATGACCCGCGGCAGATCGTTTACCAAATCGCGGCAGGCAAAGGGATCGACCAGATTGGCCGCGCCGACCTCGACCGCCGTCGCGCCGGCGAGCATAAGCTCGAGCACGTCCTCCGCCGTTCGGACGCCGCCCATGCCGATGATGGGGATGCGGACGGCCTCATAGACCTGCCAGACCATCCGCACCGCCAGCGGGAAGATGGCCGGGCCGGACATGCCGCCGGTCTTATTGGCCAGCAGCGGCTTCTTGCCGCGCAGGTCGATGCGCATGCCAAGCACCGTGTTGATGAGGCTGACCGCGTCGGCGCCCGCGTCCTCGCAGGCCTTCGCGATGTCGGCGATGCTCGTGACGTTGGGCGAGAGCTTGACGATCACGGGCTTCTGGACTGCGTCCTTCACGGCCCGGGTCACGGCTGCGGCGGCCTTCGGGTCGGTGCCGAAGCTCATGCCGCCGCCGTGTACGTTCGGGCAGGAGATGTTGACCTCCAGCCAGCCGACCTGCCCGCATGCGTCCAGCCTCCGGCAGACCTCGACGTATTCCTCGATGGAAAAGCCGCTGACGTTGGCCATGACCGGCTTTTGGAAGACGCGCTGCAGCTTCGGCAGCTCCTCGGCGATCACCGCGTCGACGCCGGGATTCTGCAGGCCGACGGCGTTGAGCATCCCGCCCGGCGCTTCCGCGATGCGCGGCTGCGCGTTGCCGGTGCGCGGGTGCAGGGTCGTGCCCTTGAAGGAAAATGTGCCGAGGCAGTTGATATCGTAGAGCTCCGCGAACTCATATCCGTAGCCGAAGGTGCCGCTGGCGGGGATGATGGGATTTTCCAGCTCCCGGCCGCAGAGCGTGACGTTTGTCGTTACCATAGCAGCTCCTCCTTTCTGAATACCGGGCCCTCGCGGCAGACGCGCTTCGGGCCGTTCAGCGTTTCGATCGTGCAGCCCATGCAGGCGCCGAAGCCGCAGCCCATCCGGGCCTCCAGGCTGAGAAAGCCCGGCTTGTCCGCTGCGCGGCAGAGCGCGCGCAGCATCGGCAGCGGCCCGCAGGCGCAGAAGGTATCGTAGACTTCCGGCAGAGCATCGGTCACAAAGCCGCGCACGCCATAGCTGCCGTCCGCCGTCGTGACGACGGTCTGCACGCCGAGGGCGCGGAATTCTTCTTCGTAAAACCGCTCCTGCGCGGTGTTGAAGCCGAGGATGGCGTTGGGCGTCTTCCCTGCCGCGAGCAGGCGGCGGGCAAGGCCGTACATCGGCGGCACGCCGATCCCGCCGCCGATGAGCAGCGTGGTCTCGCCGCAGGCGGCAACGTCAAAGCCGTTGCCAAGGCCGGTCAGCGCCCCGAGCGTCTGCCCCGGCCGGCACTGCGAGAGCCAGTCGGTGCCTTTGCCGACGACCTTGTAGAGGATGGTCACGCCGGCATCATCCCAGTCGCAGACGGACAGCGGGCGGCGCAGGAAAAAGCCCGGCAGCTGCAGCTCCAGAAACTGCCCCGGCGCGGTGATGGCCGAGGTGTCGCCGCAAAGGCGCAGGGCATAGGCCTGCGGGGCAAGCGGCCGGTTCTCCGTGATGGTAAACAGGACTTCTTTCAAAGCGTTTCCTCCTTCCAGACGGGTTCCCCGCCGATCATCGTGAGCTTGCACACGCCCGTCAGCGCACGTCCGGCAAACGGCGTGGCACGGCCCATGGTCAGGAACGTTTCGGGGTCGACGGTGTAGGTTTTGGTCAGATCAAAGGCCGTCAGGTCGGCGGGCTGGCCCTCGGCCAGCTCTGTGCCGCAGCCGAAGCGGCGCATCGGCGCGCCGTGCATCAGGTCGACAAGCTTTCCAAGCGGCAGGATGCCGGTCTGGACCAGCGCCGTGTAGCTTGCGGCAAACGACGTCTCGAGCCCGACGACGCCCATGGCGCTCTTTTCCAGCCCCTGGGCCTTTTCTTCCCGGCTGTGCGGGGCGTGGTCGGTCACCAGCATGTCGATCGTCCCGTCAAGCAGGCCCTCGATCAGCGCGTCGCGGTCTTCCCGCGCGCGCAGGGGCGGGTTCATCTTGAACCGGCCGTCCTCCTGCAGGTCTTCGTCGGTGAAGGTCAGGTAATGCGGCGCGGTCTCGCAGGTGACGTCCACGCCGCGGCGCTTGGCTGCGCGGATGAGGGCGACGCTTTCCTTCGTGGAGACGTGGCAGACGTGGTATGCGCAGCCGGTCTGCTCGGCGAGCCGGAGGTCCCGGGTGATCGGCCCCCACTCGCTCTCGGAGCAGATGCCGCGGCGGCCGTGGGCGTGGGCATACGCGCCGTCGTGGATATAGCCGCCGTGCAGGAGGCTGTTGTCCTCGCAGTGCGCGGCAAGGATCTTACCGAGCGCATGGCACCTGGTCATGGCCTCGCGCATGAGGCTTTCCGACTGCACGCCGCGGCCGTCGTCGGAAAACGCGATGACACCTGGCGCGAGCCCTTCAAGATCCGCGAGCCGCTCCCCTTTCTCACCGACGGAGATGGCGCCGTAGGGATGGACGTGGACGAGCGCGTCTTTTTCGATGATCGCGCGCTGCACGGCCAGCGCGGCAGCGCAGTCCGGCACGGGGTCGAGATTCGGCATGGCCGCGACGTGGGCGAAGCCGCCGTGGGCCGCGGCAAGCGTGCCGGTCCGGATCGTCTCTTTATAAGAAAATCCCGGTTCACGAAGATGTACATGCACATCAGCGAAACCGGGAAATAAGACAGCCTTATGAAGATCAATGGAAACAGCATCTGCGTGACAGGAAATACGATCACCAATGGAAACAATTCTTCCGCCCGAAAGCAAAACATCCGCGGCACGAAATACGCCGCCCGAGGAGAGGATCTGTGCGTTTTGAAGCAGATAGCGCATGGTCGTTTCCTCCTTTTTTGTGTCCGATGCATTATACGGGATATCCGGCGGAATGTCAAGCCCCTTTGCTGAAGGTTTTTTGATTTTTCGGAAAAAGCCCCGGGACTGCGGTCCCGGGGCCTGAAAACGGATTCAGGAAAGGAGCATTTTGTCGTTCGCCTCATCGCTGCCGCTGGCGCGGGAGAACATGGCGAGAAGATCCGGGACGGTCAGCTTTTTCTTTTCTTCGCCGGACACGTCCACGACGATCTGACCGGCGTCCATCATGATGAGGCGGTTGCCATGGGCAATGGCGTCTTTCATGTTATGCGTGATCATCAGCGTGGTCAGCCCGTGCTCCTGCACGATGCGGTCAGACAGGTCAAGCACCTTTTCTGCCGTGCGCGGGTCGAGCGCGGCGGTGTGCTCGTCTAGAAGCAGCAGCTTCGGCTGCTGCAGTGCCGCCATCAGGAGTGTCAGCGCCTGACGCTGGCCGCCGGAGAGTAGACCGACCTTCGCGGTCATGCGGTCCTCAAGGCCGAGGTCGAGCGCGTGGAGGCACTTCCGGTACTCGGCGCGCTCCGCCTTTGTGATACCCCATTTCAGCCCCCGGTGCTGTCCGCGCCGGGCAGCAAGGGCAAGGTTTTCTTCGATCTGCATGGTTGGCGCGGTTCCCATCATGGGGTCTTGAAACACACGGCCTAAAAGGGCAGCGCGCTTATGCTCCGGCAGGCCGGTGACGTCCGTGCCGTCAATGACGATTTTGCCGCTGTCGATCTGGAACGAGCCCGCAATGGCGTTCAGCATAGTCGACTTCCCTGCCCCGTTGCCGCCGATGACAGTGACGAAATCGCCGTCGTTCAGGGTCAGATTCAGGTCATTCAGCGCCGTTTTGGCGTTGACCGTACCGGGGTTGAAGGTTTTGCAGACATTGATAAGCTCAAGCATGGCGCGATTCCTCCTTTTTGGCTTTTCCATGGAACATTTTTCCCTTCCAATACGGAATGGCGAGGAAGAGCGCGACGATCAGCGCCGTGATGAGCTTGAGGTCGTTCGTATTCAGGCCGAGCTGCAGCACGATCTGGAGCACAAAGTAATAGATCACAGCGCCGATGGACACGGCCAGAAGCTTGAGGCCGAAATTCGTGAACAGCTTGCCGAAAATGACCTCGCCGATGATAACGGCAGCAAGGCCGATGACAATCGCGCCGCGGCCCATGTTAACATCCGCTGCCCCCTGAAACTGCGCAAGAAGCGCGCCGGAAAGCGCAACAAGGCCATTGGAAAGCATCAGGCCAAAGACGACATTCGCATTCGTATTGATGCCCTGCGCGCGAGCCATGTTCTGGTTCGCGCCTGTGGCGCGGATAGCGCAGCCGCGCTCTGTACCGAAGAACCAATACAAAAGTGCAATCACGGCAAACGTGAAAAGAAGCAGCACAGGCAGCGGATTTTTCAGGCTCAGGTCGCGTACGAAGCGCTGCGAGACCATCAGCGGGTATTTATCCACGCCGACGGCCTGATTGGCCTTGCTGTCCATGATGCGCAGGTTAATAGAATAGAGTGCAAGCTGCGTGAGAATGCCGGACAGAATTGCGGGAATGCCGCATTTGGTATGGAACATTCCTGTCACAAAGCCAGCCAGCATGCCGCATGCGAACGCGCACAGCAGCGCCAGCCACGGGTTCATGCCAGCGCGGATCAGCATGACAGCCGCGGCACCGCCGGTGGCGATGGAGCCGTCGACGGTCAGGTCGGCCACATCGAGAATGCGGAAGGTAATGTAGACGCCGATGGCCATCAGACCCCAGATGAGGCCCTGCGCCGCTGCACCGGGCAGCGAGTTTAGTAGCGCGGAAAGGAAATTCATAGTCATTCTCCTTCTTGGTCTGCGCCTGCAATCGACCGGCAAAGAAAACCGGTTATCGGCCGATTGCAGGGGCAAACAGTGTTTCATACAGGGCCGGTCATGGGCATATGTCCATGACCGGCCGGCTGAAATCAGCCGTCAATGGCCTCATAGCCGTCCAGCGGGGTAATGCCGAGCTGGTCGCAGATGGAGGCGTTGTACTTCGGGGTCGCGTCGGTGTATTCGACGGGCATTTCGGAGATATTGGCCTCGCCCTTCAGGATCTTCGCGGCCATCTTGCCGGTGGTCACGCCGAGATCATAGTAGCTGATGGAGAGCGTCGCCACGCCGCAGCCGCGGCAGAGGCCC
>ENA-ORUI01003496-ORUI01003496.1-human-gut-metagenome-genome-assembly--contig:-NODE-3496-length-11273-cov-9.878142_pt1 | contig 11273 bp, 10 predicted proteins | sample MGYA00242078_ERZ509205 | MGnify/ENA primary metagenome ERZ509205 (study PRJEB26280, sample SAMEA2338828) | human gut metagenome | biome: human gut; feature: human-associated habitat; material: faeces... | reverse complement strand
CGGGCGGTCTTGCCTGCACAGCAGATGCCATGCTCAGCCAGCTTGCGCCGGGCAGATTAGAAAACTTTCCAGCATTCCCCCGCGCGTACAGACAAAACGATTTTCATTATGCTGCATTCATTCTGCCGGGCTTATGAAAAGGCAGGCATTTTTCTTGCTTTCATCATCCTGCAAACAGATGATGAAGCACTACTGGGTATTAATATCAAAAAAGTCTTTATTTGAGTTCAGAATTCATTGAAGATCAAAGGATCATTCGGATTGCAATTACTGTGTGAATATGCTATGATTACGTTGAAAACCATTTGTGTTTCAACTGATCAAACAGGGAGCGTATGAACAGCCATGAAGCGTTTGCAGGATATTGCAGATCAAGTTGGTGTAAGCCGGACAACAGTGTCCAATGTGCTGCACGGCAACACCAAAAAGGTTTCCAAGGAAATGATCCGGAAAATTTCGGAAATTCTGAACCAGGAGGGCTATGTCCCGAATACATCTTCCCGTGAGCTGACCCGCAAAGGGTCCTGCATCATTGGACTGGTGCTGGGCTACAACTGTGTCCACGGCATCCCTTCTCTGCGCGATACCTTTGTGGCAGAACTTCTGTCTGGTGTAGAAGAGACAGCCCATCGAAACGGATATTATGTCTTGCTGATCAATGGCCAGGACAAAAATACGGACCGGGTGGCAGAGATTGCCTCCCGATGGAATGTGGATGGTCTTGTCGTCCTGGGACTGGACGAAAAGAAATACAAGGAGCTGCGCAGGCAACTCAACAAATATATGGTCCTGATTGACACCTATCCCGAGGCGGAGTACCACTACGTCAACGTGGGGACTGATGATTTCGGCGGCGGCGCCATGATTGCAAAGTATCTGCTGGACAACGGGTACACCCAGGCCATCTTTGCCGCCGAGTGTGATACCGGCGCAGACCATTACCGCTGGAAAGGATTTCAGCATCAGATGCGCTCTGCCGGGATTGACTGCGGAGAAGAGCGCCATATTCTTCTCCCCGAGGATCTTTCTCTGCGCCGTGTCATGTACGGCCACTATTTGGATTGCTTTGTCCAGGCCGGGGCTGTGGCCCTGGCCTCTGACTATGATGCGGCGGAAGTGATGAATTATCTGCAGGACCACGGCATACAGGTGCCGGAGCAGGTCTCCGTCACCGGGTTTGACGACTGCATCTATGCAGAACTCATGCATCCTCCTCTGACGACAGTGCGTCAGAACGTTCCGGCCAAAGCAGAGGCCGCCGTGGAACTGCTGGTGCGTCTGATTCGGCAGGAACCGGTGGAGTGTAAAAATTACGTTCAGCCTGTTGAACTGATCCGCCGCAACTCGGTGTGCGAATCAACCCCCAACGCCGCGCCCTGGTCAAAAGATCTGCACAAAAACCACAAATAATTCTTGTGGTATTTGCCAGTTTCGTAGGAAACGTTGCGCAAAACCCTTTTCAAATCCTCTTCGGTTTTGTATAATGAGCTCGTCAAAAAGACACGCTGCGCAGCCTGTCAGAACGAGACATATACAAACTGGAAGAGGATTTGTTTTTTGTATCCTGGATGGAGCAGACAAAAAACGAATTCCGGAAAATCTGACTGAACATCGTGGAGGATTGTATCATGAGAAAGATTTCGCGCAGATCATTTTTGAAGGCCGCTACCGTTGCCTGCGCACTCACCGCACTGACCGCCTGCGGAGGCGGCGATGAATCTGCCGCCGTTTCCGTGGCCAAGGACGAAAACGGAGCCTATGTGGACACCCTGACCATCACCCTGGGCCGTTTTGCGGAACCTTCTGCCGCTGCCCTGTTCCCGGAAGGCCAGACTTTTGAAGACAACGCCTACACCCGTTACATTGAATCCAAGCTCAACGTGGATCTGGTGGACAGCTTTGAAGCAGGCGGCGACGCTTACACCAACCAGCTGGCCACCTGCGTCGCCTCGGGCGAACTGCCCGACATCCTGACCGTCAACAGCTACGACACCTTTGTCGAGATGGTGAACAACGGCCTGACCTATGACCTGACCGATGTGTACGAGGAGTACGCCTCTGACTACATCAAGAGCCTCTACGATTCCTACGACGGCCGCTGCCTGGGCATGGCAACCTTTGACGGCCGGCTGATGGGTATTCCCGGCACGAACCCCGACAACAGCGTCCCTGTCCTGTGCTGGATGCGCAAGGACTGGCTGGACAAGCTGGGCATCAACCCCGACCCCGACGGCGACCTGTGCATCACGCTGGATGACATCGCCGCTGTGGCCAAGGCCTTTGTGGACGCCAATGTAAGCGGCGGCAACCACACCGTGGGCATGGCTTTTTCCGGCAATGATATCGGCGATGCCATGTGCATCGCCAACGCCATGGGCGGCTACATCGACCGATGGATTGAAAACCCCGATGGCACCATGAGCTGGTCCACCCTGGCGCCCGAAGTCAAAGCTGCCTGGGCCAAGATGAACGAGTGGTACGAGGAGGGCATCCTGGATCCCCAGTTCGGCACCCGCACCACCGATGACATCAACGCCATGATGATCAACAACGAGCTGGGCATCGTCTTTGGCGCATGGCATATCCCCGACTGGCGTCTGAGCAGCGTCAAGGCCCTGGTGCCGGAGGCCGAGTACATCGCCTATACGGTGGCCGATGACAACGGCATCGTCCACACCTACCACGAAAACGCCGCCGACCGGTTCCTGGTGGTCAGCAAGGACTGCAAGTATCCCCAGGTGGCAGTGGAAATTCTGAACATCCTCTATGACGATCTGGCCCGCGCCACCGCGGAAACCGCGCCGGATGTCATCGCCTACATCAACGCCGGCGGACACAACGAGGGCCGTCCCTATTACATGGAAGTCCTGCCCTCCAACAATCCCTCCATTTACTACACCGAGCATATGGCCGTCATCAACGGCGAGATGACCCCTGAGGAAACCACCATTGCCGAGAACAGAGGCTCTTCCCAGGCCATTCTGGACTACCTGAAGGATCCCCAGAACGTCACCGAGAAAACCCTGGGCGGTTGGCACTTCTATGAGTCCCGCATCATCGGCCTGGGCGCATCCATCGAGGCGCTGGAAAAGAACGGCAACGCCGAATGGATTACCCCCAAGTATCCCCCCACCACCCCCACCAGCGAGCAGAAAAAGGCAACCCTGGACAAGACCGAGCTGGAGGCCTATGTGGCAATCGTGACCGGCGCACAGCCCATCGATTATTTCGATACCTTTGTCAGCGAATGGAAGCGTCTGGGCGGCGACGCAATCGCCCAGGAAGTCCAGGAATACTTTGCACAGTAATAAAGGGGGTGGAACCGGATGAAAAATCAGGTCAAAAAGAGCCACGCAAACCAGGCCTATCAACTGTATTACCACGGCATGATGCTCCCTGGTTTCATCTTCCTGATTCTGTTCAACTTTGTTCCGATGTTCGGCGTCATCATGGCCTTTCAGGACTACAGACCCGCCAAAGGGTTTTTCGGTTCTGACTTTGTGGGCCTCAAACATTTCAAATACCTGTTCGAAATGCCAGACAGCTTTGAGCTGTTCCGCAACACCCTGATCATCGCCCTGGGCAAAATCGTCCTTACCACCATCATGTCCATCGCCTTTGCGATTCTGCTCAACGAGGTCAAGAACCGGGCCCTGAAAAAGTCGGTTCAGACGGTGGTTTACCTGCCTCACTTCCTGTCCTGGGTTGTGCTGGCTCTGGTCGTCAAGAATCTGTTCAGCGTGGACGGCTCCATCAACGCAATGCTGGGCACCTCGCTGAACTGGCTGGGCAGCAACTCCCTGTTTCAGCCCCTGCTGATCCTGACCGATACCTGGAAAGAGTTCGGTTATGGCTCCATCGTCTATCTGGCAGCCATCACTTCCATCGACTCGACCCTTTACGAGGCTGCTTCCATCGATGGCGCCACCTGGTGGAAAAAGGTCTGGCATGTCACCCTGCCCGGCATCCGCACCACCATCGTCCTGATGGCCGTCATGAATCTGGGCAACATCCTGAACGCCGGTTTCGACCAGGTCTATAACCTGTACAGCGCATCGGTCTATGCCACCGGTGATATTCTGGATACCTATGTGTACCGCGTCGGCCTGCAGGGCCTGCAGTACAGCTTCGGTACCGCCGTGGGCCTTTTGAAGTCCGTGATCGCCTTTGTTCTGATGATCGGCGCCAACAAGCTGGCTCAGAAGTACACCGACAGCAAAATTTTCTAAGGAGGTCCGTCCGGCAATGAAAGTTGATAAATTCCGCACTGTCATCATCTACATCATTATTATTCTGCTGGGCCTAGTCTGTCTGCTGCCGCTGCTGAACATTGTTGCCATCTCCTTCTCCTCCTCTGCAGCAGTGGAAGGCAACATGGTAGGGCTGATCCCGGTGGGATTCAGCACCGCAGCCTATGAGAAGATCCTGGAGGACTCCCAGTTCTGGCACTCCTTCCTGATCTCGGTGGAGCGGGTTGTGCTGACCCTGATCATCAACTTTGTGCTGATCGTACTGATGGCTTATCCCCTCTCCAAAACCAACGCACAGTTCCGGGGCCGCAACATCTATGCAAACCTGATGATTTTTGCCATGCTTTTCAACGGCGGCATGATCCCCACCTTCCTGCTTGTCAAATCCTACGGCCTGCTCAATACCGTCTGGGCCCTGGTTTTGCCGGGAGCCGTGCCCATCTTCAATGTCATCCTGGTGATGAACTTCTTTGCTGCCGTTCCCAAAGAGCTTGAGGAAGCCGCCTTCATTGACGGCGCCAACCCGCTCCAGGTTCTGACCAAGATCTTCATCCCCATTTCCAAGCCGGTTCTGGCCACCGTATCCCTGTTCAGCATTGTGGGCAGCTGGAACGACTTCTACAGCGGCCTGATCTACATGTCCAAAGCCGCCTATTATCCCCTGATGACCTATATCCAGAGTCTGCAGATCAACGTGGAAGATCTGATCAAGCAGGGCAATCTGTCTGCCGTGGTGGATTCTGCCTCCCTGGGCAACACCAACCTCAATGCAGCCAAGATCGTTGTTGCAGTTATCCCGCTGCTGCTGATCTATCCCCTGTTGCAGCGGTACTTCGTTTCCGGCATTGTGGTGGGCTCGGTTAAGGGCTAATTTATATTCTTTCAGAGCGCTCCGGAGACGGGGCGCTCTGTCTGACAAAACAACCATTCAGTCACTTTTATTTGGGAGAACGGTATGATTCAAAAGTATCTCTATGGTGTCCCCTTTGATACCGAATCGGTGGTCGCACCAATCCCTGCAAGCCAAGGCGAACCCCCTGTGGGAACGGTCAAAACCAGCGAGTCCGGCTTCTGCTTTGCCTGCCCCCTGGCGGAGGGCGACCGGGTCTACGGCCTGGGCGAAGCCAACCGCGGCATCAACAAGCGGGGCTTTGTCTACGTCAGCGACAATGTGGACGACGGCCTCCACACCGAAAACAAGCAGCGAATGTACGCCGCCCACAACTTCATCGTAATCTCGGGCCAGCAGAATCTGGGGCTGTTCTTCGACTATCCCGCCCGGATTCGGTTTGACATCGGCTTCACCTGCAGGGATTGGCTGGAAGTCACCTGTGAGCGGGCCGACCTGGCCCTTTACGTCATCACCGGCGACAGCGCCTGCGATGTGGTCAAGCAGTTCCGGGCCATCATCGGCCGCAGCTACATCCCGCCCAAATTTGCCTTTGGCTTTGGCCAGAGCCGCTACGGCTACAAGACCCAGGCCGACTTTGAAGAGGTGGTTGCCAAACACCGCCAGGCCCACATTCCCCTGGACATGGTGTACATGGATATCGACTACATGGACCACTACAAGGACTTCACCGTCAACCCGGAGGAATTCCCCGATTTTTCCGGCTTTGTATCCAAGATGAAAGAGCAGGGCGTCCGGCTGGTGCCCATCGTCGACGCCGGCGTCAAGGAGGAAGCAGGCTATTCGGTCTGCGACGAGGGCAAGGAAAAGGGCTACTTCTGCAAGCGGGCCGACGGAACTGATTTTGAGGGAACCGTCTGGCCGGGGTGGAGCCACTTCCCCGACGTGCTGAACCCCGAGGCCCGGGCCTGGTTCGGCAGCCAGTACAAGGCTCTGACCGACTGCGGCATCGAGGGCTTCTGGAACGACATGAACGAGCCCGCCATCTTCTACTCCCGGGAGGGGCTGGCCGAGCGGCTGGATCATCCGCCGGTTCCCCATGAAGACGGCACCATCGATCATTTTGGCCAGGCCATCGGCTGGCTCAATCTGTCCAATGCGCCGGAAGACTACGCCCGCTTTTATCACAAGGTGGACGGCAAAATGGTCCGCCACGACCAGGTCCACAACCTCTACGGCTACAACATGACCCGGGCCGCCTCGGAGGGGCTGGCCAGCATTGCCCCGGGCAAACGGTTTCTGCTGTTCTCCCGGTCTTCCTGCATCGGGATGCACCGATACGGCGGCGTCTGGACCGGCGACAACCACTCCTGGTGGAGCCACCTGCTGCTGAACCTCAAGATGCTGCCCTCCCTCAATATGTGCGGTTTCCTGTATGTGGGAGCCGACCTGGGTGGCTTCAACGCCGACACCAGCCGGGATCTGCTGCTGCGGTGGCTGGCGCTGGGGGTGTTCACCCCCCTGATGCGCAACCACTCGGGCTGCGACACCCGTCGGCAGGAGTTCTACCAGTTTGAGGGCCACGAGGACTTCCGCAGCGTCATCGAGACCCGCTACCGGCTGATCCCCTACCTCTACAGCGAATACATGAAGGCAGCGCTGAACGGCGATATGCTGTTCAAGCCCCTGGCCTTCGTCTACCCCGAAGACGAGATCGCCCTTCAGACCGAGGACCAGCTGATGCTGGGCAATGAGGTGATGATTGCCCCGGTCTACACCCAGAACGCCACCGGACGGATGGTGTATCTGCCCGAGGAGATGCTGTTTGTCAAGTTCGGCCCCGAGGGCCGCATCACACAGGAAGTCCTCCCCGCCGGCACCCACTTTGTGAAGGTGGCCCTCAACGAGGTACCCTTGTTCATCCGCAAAGGCGCCTGCATCCCGGTGGCGGACCCCGCCCAGACGGTGGCCGGCATCGACCCCGCCACCATCCGGATGATCGGCTGGCCCGGGGCCAGCTATGATCGCTACGACGACGACGGGGTTACCATCCCCGCAGAATAAGGAGGCATTGCCATGAACCGTAAATGGTGGAAAGAAAGCATCGTATACCAAATCTACCCCAGCAGCTTCCAGGACTCGGACGGGGACGGCATCGGGGACCTGAACGGCATCCGTTCCCGGCTGGATTACCTGAAGGATCTGGGGGTCAATGTGCTGTGGCTGTGCCCCATCATGGACTCCCCCATGGATGACAACGGCTACGACATCTCCAACTACCGGGCCATCAACCCCCGGTTTGGCACCATGGAGGACTTCGACGCCCTGCTGGCCGAGGCCCATCAGCGGGGCATCCGCATTGTGATGGACCTGGTGGTCAACCACACCTCGGACGAGCACCCCTGGTTCATCGAGAGCCGCAAGTCGGTGGATAACCCCTACCGAGACTACTATATCTGGAAGCCGGGCAAAGACGGCCACGAGCCCAACAACTGGGGCGCCAGCTTCGGCGGCTCGGCCTGGAAATACGACCCCCAGACCGATATGTATTACCTGCACCTGTTCTCCCCCAAGCAGCCCGACCTGAACTGGGAGAACCCCAAAGTCCGGGACGAAGTGTTCAACATGATGACCTGGTGGTTTGACAAGGGCATCGACGGGTTCCGGATGGACGTCATCAGTATGATTTCCAAGGACCAGCGCTTTCCGGATGGCGAGAAACACGGACTGTATGGCAATGGCGGTCCCTACTATGTCAATGGGCCCCGCATCCATGAATTTTTGCAGGAGATGAACCGGCGGGTCCTCTCGAAATACGACATTATGACGGTGGGCGAGACCCCCGGCGCCACGGTGGAAAACGCCCCCCAGTATGCGGGGCTGGACGGCCAGGAGCTGAACATGGTCTTCCAATTTGAGCACGTCAGCATTGGGGACGGACCCCTGGGCAAGTGGACCACCCAGCGCTACGATTTTATGCAGCTCAAGAAAATTCTCAGTCACTGGCAGACCGGCCTGGACGGCAAAGCCTGGAATAGCCTGTTCTGGGACAACCACGATCAGCCCCGGGCTGCATCCCGCTGGGGCGATGACTCGCCCCTCTCCGCCAAGATGCTGGCCATCTGCCTGCTGAGCCTGCAGGGTACTCCCTACATCTATGAGGGCGATGAACTGGGGATGACCAACGCCTATTTCAAAGATCTCAGCCAGTACCGGGATATCGAAAGTCTCAACGCCTTCAAGGAGCTGACCGGCGCAGGCTTGATTTCTGCAGACGAAATGATGGAGTGCCTGGCCCTCCGCAGCCGGGACAACGCCCGCACCCCGGTCCAGTGGGACGACTCCCCTAACGCCGGTTTTACCACCGGCACCCCCTGGATTGAGGTCAACCCCAACTATACCGCCATCAACGCCGCCGCCGAGGAAAAAGACCCGGACTCGGTGCTCAACTACTACAAGCAGATGATCACCCTGCGCAAGAGCCATTTGGGGCTGGTTTACGGCTCCTTCCAGCTTCTGGCCGAGGAGAACCCCCAGGTCTTTGCCTACCGGCGTACCCTGGCCGAGACCGGCGAGAACTACCTGATCGCTTGCAACTTCTCAGACAAGGACGCGGCCTTCACAATTCCCGCTGATTTTGCGGGGGCCCGGCGCCTGATCAGCAATTATCCTGACACCGCTCCCACCGGCGCTGTGACCCTGCGCCCCTATGAGGCCTTTGTGCTCCAGAAGTAAACCAGGTGATACCCTATGAATGACTTTTTCGACCTGGATGCCCCTCTGTTCCGTTTCTTAACCCGGGTTGCGGATATGGTGATTCTCAGCCTGCTGTGGCTAATAGGAAGCCTGCCGTTGTTTACCTTGGGCATTTCCAGCACAGCCCTCTATTATGCAGTGAACAAGTCCCTAATTGAGAACCGGGGAACGGTCAGCGAGGAATTTTCCGAGCCTGCCGCCGGAGCTTCCGACAGGCAACTTTGAGCTTTCTTGCTCTGGCAGTGCCGGAGAGCATTCTGCTGGCTGACTGCTTTATAACCCATTACCTCAAGGGGCAACAGGCAGCGACGGGTAATCTCTGGATCATTTTTACGGTGCTGAGTACCTGTGGGCTGGCCTGGATGATCTACAACGCAGCCTATGCGGCAAGATTCGACGACCCGGTCAAAAAGACGGTGTTGCAGTCCGGTGCCATGGCATTGCTCCATTTTGACAAAAGTCTGCTGCTTTTGGTGGTGCTGGCTGCGTTCGGCCTGCTGACAGCATTCTGCCCGCCGCTGATCCTTTTGGCACCTGCCGGATATGCGCTGTTTGCCCGGTGGGTCCTTGAGAAAAAGGTGTTCTATCAATATCTTCCCGATATAGACGATGGCATAGACAAGGAGAATAAAGACTGTTCCCATCAGGATTGACCTTTCCTCCAATTTGACCATTCTTTTCTACCAAAGGCAGGGGGCCTGACAGATGATCTGTCAGGCCCCCTGCCAATTATTGATGGGGTCAAAAGTTGTATACCGGGCAGCTCACCCTGTGGTGCCCATTTCCTTCATTTGCTCCACCGCTTCCTGCTGCACCAGCAGCCCAGCTGAGAAGCCAATCTTGAAGTGGCACTCATTCTCCTCGCACTGGGCGATGGAAGCCTGATCCTGGAGTTCTTCTACTAGGTCCCGTTGGCTGCTTTGGGTTGTTTCCGCAGCCTCAGCTTGTGGGCAATGTTCCAGGTATCCTGATCCACAATGGCCTCATGGGTGTTTGGGAAGATCATCAGCTCGTCGGCAGTGGCAGCCCGGCGCTGCTTGGTCTTGAAGTTCTCACAGATATCCTGCCATGGCAAACAAACAAGATCTTCTTCATCTTACTCTCCCAGCACCTCGCCCAGTGCCAGAATAGCATTGCGGACGCACTCCGGGCACGGGCACAGCGGTGCGCCGTTCTCTATCCCCTTCAGATCCTTGCAGATGGTAGCACCGCACTTTTCCTGAAAGTTTTGCAGCAGCTCCTTGGAAATGCGGGGTGTGCCCTTGCCGTCGGTGACGATGCCCGCCACCATCACAGCGCCGATCAGTGCGCCGCAGGTGCTCTCCATGCAGCCCATGCCGGCGGCATAGCCTGCGCCCAGCTTCATCAGGGTGTCGGCATCCACCGACAGCTTGTCCTCAAATGCCTTCATCACCGCCTGTGCACAGTTGCACTGTCCAGTAGCTTTCCATGCGGCAGCCTGTGCCGCCCGTTCTTCGATGTTCATTTTAAAGTCCTCTTTCTTTGATGAATCGTAGTTTATTCGACATTATCATAAAATTCCTGTAACACTGTTGCCAATTCCTCCGGAGATTCTATGTTTGCTTCATGGCCTGTTTTCAAAAGTTCATGGAAGTGGGAATCGCTCAAATAACTGGCAAGTTCCTTTGAGGCTTTTTTGTTTGCGTTGTCCTTTTCCCCACAAACGATCAATGCCGGACAGGACACCTTACATAATGAATCCCTGAAATCCAATTCCGTCATCGTACCGCACAAACTGATCACATCTGCTTTTTTGAGGCCAAATTGCTTGAACATTGTATTCGGCATAAAGCGAAACAGCATATTCTGGAACTTCAATAGCTTTTCAGGCATTTTATATTGTGCTGCAATTAGCACCAGTGCCTTTACTTTATTCGGATGGTCTATCGCATAATTCAGTGCCAGAACAGCACCCAAGGAAAGCCCGCACAAAACGATTTCGTCATTTTCCTTGTTGCACTCTTCTGAGAATGCAGTATACAGCTCCTTATAGGTGGCCGCTTTGTCCTCCAGCATCTCTGCCAAACTCAAGCAGACGCTGCTGTCCGAGACCTTCGTTTCTTTTATTACTCTGTCCCAACTGTCTGGTTTTTGTCCTAATCCATGTAAGTATAAATACTTCATCTACTTTTTACCATCATCGTTTTTCCTTTTTTCTTCATACGTCCTGCTGCTTTTCCAGTGCTTCAAAGTGATACCGTGGCTTTCCCCTGCTCTTTTTGCCGTACTCGATGGCCTCTTTGGGGCAATAGCAGATGCACGCCATGCAGTGGGTGCAGTTCTTGCCCCAGACCGGTTTGCCGTTTTCCAGACGGATGTTGTTCAGAGGGCACAACTCCACGCACTTACCGCAGCCGATGCAGGCGTCCGTTGCCCGGAAGGCATCGGCTTTTACA
>ENA-ORUI01003487-ORUI01003487.1-human-gut-metagenome-genome-assembly--contig:-NODE-3487-length-11303-cov-14.386558_pt1 | contig 11303 bp, 6 predicted proteins | sample MGYA00242078_ERZ509205 | MGnify/ENA primary metagenome ERZ509205 (study PRJEB26280, sample SAMEA2338828) | human gut metagenome | biome: human gut; feature: human-associated habitat; material: faeces... | reverse complement strand
TGTAGCGGATACGATAGGGCGGCTGAAAAGTTTCCATCATAAACTGCTGCACGATGGAGGGGGCAAGCCAAGTGGCACCCAAACGTACATCAATTTCAGATGCTTCCAAATCTTTGGGCTGCGCTTTTTCCAGTGCTTCCATGTTGACCTTGAACTCCGGGCGGCTTTCCGCAGCAAGCTGTGCCATGCGCAGCTTATCGCGTACATTACCCGAAAGGTATTCGTCCGCTGTTTGCCAGCCCGCTTCCGGGTCGTCAGCATCCGCAGCTGGGTCTTTGAAAATCACGCCGGACAATTCGGTGGTGATGCGCTCACAGTTACCGGGTGTGCCCAGCAGTTCTGCCATATAAGGCAGATCAACCTTGCCATGCTCCCCGATGGACACCGCCAACGCTTCGCTGGGGGTATCCACGCTGGTGACAACACGCTCTGGCCGAATCGTCCGCTTGGTGAACATATCTGCCTTGGACTTGAGATTTTTATTCTCGTCCAGATTCTCCAGTGAGCAGAGCAGATAGTAGGAACTGTCATCATCGAACAGGCGGGCATTTTTCTTGTCGTTGATCAGCCCGTATTTTGCCGTAAAGGCATCGTAGGCGGCGTTCAATTTTGCTTGCGATGCCTTAATGTCCTCGTCCGGGAAGTCGTTCAACTGCTGGTCAATCAGTTCGTTGACGATCTGCCGCAACTCCACCATACCAGCTACACGGCCTTTGGCGTTGTCGGACAGTTCGATCTGCGTCATGATAGAGTTCTCTCGGTAGTAGATCTCGCCATCAACGACCGTATAGCTAAAATTCTTCACAGTCGGGTCTGCGGGCAGCGTTTTGCGCTGTGCTTCCGCATCTGCGACGTCCGGGGCAGCAATCTCCACCGCAGTGTAATTACCCTCGATGTGCTGTACCGCCTCGGCAAGCTGGTCTGCAAGGCTGGTGCCCTCGATGGGTGCAACGGTCAGGTCGTGACCATATTGGGTGCTTTCCATCGTGAGCTGCCCCAGCACCATCTCCGGGTGGTCTACAAAATACTGGTTGATGGCAAAGCCATCTTCCGTTTTGCCAAGCTGCACCCAGTCTGGCTCATGGTCGATGGGGCGGTCACGCTTCTGCAAAAAGATAATGTCCGAAACCACTTCGGTTCCGGCATTCGCCTTGAACGCATTGTTGGGCAGACGGATGGCCCCCAGCAGGTCGGCACGCTCTGCCATGTGCTTGCGGGCGGTGCTGTCCTTGCTGTCCATGGTATAGCGAGAAGTCACAAACGCCACGATGCCGCCCGGACGCACTTGGTCGATGGCTTTCGCAAAGAAATAGTTGTGGATGCTGAAGCCCAATTTGTTATATGCCTTGTCTGCAACTTTATAATTGCCAAACGGGACGTTGCCCACTGCAAGGTCATAGAAATCCCGGCGGTCGGTGGTTTCAAAACCTGCTACCGTGATGTCAGCTTGCGGGTACAGCTTTTGCGCAATGCGTCCGGTGATGCTGTCCAGTTCCACACCATACAGGCGGCTGTCCTGCATGGTGTCCGGCAGCATCCCGAAAAAGTTGCCGACACCCATGCTGGGTTCCAGAATATTGCCGCTACGGAATCCCATTTTTTCTACTGCATCATAGATGGCACGGATAACGGTGGGGCTGGTATAGTGTGCATTCAGCACCGACCCACGGGCGGCGGCGTACTCGTCCTCCGAAAGCATTCCTTTCAGTTCGGTGTACTCCTTTGCCCAGTTGTCTTTGTTGGGGTCAAAGGCATCTGCCAGACCGCCCCAGCCGACATACTGCGCCAACACTTCCTGCTCCTCGGCAGAAGCACCACGGTGTTCTTCTTCCAGACGGAACAGCGTTTTGATGGCCTCGATGTTCCGGGCGTACTTCTGCTTTGCACCGCCCTCGCCCAGATGCTCATCAGTAATGTGAAAATTCCCAGCGGGTTCAGGCACAGGTTCTGCGTGGAGGGCTTCATCCAAGGCTGCGGCATTCGGGAAAGTCTGAACTTCGCCATCAATCACCGCAGAGATCGGCAGTTCATCCAGTTCCTCATCGGTCAGTTCAGGCTCATCCGGCTCCTTCTGCCGCAGTCCCTCCTCAAACTGCTGCCGGTTGATGACCTCGTTATCCCAAGAATGACCGTGCGCACTGGTGTCGATGCGCACATCGGTTTCACCAACATAGCCGATGGTTCCTTCAATTGTTCTGGTGGGAAGGTCTACTACAACTTCGTCCCCGACCTTATAGCTGACCTCTTTTTCGGGAACCAGCTCAATGGCTGCGTCCTGCTGTTCTTCGTACAGTTCCCGGATGTGCGGCAGATGCTCGTTGCGGAAAATGGGCAGTCTGTTTTTCGTCAGCTCCATGTCCTGCAAGCTGACGGATTTGAACATAAAATTAACGTGTTCCACCCGAAAATCCCGGTCATCCAGCTTGACGATGCTGCCAATCGGTAAATAATCCGATTCCCGGAGATATTTTGTCTGGTGGTGGGAGCCATCTTCGTTCAAGCCAGCCAGATAGACGTTATTGCCCTCTGCCCACAGCTTTTTGGATTTTGCTACCCACTGCTCACTCGGAAAGCCAGTTACCTTGACCTTGCCGAGCGTATTTTCCTGTGACAGAAGATTGGTATGCAGAATCTGCTCCACAGCAACGGCATCTTTGTCATAGAACAGATAGTTGCCGTTCAGTTCAAAGCCCACAAGAGTATTAGGATACTGCTCTTTCAGGGCAGTGTACTCTGCGGCAACCGTGCCGTCCAGCATCGGGAGCTGACGCTCAGCCTCCTGTCTGACAGTACGCTGCTCTTTTTCCGCATCCGTCAGATACCGATCAGACTGAATCATCAGGTCGATATACTTTTCCACCTGTATCCAGCTCAACGGGATTTTCTGATAATCCGGGTAGTGGACAAATTCCAAGCCTTTTCCATCGTAATTCACAAATCCGCTACTGCCATCCAGATAATCGTGGGAATGACCGCCGATGCCGTACTCCTTTGCCAGTGCCTTGGCACGGAGCTTTTTGTCAGGCTGGGTCTGGTACAGCTCAATAATTCGCTGCTTGCCATCCTGAAAGCCGGAGCCGTGTTTGCGCAGTTCATGTTCGATCTCTGCCTGTGACAAGGAAAAAGCGGAGGACGATTTCTCGTTCTCCGCTCGGTCGATTGCTTCAATTTGCTGGGCTTCGGTAGGGATGCTGAGATTGAAAAAACTCAGTTGTAAATCAGTTCCATCAGGATCACTTCTTCCACCTGTGCTTTCAGGCTGTTCATGTGTTGCACCCACATCAGTTGGTTCTTCGCTTTGTCCGGGGCTGGGTTCTGCTTCAGCAGTTCGGTCATCATCTGCTGCTTCTGGTTCTCCGCTGCCTGCTCCACTTCCAGCAGGTGCGGATGCAGCTTCCCGGTCAGCAGCATCGAGTTGTACAGCACCGGGCGATTCTCCATCAGGTACATCCGGCGCATCCGTCCGTACCGGCCCAGCGGCTTCTGCGGCTGGTTCAAGGTCAGGTTCGGGAGCTGGTAATCCCCGACGGTCGAGTAGGTCACGTTCCTGTTCATCATATTCATGCTGGCTCCTTTCTACATTGCGGCGGCGGATGGTCGTTTTGACAGTGCGCTCGATATTCCGTAGCACATCCCGGCTGCAATCGCTGACTGCCGCACCCAGTGCATAGACTGCATCCGGGGTCGAGAAATCATAAATTGCCTGAAAATCATCCCGGTCAAAATAACCCTCCGGTTCAAAACCGCACCGTTCCAAGATGGTGTACATGATGCTGATTGCGGCGGCACTCTTGAACTGGAGTTCCTGTCCGGCTTCATCATAATCCATCAGGAACGAACCGTCAACGATGCCGAGAATGTCGGAGCTGTTGTTATCCCAGTAGGATTCTGCCAGCTTTCCGGCAATGTCCGCAATCTGCTGACTGAGCCGTTCGTGGTGAATACCGTATTCCCGCGCCAGCATTTCCGATACCGGCTGGAACAGGTCATCGTTAAGTTGCCACACCTCCGGGTCACGGGAATTGCGCCGCACCCCGGTATCGCTCACATCAAAGACATAGTGCAACCGGGGTACACTGCTGGACTGGTCGAGCAGGGCGATACCCTTAGACCCTCTGCGCACATAGCGGTTCATACGGTTGTTCCAGATGTCAAAACTCGCACAGGCAGTCGCATCAGGACGCTGGGCGTAGATCATCAGCTGGTCGGCAAAGCTGTACTTATACAACCGGGATGCCGTAGTCAAATAATCCGTCCAGTGTTCCCAATACCGGGTCAGACCGTTTGCCGTGCGCTGGGCAAGGGCAAGGTATTCTTCGGTTTTGCTTGGCATAGCGTTCCTCCCTTCAATCTCGTTGTAAACAAAAAAGCGAGCGGCCTTTTCAGGTCACTCGCTTATGGAATCTATGGCGTTTTATTCGTATCGTGCGGCAAACTTTTCTGCCATCTCCAGCAGACGTTCAAAGGTCTGCGTTTCTTCCGGTTGCTCGATCAGTTTTGCAAGGAGCGCACGGAACACGTCGGTGCTGTCCTCATACAATCCTTTTGCGATAGTGTCAATGTGTTCATGTAGTTTTTTGACAGCATCACCGGAGGGTTTGGATTTCGCAAGCAGGTTGGTCAGATAACTGAGATAAGGATAGGTGGAATCATCAGTGATGATCTCGTTGGTCTCCTCGATGATCTTCTGGTTATCTTCGGGGGTCATATCACCCTTTTCTTCCCATATATCACGAGAAGAAGTGCGGCCTTTCAGAAAAGTGGCAAAGAGCAGGCGGTCAAGGGGAGAGCGTTTTGTGGTGTCCATTGGCAAGCCTCGCTTTCTATTTTTGTCCGTACAATAAAACTGATTTTAGTATAGCATGAATTGAAGTGTACTATCAAGACCACATTCTTGCGGGTTATGAAAAATTTTCGGAGCAAGAGAGGATATGTACGCCGCCCGTAGGCGGCAAAAATCAGTCCATAGGAAATTCGATCTCTGCAAACTGCTCATCGGTCAGGAGCTTCAATTTATCAATCACATTTTCAGACAGTTCTCGCAGGGCGGTTTCGTCGGGCATCAGGTAGCACTGCATCAGTCGCAACTCCTGCACCAGCCCCAGTCGGGTGCCAGTGTTGTAGAGCATCATCAGCATCAGTTCTTCATGGTTAAAGTTCATGGTCAGCCCTCGCTTTCCGGCAGACGGTGGGATTGCACTCCGGGGCATCGCACTTTTCCTTGAGATTCATCAGCACCGAAGGGCGTTCCGGCTGCTTGTCCAGAAACCCCTGTAAATCTTTGAAGCCGATGCTGTCCACATAATGCACAGACACCTCGCCATTGCGTTTGAGTGCGATCACATCGCTGACCGACAGGCTGTGCCCCTCAAAATCCTGCGGACGGGAGAGGTTGAACATCTGAAATAGTTCTTCCAAAACCTCGTTGTTCGGCACATCCTGCCACATGGCGGGCAGATCAGCATAGTAGGTGACCTCGTAATGCTCCGGGTCGGGCGTTTTGCCTCGACGATTCAACTCCCGCATAGAAGCAAATCTTTCATCAAGGATTTTTTCGTCATGCCGCAGCTGCATCACCATATAAACATCGCACCCTGCGTTCAGAAACTTCTGCGGGATGTCCGTCATGGGTTCACCGTCAAAATTCTGGTTCCATTTTTGCTGCATCGTCCACCTCACAGTTCTGGCGCAGAACGTGCAGAGGATTTTGGCGCAGACGTATCACTTGCCAGTTCTGCCAGCTTTTCCAGTGTGGAAGGGCGATGGTCTGCACTCAGTTCCTCGGCTTCCGCAACTTTATCCATGACGGCATCGTAGTCCTGCAACAGCCGCCGCCCCTTTTCCATGTGGTGCGCTTCCAGAATCTGCTCACGGGCTTCCTGAATGGTCAGTTCCGGGGCATCCAACTGCCCGCCGTCCATCACAGAATAATCGCTGTGGTAGAGGGTGTAGTCCCATCCATCCTCACAGGACTGGATGGCAAGGTAGCCTTTGCCGCCCAGTTCCCATGCAGCCTGCTCGTCTTGTGTCTGAATTTCCGGGTAGAAGTCGGCATGGTTCCGTTCCATGACCTCGGCAAACTGGCAGATGTGGAACACATTGCCCAGACCGCCCATGTCAAAGTGATAATCATCCAGATGTTCCACCCGTGCCGTAAAACTGCGCCCATCCGGGTAATCCACCTGAATCACGCCGCCATCTGGAATGCGATAGAGGTCATCATAGTGGCTGTTGATGAGACGAATATCCTTCGGCAGCGTTTCCGGCTCCCAGATGCGCCGTCTGCCGATGCCCGCCTGCGGGATGTTTTCGAGGATCTTTACGCTTTCCTGTTGGATGACCTTGCGGTCATCGTCCGAAAGTTCAAACAGATACCAGTTCCGGGCGGCAGAAATGGCGTTCCTGCCATCGGGCGGCAGGTTCTTTTCCGAGATCTGCCCGCTTTCCAGCGGCTCACCAGTTACCTTGTTGTAGGTGGCAAAGCCGACTCCTGCACCGTTTTCCCGGAGGTGGAGATAGCGTTCATCGTTGATAAGGTAAACCACTTCTTTTTTCTGCTCCATCAGCAACCACCCTCAAATTCCAGAGAAAACTTGCTGCGGCCATCCGCCTCGGTGCCCAACAGCACGGTTGCATTGTAGGTCTTGCCCTTGGCGCTCTTGCAGTCCTTCAGCCTGACACGGCCATCCCGCAGCAGCTTGTCCGCCATTCGGCCATCCAAACGCTTGCCCAGACGCTTGAAGAACGCATTGTCCTTCCACAGCACGAAGCGGCACTCCCGGTTCTCACAGAACCATCCCTTCTCACGCTCCACGACAGGCTTCCCACAGTTCGGGCAGATACCAATAATCTTGTTTTTCATAAGTGCATTCGCTCCCTTCGCAGCCTCGGTGGTTTTTACCAGCGAGGAGATCATTTCCTTGATTTCATTCATAAATGTTTCCGGCTCCATTTCGCTGCGCTCGATTTGTAGCAGCTTTGCTTCCCAATCAGCGGTCATTTCCGGGGATTGAATTTCTTCGGGCATCACGGTAATCAATGCCTTGCCCTTGTCGGTGGGCAGCAGCACCTTGGTTTTCTTGTTGCCCTTGCGTTCCAGAAAGCCCTTCTGCACCAGTTTTTCAATAGTTGCGGCACGGGTTGCCGGAGTGCCGATACCCTGACGCTCCACGCCCTCCGGCATACTGTCTGCACTGGCGGTTTCCATCGCATGAAGTAGAAGATCCTCGGTAAAATGCTTCGGCGGGGAGGTCTGCCCCTCTTTCAGCTCTGCACCTGCAATGCTGCACCGGCTCTGCTTCTGCACATCCGGCAATGCCGCAGGTTCTTTCTTTTTGCTCAGCAAATCACCCAGCACTCTGCGCTCAATGCTTTTCCAGCCATCGTCCAACACCACCTTGCCTTTTGCCGAAAATTCTTCCCCGGCGCAGATCGTGGTCAGAACGGTTTCTGCATAGCGGTACGGCTCTCCCACGGCACAGAGCAGCCGTGCCGCAATCAGCCGCAGGATGCTCATTTCACCGGCAGGCAGTGCGGCAAGGTCTGTCCTTGCCACACTTGCCGTAGGCAGCAGCGCGTGATGGTCCGTGACCTTGCTTCCGTTGATTACCTGCTGCACATGAACACGAAGTTTTTCTTCTGCGCCAAAAATCGCAGCCGTTCCGGATGCAAGGCCCGGCAGTGATTCTGCCATATCCTCCGTCAAAAATCGGCTATCTGTGCGGGGATAGGTAATCAATCTTTTTTCGTACAGGCTCTGCGCATAGTTCAAGGTCTGCTGCGCCGTAAACCCCAGCGAGCGATTGGCATCCCGCTGGAGCGTGGTCAGGTCGTAAAGCTGCGGCGGATTTTCGGATTTTTCCTTGCGCTCCACATTCTGCACGGTGGCACCAACCTCCTTTCGACAGGAAGTGAGCAGAGCTTCGGCATCTGCTTTCTGCGAAAACCGCCTGCTGGATGCGGTACCGCCGCCCGCAAATGCAAGGGCAACGGTGTAGAACTTTTCCGGGGTAAATGCTGCAATTTCTGCCTCCCGCACCACCGTCATGGCAAGCACCAGGGTCATGACCCGGCCCACCGCCAGTGGCCGACCATACAGGCATGAAAAAAGCCGGGACGTGTTGATGCCGACTATCCAGTCGGCGCGTTCCCGGCAGAGTGCCGCATTGTACAGCGCATCGTATTCAGTTGACGGTTTCAGGTTAGCAAAACCCTCTCGGATTGCAGATTCCTCCATGCTGGACAGCCACAGGCGGAAAACAGGCTTTTTGCATCCAGCTTGCTGGTAAACCAGTCGAAAAATCAGTTCGCCCTCACGCCCTGCGTCTGTAGGATAGTTCTCGGAGGTGACTTTTCTGACGTTGTTATTCAATGGCATCCAATGGGCCGATAAAGCGGTAGAAAATCTGGATTTTCTGGACGTATTCGCCATCGACCTTTTCCGCTTTGGATACCAGAATCTTGTCGATCAGCTGGTGCAGAATCTTATAGTTCAGTTCGGTGATGCCAGCATACTTGCTGACTTCATCAATAAAATCCTGAATCTTATCCATCTGATCGTGTTCAGCACGACCTTCCTGTTCGTACTGCTCGATTTTTTCGGTCAGTTCAGCCTGTTCCTTGTCATAGCGATCTGCAAGCATTTGAAAACGTTTCTCCGGGAGAAGCCCCTTTGACACATCCTCATAAAGTTTTGCGTACAAATCTTCGATTTCTGCGATTCTTGCTTTACACTGTTTCAATTCCCGCTTGTGCTGCGCCCGGTCAGAAGATACCCGAAGGTGCATCTGGTCTGCAATTTTTCGCACAAGGGCGTCTCGGTTGCCCACAGCGGCCTTTGCGTGTGCCTGAATGTCAGCAAGGACAGCTTCATGCAAAACACGGGCTTCCAAGTTGTGAGAGGCGCAGGCTTTCGCACCATACTTCCGATAAGTGCTGCAACAATAAAATGTCTGATCCAAAATGTTATTGCGTTTGCGGCGGGCTTCAACTTTGACCAACATTGTTCTGCCACAATCTGCGCAGCGAACGATTCCTTTGAAGATGTTGTCGTATTCGGTCTTATCGCACATAAAACTACCGGAACGGCTATAAAGGATTCGCTGCACATTCTCCCAACGGTCTTGTGGGATGATTGCTTCATGCGTGTTCGGAACAATAGCACGTTCTTCAAAAGGGATATAACGTCGCTTCTTGGATTTCATGGACACAGTAGGTTTTGCTTCATAGATGATGTGTCCGGCGTAGACCGGGCTGTGCAGAATTTGACTGACATAGGCAGAATCCCAATCATACATCTTTTCATCATCGACAAAGCGACCAAACATCTCTTTTTTGTAGTAGCACGGCTTCAGGATTTTCTCATCGTGAAGCCGTTTGGCGATACGGTGAAGCCCAAGTCCTTCCTCCGCCAATGAATAGAGATACTCAACAACAGGGGCGGTATTCGGGTCGATCACAAGGTGGTTGTGGTCGGCAGGGTCTTTCTGATAGCCAAACGGTGCGCCGCTGGAGATATACTTCCCACTTTTCTTGCGTGTCCGAAGAGCACTCTTGATTTTACGGGAAGTATCCTTGGCATACATTTCATTGATGATGTTTCTGAACGGAGCAATATCCATCTGGGATTGCTCGTTGGAATCGTAACCATCGTTGATTGCAATATAGCGGACACCGTGTTCCGGAAAAAAGATTTCCATATACGTTCCGGTTTCGATGTGGTTGCGTCCAAGTCTGGATTGGTCTTTGGTAATGACGGTCGCTACCTTTCCATCCCGGATATCATCCAGCAGTTCTTGAAAGGCAGGACGGTCAGAGTTCGTTCCACTGTAACCATCATCGACATAGTACTGGCAATTCCCGAAACCGTTGCGTGTGGCATACTCCATAAGCATCGCCTTTTGAGTGCGGATGCTCAGGCTTTCGCTGTTTGAACCGTCATCTTTTGACAGTCGGCAGTATAAAGCAGTTACTTTTTTGTCCTTTTCCATGTGTACCTCCATAATGGAAAAGAGACCTCATCAATCACATTGTATCGAAACCTGTGCGATGATGCAAGCTCTTTTCCGCAGTAAAACGTCCAATTAGCCAGCTGCAAGATACGATTCGGCAGTTTTCCGAATTTCTTCCTCTGCAAGCCGTTGAAAAAGCGTGTTCATCGGCACATTGCCAATATAGTGGCGTTCTACGATCAGACGCACGGACTTCGGACTTCTCGGCGCACGGCTGCGTTCAGCAGACTTCTTCTCGGATTTTTCTTTGTTCAAGGGCAAACCTCCTGTTCATGTGCTGCAAGTGCGGAAAGGAATGGACTCCAATCGTCTTTCTCCTCTTGTTTTACCCCCGCTGATTGGGCGGAAGGTTCCGTTGAGGAAGCGGATGTAACGAGAGCCGGCATCTCCTCCAGCTCCCCATCGCAGGCGGGCTTGAACAAACTCGTCTGCGTTAATATGATATAGGTCTCCCATATTCGCCCTCGGCTCCCTAGGAGTGGGGAATCGTCCGGCAGCGGATTTTTACCGCATCATTGGCATTTCAGCCACCCCGTCTTCGTCATGACCGGGCTGCGAGTTACAGAAGTACCTTTTGTGAAGTACCGGACGATTGAACTATTCTGTTGTCAAAGAACGTATGGAAAATCTGCGGAAGTTGGGTTTCCAAAAAATCAGCTTCTATATACGAGCCATCGAGAGGAGCTAAAAGACACCCTCGCTTTTAAGAATTCACAAAAAGTTCATAAGTAGTCTTAGCCGTGAGTTTTCTGAAACCGGGACGTTGCATACGCCGGAAATAAAAAAAGATCGCTCAATAGGTAGCCGACGAGAACAGCGGTTTCGTAGCATCCGAAGCAGGATTGTAATCAAATTGTTGCATTTAGAAATGCTCACCTTGAAATTCTTCTCTCACTTGGTAGGCATCGAGAAAGACCTTTAGACACCCATAATTTTGAGAATTAACAAAAAAGTCACATTTGGATTGTTTTACAATGTAAAAAAATCTATGTATTCCTGCCACAGACTGCAATGACACATCAGTGGCAGAAATATGATTTAGAGCGATTCTTCGCGGTTCATGGCGGTAATCGCTTTGTGTTTTGATTTTTCTTGCTGAAGCTGCTCCAACTGCTTCAGCACAGATTCTTTCTCTGGGGTCTTGCCGCCCGGTGCGGAAAGCTGCTGCTTATTCAGCACAAGGTCGATATACTTGCGCACATTTTTCAGTGCAGTCAGGTCAGGTTGCAAAGTTTCAAGCTGGCTGCGCAGCTCGGCGCTGCCCGATTGCAGCGCCGAAAATTCGGCATCCAA
>ENA-ORUI01003479-ORUI01003479.1-human-gut-metagenome-genome-assembly--contig:-NODE-3479-length-11327-cov-2.701029_pt1 | contig 11327 bp, 7 predicted proteins | sample MGYA00242078_ERZ509205 | MGnify/ENA primary metagenome ERZ509205 (study PRJEB26280, sample SAMEA2338828) | human gut metagenome | biome: human gut; feature: human-associated habitat; material: faeces... | reverse complement strand
ATAACCTAATCTAACTTAATTCTAATACCATGAAAAACACTATATCTTAATAACAAGGCTTTTTAAAAAAGGTTCAATGGAATGAGATTTTAAACCTCTTATTTACCTCGGTTGTTGTAACAGGAAACGAAAACAAGGTGAGTCCGATGGATAATGATCTCTTAGATATAACAAAATTGAGGCGCTGGCGGATCTGGAAATTGAAACTTATTGACGCCAGACTTTATTTTGTAAGCATTTTCGTGGGATTGCTGACCGGGTTGGTAGCGGTACCTTATCACTATCTGCTCCAGCAGTTATTCAATAGCCGGAAACTTTTTTTCGACGGTCATTACCCTTGGTATTTCCATGTCTTGTTCTTCTTCACGCTATGGGGTATATTGCTTTGCGTGAATTGGATGGTCAAGAAGATGCCGCTGATTACCGGTGGGGGCATTCCCCAGACACGGGCGGTTATCAATGGCAGGATCACTTATAAAAACCCGTTGACACAATTAATCGCCAAGTTCACGGGAGGGATATTAGCGATCAGCGCCGGCCTGTCCCTTGGTCGTGAGGGACCGTGCGTACAGATCGGATCTTACGTGGGGAATATCATTTCCAAATGGGGACACGTATTGGCTGGAGAGCGCAAGCAACTTTTGGCTGCCGGCGCAGGTGCCGGATTGGCCGCCGCTTTCGCCGCTCCCCTCGCTTCCTCACTTTTGGTGATCGAGTCCATCGAACGGTTCGACGCTCCCAAGACCGCCATTACCACCTTGCTGGCAGGGGTCGTGGCGGGAGGCGTAGCGAGCTTGATTTTCCCCTTCAACCCCTACTCGCAGATTAGCGCTATTGCCCCGCAGGCTACTTTTATAGATCAACTGAAGTTGTTCTTATTTCTGGCCGTGGTTATTTCCGTCTTCGGGAAAATTTACTCGATGTTTACCCTTTGGTGCAAGGATTTCTTTACCAGACTGAAGCATCCTCCTTATATGAAGATGTTGTACCTGCTTATCATAGCGTATACGATCTCATTGACGGAGATCGACTTGACAGGAGGAGGCGAGCAATTCCTTATCATGCAAGCGATGCATGGATATCACCCCGTTTTATGGATAGCGGCGATGATGCTCATCCACTTGATATTCACGTCTCTCTCTTTCTCCTCCGGACTGCCGGGAGGGAATTTCATCCCTACACTAGTTACCGGGGGATTGTTCGGGCAGATCATCGCCTTATTATTGGTGAAGTATGGTTTCATTGAAACGGAGAGCATCAGCTATATCATGTTAATCAGCATGGTAGGTTTCTTGGTGGCGGTAGTCCGGACACCACTGACGGGTATCGTCTTGATTACGGAGATAACCGGGCATCTGGATGTATTCTACCCCTCTATCATTGTCGGCGGGCTTACGTATTACTTCACGGAAATGCTACAGATAAAACCTTTTAACGTGGTTCTCTATGACGAGATGATCTCGACTCCAGCCTTCCGTACCGAAGGGCGTTCCAGCCTGTTCGTAGAGATCATGACAGGTGCCTATTTCGACGGGAAGGAGGTAGATCACCTCACCCTCCCCCAACGTTGTATCATCAAGACTATTCACCGGGATCGCAAGGACTTGGCTCCCGCCGGACAGACTCTTATCCCCGGTGATCAAGTAGAAATCGAGATCGATTCGCAGGATATCGAGAAGCTGTATGAGCCGCTGATTAGCATGGCGAACATCTATTAATCGCAGACCTGCCAATCGCCTCGAAAAGAAATGCCACACCAAGAATCCCCCGGTGTGGCACATCAACAAAACGCTACATTATCAGAAGTTATATTGAGCGGAAACATTAAGTCGGTTGGCGTGGCGGGTCATATCGTTGAAATCGGTACGCCAGCCTCTCAAGTACTCGGCGCCGACTTGCAGATTAGCGTTCACGTTCCAGAAAATGTTGGCTACCAAGTATTGACCGTAGCGGTATTGATCCGACGGGGTAACCGGGTAATCATTCTCGCTGTATAAACGAGTCTGGCTATAGGTGCTGGAGACGAATACCTTCGGCGTGATATTATACTGCAAGCCAGCGTACCAACCCATCATCGGAAGCACTTGCATCTTGCCTTTGGCCTCGGGGTCCGGAACCAGATCCACGTCCAGATTACTGATATCATTCAAGAACTGGCTGATCCCCCGGCCGTAAGTAGCCTGACCGTAGAAGTTCAGCTTGCTCGTCACATTGAACGTAGAGGCGGCAAACACGCCCCATCCGGCCTTAGACTCGGCCCGTTGCGCCACCAAGTTCTCATACGTCATATTACGTACGATACCAGCTACACGGATATGGCTGCTCTTATTCCAAGCGTATTGGATATAGGCAGGGAAGTTCGGCATACGTTGGTTACTGATATTCACGCTTTGGTTCGTGATGCCATCCACCACTGGCATCTCGATACCTACACCCGCTTTCCATCCCTTACCGAAAGCACGCTCATAGCGTAACAGGGTGGCACGGCTGAAAACCTGTCCGGCAGGCCCCGCATAATCGATCGAGGGCGGAAGAGCGGCCAGATCCATGAAGGTACTATAATCGTAACCCATCGTGAAACCAAGGAAAGACACATAGGCGTTCTGAAGCTCGAAGACCTTGCTGCCTCCCCGGAAGTTACCCGCCGTATACACGACGAAATCCCCGAGGTGTTTGGTACGACCCACTAATTTCAAGAATATCGTACTGGTAGTAGCGTCCATCTGGAACTGGTTACGGACGTAGTTCTGCCCACCATTCGGGATCATGGACGGATAGAAATCGACATCATCCGAAATCCCGCCGAAATCATACTCCGCCGTAGCCTTCACGTAACCGCCGATACCCAAGGCGAAACGTCCCTTACGATCGGTCAATACGAAGCGGGGGGCTTTCGGGTCGTGGAAACGAGGGCTCTGCGTCTCATTCATTATCCTCACGATTTCATCACCTGCCTTGTCTTGGCTGACAAGGACTATCGAATTTGGCACGTCATCCTCGATGACCACCTTTTGAGCCTTAGCGGGAGCCGATAAGAATCCCATACCTAGCAGTAATACTGCCCCTTGTACAAATAGTCTCATAAATGTGTTTTGTTTAGATTAATTACCTACCTTGAACAAGGCTATAAAGAAAAGGTTCTGATTTTAACAACCCTACGAGCACTTTTTCCACCCTATTGCCCGTTCAAAAAATATTCATATATTTGCGGAATATATTACTTGGGATGAGAAGATTTTTATTGTTCATACTCGCTGTTTTTTACCTCGGGGTTTCCTCCGGGTTTGCGCTGAATTACCATTATTGTATGGGTAAGTTGGCGGAGGTGAGTTTGCAGTATCTTGACACTTGCCCCAGTTGTGGTGAGGCGGGCACGTCCCATAAGTGCTGCTCTACCGAGACGGAATATGTTAAGTTATCCGTCGATCAGGATGTGGCGAATACGCTCGTGCAATTGTCCGCTCCTGTCGCTGTAGTTTTGTTGTTCGATCTACTCGACTCCTATAAGATCGCCGGGCGAGACGAGACAACACGTTCCAATCCCTTTATTAATCCACCCAAGGAGAATAGCGCTATCCCGTTATTCGTCCATCATTGTACTTTTTTGATTTAGCGTATAGGCTTCCTTTTTAAAAGGCGATTTACGTCTGTTTACGCACGAGTACCGGCGTAATCTATTGCGAGTACTGGAGTAATCCACCGCAAGTACTGGAGTAATCCATTGCAAATACTGGAGTAATCCATTGCGAGTACTGGCGTAAAGCATCACGAGTACTCATGTGATCGCTTGCCTTCAAAGACGAACAAATAAGCGTTCTCATATGTTTTCAAATCATAAAAGCTCATTCAAATGTTAAACAGAATCATTTGTTACTTCCTTGAGAACAGGGTGGTAACCTTACTTTTACTAGTGCTGATTATCGTATGGGGCATCTCCACGTCCCCCTTCAATTGGCACGGGGGGATCATTCCCCGGAATCCGATTCCGGTAGACGCCATCCCCGATATCGGCGATAACCAGCAGATCGTGGCCACGGAATGGATGGGCCGCTCGCCGAAGGATATACAAGACCAGATCACCTATCCGCTGACCACCTCTCTTTTAGGTATCCCGGGAGTGAAGACGATCCGTAGTTCCTCCATGTTCGGGATGTCCTTCATATACATTATCTTCGATGACGATATAGAGTTCTACTGGAGCCGTTCCCGTATATTGGAGAAGCTGAACTCCCTGCCTCCGGGAACCTTGCCGGAAGGCGTACAGCCTACCTTGGGACCGGACGCTACCGCCCTCGGGCAGATCTATTGGTATACGCTGGAAGGACGGGACCCCAAGACCGGTAAACCTACCGGAGGCTGGAACGCCGAGGAGTTGCGTACGATACAGGATTTCTACGTCAAGTACACCTTATCCTCCGCCGAGGGGGTATCCGAGGTTGCCTCGGCGGGCGGTTTCGTGAAGGAGTACCAGATCGAGTTGAACCCGGATGCCATGTACGCCTTCAACGTCTCCGTGATGGATATCATGAGCGCCATCAAGAAGAGCAACCTCGATATCGGCGCCGAGACGATGGAGATCAATAAGGTGGAGTACCTGATCCGGGGCTTGGGGTATATCAAGAATGTAAAGGATATAGAGAATGCCGTCGTCACCGTGCGGGAAGGCGTACCGGTTCGCATATCGGACGTGGCGTTCGTGAATATCGGTCCCGGAACCCGACGGGGAGGGCTGGACAAGGAGGGTGTGGAGGCCGTGGGCGGAGTGGTAGTAGCCCGCTATGGCTCCAACCCCTTGGAGGTTATCAATAACGTAAAGGCGAAGATCAAGGAGATGGAACCGGGATTGCCCCAGAAGGTACTGGCGGACGGGACGGTCTCCAAGGTAACCGTCGTGCCGTTCTACGACCGTACGGGGCTTATCAAGGAGACGATCGGGACGTTGGAGACCGCCCTCTCCCACGAGATATTGATCTGCGTGATCGTTATCATCGTGCTGGTGCTCAACCTATCGTTATCGCCAGCATGTTACCGATAGCGGTGCTCGCCACGTTCATCATCATGCGTTATACGGGGATAGCGGCGAATATCGTGGCTTTATCGGGTATAGCGATCGCCATTGGCGTGATGGTGGATGTAGGGGTCGTCTTCGTGGAAAGTATCATCCGTTACCGGGAGATGCCCGAGAACAGGCATATACAGGGGGGAAAGGCGTTTGTCAACCTTATTTATAAGGCGGTAAGCGAGGTGTCCGGGGCGATCAGCACGGCGATGATCACGACGATCGTCAGCTTCCTCCCCGTCTTCACCATGGAGGCGCAGGAAGGGAAGATGTTCTCGCCCTTGGCCTACACCAAGACGTATGCTTTGGCTTCCGCCTTCGTGCTGGGATTGATCTTGCTTCCTTCCCTATCGTATTGGTTGTTCTCGATAAAGATCCATTCAAGGCAGATACGGAAAATACTGAATTACCTGTTGATCGTGGCCGGAATCGCCTTACTTATTATCTATGGCAGTATTCCCGCTATCGGGCTAACGGCAGTCGGGTTGAATAATCTATTGTCCGGGTATTGGAAGAAGCCTCAGATGAGCACTTATATCAATATCGGTATCACCCTCTTTGTCTCGATCTATTACCTGTCCGAGGAATGGTTGCCGATGGGGCCGCAAAAAGGGATGCTCGCCAATATCCTGTTCGTGGCGGGTTGCGTAGCCATCATCCTAAGCATCCTGTGGCTGCTCGTTATGTATTATGAGAGGATATTGCGCTGGTGCTTGGATAACCGCTGGAAATTCATGTTGATTCCGGGAGCTACCATCGTATTCGGTTTCTGGATATGGAGAGGCATCGGACAGGAGTTTATGCCTAGCCTGAACGAAGGTTCTTTCCTACTGATGCCGACTAGCATGCCGCATTCCGGTATCGAGCAAAACCTTGATTATATAGAGGCGCTCGACAAACGGCTGGCCTCTATCCCCGAGGTGGAGACCGCCATCGGTAAATGGGGCCGTGTAAACTCCGCCCTCGATCCAGCGCCGGTACAGATGTTCGAGAATACGATCAACTACCGTCCGGAATATATCCTGAATGAGGACGGGAAAAGGGAACGTTTCAAGGTAAACCGGCAAGGGGAGTATCTCCTAAAAGATGGAGGCGTATATAACCCCAAAGACGGTTTCCGGCTGATTCCCTCAGACAGCCTGATCCCAGACGCTAAAGGCGATTACTTCCGCCAATGGCGACCGGAGATCAAGAACACGAACGATATCTGGCAACAGATCGTGAACGTCACCCATCTTCCGGGATTGACTTCCGCCCCGAAGCTGCAGCCTATCGAGGCCCGTCTCGTCATGTTATCCACCGGTATGCGTGCCCCGATGGGTATCAAGGTGTATGGCCCGGATCTGGAGACGATCGAGAAAGCCGGAAAGGCGATCGAGAAGGCATTGAAAGAGGTACCCTCCGTTATCCCCTCTTCCGTATTTTACGACCGTGCGGTAGGCGCCCCTTATCTGGAGATCGAACTGAACCGTGAGAATATGGCCCGTTACGGCGTAAACGTGGAGGACTTGCAAGAGATATTAAGTGCCGCTGTCGGTGGCATGGTACTGACCCGCACCGTGGAAGGCAGGGAACGTTTCCCGGTGCGCCTACGCTACGCTCGTGAGCTTCGAGATAATCCGGAGGCGCTAGGTATGATCCTCGTACCGACCGCCACTGGGGCGCAAGTCCCGCTTAAAGAGCTAGCCGATATCAACTATACCCGTGGAGCGCAGATGATCCAAAGCGAGAACACTTTCTTGGTAGGCTACGTCATCTTCGACAAACTGGCGGGGAAGGCGGAAGTGGATGTCGTGAAAGAGGCTTCCCGCATCCTTGAGCAACAGATAAAGGAGGGCGAGTTGAACCTTGATCCCGGCGTATCCTATAAGTTCGCCGGCAATTACGAGCAGCAGGAGCGTGCCACCAGCCGGCTGATGATCGTCGTTCCCCTCGCCTTGTTGATCGTCCTGCTGGTTCTATACTTTCAATTCAAGACGGTCACTGCCTCACTGATCCATTTCTCCGGGGTGTTCGTGGCCTTCGCCGGAGGTTTTATCTTGCTATGGCTTTACGGACAGGATTGGTTCATGAACTTCTCCATCGCCGGAGAGAATATGCGGGATCTTTTCCAGATGCACACGATCAATCTGAGCGTGGCAGTCTGGGTCGGTTTCATCGCCTTGTTCGGTGTGGCTACGGATGATGGGGTATTGATGGGAACCTACATCCATCATGTATTCCTCGAGCGAGACCCCCGCACCAAGCACGATATCCGGGAAGCGGTAGTAGCCGCCGGACTGAAACGGGTACGCCCTGCGGCCATGACTACAGCCACTACCCTGATCGCTTTGCTCCCCGTACTTACCTCTACCGGTAAGGGGGCGGATATCATGGTACCGATGGCTATCCCTACGTTCGGAGGAATGCTGATCCAGAGTATGACCATGTTTGTCGTTCCCGTCCTGCAATGCTGGTGGCGGGAGAACGCTATAAAGAAAGAACAAAAGAATAAAATTCAAGAGGAGGTAACGACTTATGAGATATAAAAGAATCAGATCAATCATCATGGCAGGTGTACTGGGGATGCTAAACGTCCTTTTCGCTTACTCCCAGCCGGCCGATAGTTTAGGCTATTATCTGGAACTGGCGGCACGTAACAATCCGCAGATCAACGCCGACTTCTCCCTGTATAAGGCATCTTTGGAGAAAGTCCCGCAAGCCGGAGCCTATCCGGACCCGGAACTGGAGATCGGTTTCTTCCTGAAACCGATGGAGATCTTGTCCGGAAAGCAAATAGCGGATTTCACCTTGATGCAAATGTTCCCTTGGTTCGGTACCCGGAAGGCGGCCCGCAACGAGGCGACCGAGATGGCCCGGATGGCTTACGAACAATTCCGTAACAGTCGCAACAACCTGTATTACGAGGTGAAGAGTCAATGGTACCAGCTTTGCAATATCAGCGAGCAATATAAAAATACGCAGGCGAACCTTCGTCTGCTAGACCAGTTGGAACAGTTGGCATTGAACCGCTTCTCCGCTCCGTCGGCGAAGGCGGGCGGTTCCTCCGTCCTACCCTCCCCCGTATCTTCTGCTCCATCGACTCCTCCCGCCGTATCCGGTGGAGGTATGTCGGGTATGGGAGGCAGTAGCATGGGAAGCCCTACGGTACAAAGCACGGGAGCATCCGGTAGTACGATGTCCGGAATGTCCGGCGGTAGCCCTATGGGTGGAGGCTCTATCGGAAGTGGCAACTCCATGGGCGGAATGTCGGACGTACTGCGAATCCAGATGGAGAAGGTAGAACTGGAGAATACGCTAGCCTCCTTGTTATCGCAACGGAAAACGGCCGAGGCTGCTTTTAATACGTTGCTCAATCAGTCGCTAGCTACCCCGATTTCCGTCCCCGACTCGTTGGAACGGCTTCCTCTCTCATGGAGTGAGTCGATGGCTCTTGACAGCGTCATCTCCAACAACCCCATGCTTACCATGCTGGAGGCGGAAGGAAACGCTTACCGGGCCAAGGCGGAGATGGACAAGAAAATGAGTTACCCCATGCTAGGTATCGGCCTCCAGTATTCCTTGATCGGGAAGAAACCGGAAGATATGTCTATGGGCTCTATGTCCGGTATGAACGGAAAGGATATGTTCATGCCCATGCTAAAGATCAGCCTTCCTATCTTCCGTAAGAAATATAACGCACAGCAACGGGAAAGCAAGCATTATTGGAAATCCAGCGAGTTGAAGTACGAGAACACGATGAACCAACTGCAAGCCGAGTATATCCGTATTACCCAGCAATTGGAAGATGCCGCACGGAAAATCGATTTGTACCAGAAACAATACGATCTATCGTTGGCCACCTACCAACTGATCGTCCGGGAATTCTCGACAGGAAGAACGACCTTGACCGACGTGATCCAAGTGGAGCGACAAATGTTGGACTATCACTTGAAGAAAAGCGAAGCGATAGCGGAATATAATACCCAAATCGCCGGAATCGAGAAATTAATATCCACCTCTGTAAACGAATAAGAAAATGAAAAATATAAATGAAACCGTAAAATCCAAGTACCTGATATATATCCTGTTCCTAGCGGGCGGCCTCTTGTTGGGCTGGCTCCTGTTCCATAACTCCGATACCGACAGCCATACGTCACAAGCGAGCGAGACCGGCACGGAAGTTCACGACCCTACGCATGGGCACGACCTCCAACAGAACGAGGCCGGCGAGTGGACTTGTTCCATGCATCCCCAAATTCGCCAAGACAAGCCGGGTAAATGCCCTATCTGCGCCATGGATTTGATCCCTGTACGTAAGAGCTCCTTCTCCGACAAGGCCATCGATCCCAACGCCATTCAGCTTTCGGAAGAAGCAGCAGCCTTAGCGGACGTACAAACCTCCAAGGTATCCCGCCAGAATCCGGTCAAGCAAGTCCGCTTATACGGCAAGATCGTACCGGACGAGCGTAGCCTGCAATCTCAAACAGCCCATGTAAGCGGACGCATCGAGAGCTTGAACGTTGATTTCACGGGTGAGACGGTGCGTGCCGGACAGACCCTCGCTACCCTCTACTCCCCAGAGCTTTTCACCGCCCAGCAAGAATTGTTGGAAGCGATCCGCATGGGACAATCTCAATTGATACAGGCCGCCCGTGAAAAACTATATTTATGGAAGATGACAGATGCCCAGATCGCCGCTATCGAGAAGTCCGGCTCTATCTCCCCGGTTGTAGAGATCAAGTCGAACACGAGCGGTATCGTCCTGTCCAAGCGGGTAAGCCAAGGTGATTATGTATCCCAAGGAGCTATCCTTTTCGACGTGGCGAACCTCACGAAGGTATGGGCCTTGTTCGACGCTTTCGAGGTGGATCTCCCTTTCCTTAGCAAAGGTGATCCGGTGGAATTTACCCTGCAAGCGCTACCCGGCAAGAAGTTCTCGGGTAAGACCTCTTTCATCGACCCGATCTTGAACACGACGACCCGTACCGCCAAGGTCCGTGTAGAGGTACCGAACGCCTCTTTGGAGCTCAAGCCCGAGATGTACGCCACGGCAAACGTAAGCGCCCCGCTCCGCAACTATAAGAACGAGATCGTCGTACCGCAAACCGCTGTGCTCTGGACGGGTAAACGTGCTATCGTGTACGTAAAGCAACCGGATACGAATACCCCCGCTTTCTTGATGCGTGAGGTGGAGCTAGGCCCTTCCCTTGGTAACTCTTATGTTATCTTGAATGGCTTGCGAGAAGGTGAGGAAATCGTAACCAACGGAGTCTTCGCCATAGACGCCAGCGCACAGCTGGAGGGAAAAACTTCCATGATGAATAACGGCGACGAGCCCGCCAAGCCTATGACTGGGCATGAGGGGCATATGATGCATGCGCAAAGCGCCACGGGGGTAGCCTCCGAGCATGCCATGTTCGGTGTCAAAGGCTCTTGCGATATGTGCAAGGAACGTATCGAGAAAGCGGCCAAAGGAGTAAATGGTGTGTTATCCGCTCATTGGGACAAAGATACCCAGATGATCCATCTCCAGTACGATCCCCAAAAGACCTCCCCAAAAGCGATCAGCAAGGCGATCGCTAAAGTAGGCCATGACACGGATATGGATAAGGCGGATAAAGCCGTATATGATAAGCTACCGGCTTGTTGCCACTATAGATAAAGTATTGGACATTCGGGGGTGTGTCAAAAGTGTGAACATGGCACGCAGATAACGCTGATTGAGCAGATGACCGCAGATTTATGATATGAAAATCAATATATTATCTGCGTAAATCTGCTAAATCTGCGTGCCATAATACCAACTTTTAACACACCCTCCTTATTAGTAAAGATTCCAACGAAAAGAAGCGACTGCTTTAGCGGGAACCTCGTAGGTAAACGAACGTTCGCCGCTGTTTACCGTTATATTTTTAGTCCCGTCCGTATTATTTAGTAATACGAGCGCTTCCGTTCCATCTAAATTCTCGAAGGCGGAATACATAATCCCATCAGCCGTATACCCTTTAGAGCCGATCCGTACTGCCCCCGGTTTCACCACAGAGGATAAATGACCGATAATATAATAATGAGAATTCCGGGTAATCGTCTTATAATCCGAGCGATCGATATCCACGGCACCATAACAAGTCTGGCAACCACCCTCTCGGTTCGGTCCCCGCTCGTTGTCCAGCATCAAGTTCCATACGATAACTGCCTTACACCAGTTATTCACCGTACCCAAGGCCGTCTCCTCCATATCTTCCATCAAGCGTTTCTCTAAGTTACGTCCATCATTCCACATGCC
>ENA-ORUI01003476-ORUI01003476.1-human-gut-metagenome-genome-assembly--contig:-NODE-3476-length-11328-cov-2.148585_pt1 | contig 11328 bp, 9 predicted proteins | sample MGYA00242078_ERZ509205 | MGnify/ENA primary metagenome ERZ509205 (study PRJEB26280, sample SAMEA2338828) | human gut metagenome | biome: human gut; feature: human-associated habitat; material: faeces... | reverse complement strand
GCCTGTACACAAGGTACGATGTAATCGTCACAGAACTCATCTGTGATATCTTCGATATATAATTTAGAAGCGCCGGATAATTTGGCTCTTTCTTCCAGTCCGTCTAATTCTTCGCCCTGTCCGCAGTTGATACAGCAGCAGACAACCTCATAACCATAAGTCTCCTTTAACCAAGGGATAATAGCGGTAGTATCGAGTCCGCCGGAGTAAGCTAAAACAACTTTTTCTTTCATAAGATTGTATCCTTTCTTTCTATATGGAATTGTACGCTCTCGTACGACTAACCCTACTATACATCAATCCAAATGAAAACACAAGTGAAAAAATATACATAAAATTGCATAAATATACATAAATTTGTGAATATTTGCTATTTACGGATGGAAAAAGATGGACTATTATAGGATAGAATCATATTTTTAAAAGAAAGAAAAGGTAAGAAACATGGTAAAGGTAGGAATTATCGGAGCGACCGGTTATGCAGGAGCAGAACTGGTGCGTATTTTATTGAATCATAAAGAGGCACAGATCGAATGGTTTGGATCAAGAAGCTATATCGATGAAAATTATGCAGATATTTACAGAAACTTTTTTGAACTTGTCGATGCAGACTGTCTGGGTGATAACATGGATGAGCTTGCTTCCCGCGTGGATGTGATTTTCACGGCAACACCACAGGGATTTCTGGCAGGTGTGCTGAATGAGGATATTTTAAATAAGGTAAAGATCATTGATCTGAGTGCGGATTTTCGAATCAAAGATGTTGCTACCTATGAAAAATGGTATAAGATTGAGCATAAAAGCCCACAGTTTATTAAGGAAGCCGTTTACGGACTCTGTGAGATTAACCGTGATAAGGTGACCACCCAGACCCGTCTGATTGCAAATCCGGGATGTTATACGACCTGTTCCATTCTGACAGCATATCCGCTGGTAAAAGAGGGACTGATTGATCCGGATACATTGATTATTGATGCAAAATCCGGTACTTCCGGAGCGGGACGTGGGGCAAAGACACCGAACCTGTTCTGCGAAGTGAACGAGAGTATGAAAGCATACGGTGTGACAACACACAGACATACACCGGAGATTGAGGAGCAGCTCGGCTATGCGGCAGGAAAAGAGATTACCGTGAATTTTACACCGCATCTGGTTCCGATGAACCGCGGAATTCTTGCGACAGAGTATGCAACCCTGATCAAAAAGCCGGATGGTACCTATCCTTCTTATGAGGAACTGAAGGCTGCTTACGATAAATATTATGCAAAGGAACGTTTCGTGCGTGTATTAAAGAAAGGTGTCTGCCCGGAGACCAAGTGGGTAGAGGGCAGCAATTACGTGGACGTAAACTTTGTCATTGATGAGCGTACCGGCAGAGTTGTGATGATGGGTGCACTGGACAATCTGGTCAAGGGTGCAGCCGGACAGGCCGTACAGAACATGAATTTGCTGTTCGGATTTGATGAGGCAGAAGGACTTTCCATGGTTCCGATGTTTCCATAATGAAATGCATCTGTTTGATGCATTTCCTACGCTCATTGTTTCCGCGTAAGAGGAACTTTCATACAATGAGCTCTATAATGAGGTGAATAATGAGTAAAGAATATACAATCCGTGTGATGACACTGGAAGATTATGATGAGGTGTATGCGTTGTGGATGGGCATCCACGGTTTTGGAATCCGTTCCATCGATGATTCCAAAGAAGGAGTGGAGCGGTTTTTAAAAAGAAATCCGACCACGAGTATGGTAGCGGTAGCAGATGGAAAGATCGTGGGAGCCATTCTCTGCGGACATGACGGGAGACGCGGATGTCTGTATCATGTCTGTGTGCATGAAGATTACCGGAAGAACGGAATCGGAAAAGCCATGGCAGTCGCATGTATGCGCGCCCTGCAGAAAGAAAAAATCAATAAGGTCAGCCTGATCGCATTTAAGAGCAATGAGCTGGGAAATCATTTCTGGAAAGATGCCGGCTGGTGTTTCAGGGAAGACTTAAACTATTACGATTTTACATTGAACGAAGCAAATATTACGAGATTTAATCAGTAAGGAGAATGTTATGAGTGAGAATTTAAACGCATTGGAAAAAGCACAGGTGCTGATTGAGGCATTGCCTTATATCCAGCGTTTTAACCGCAAGATTATCGTTGTAAAATACGGTGGATCAGCGATGGTAGATGAGAAACTGAAAAAACAGGTCATCCAGGATGTCACCCTGTTAAAGCTGGTTGGATTCAAACCGATCATTGTGCATGGCGGTGGCAAGGAGATCAGCAAATGGGTTGCCAAAGCAGGAATGGAACCGGAATTTATCAATGGACTGCGTAAGACGGATGCGCCTACCATGGAGATTGCAGAGATGGTGTTAAACCGTGTCAATAAATCACTTGTATCCATGGTGCAGGAACTTGGGGTGCAGGCGGTCGGCATCAGTGGAAAAGACGGTGGTCTGTTAAAGGTGGAAAAGAAATTGTCGGATGGTCAGGACATCGGATATGTAGGAGAAGTAAAGGAAGTGAATCCAAAGATTCTGTATGATCTGCTGGAGAAAGATTTCCTTCCGATTATCTGCCCGATCGGTCTTGATGACAATTATGATACATATAATATCAATGCGGATGATGCGGCATGTGCGATTGCCCGTGCGGTTTCCGCAGAGAAACTGGCATTCTTAACCGATATCGAGGGAGTATACAAAGATCCGGAAGATCCGTCCACCCTGATTTCCGAACTTACGGTTTCCGATGCAAGAAAACTGATTACAGACGGATATATCGGCGGCGGTATGCTTCCGAAGCTGAATAACTGCATTGACGCTATTGAAAACGGAGTATCCCGTGTGCATATTCTCGATGGAAGAATCGCACATTGTCTGCTTTTGGAAATCTTCACCAATCGCGGAATCGGTACTGCAATTTTGGGTGATGAAGAACATCATTTTTACAATGAATAAGAGATAAGAGGTGTGGATAAACAATGAATAAACAGGAATATATTGATACCGCGGAGCAGGAACTGCTGCATACCTACAATCGTTTTTCACTTGTACTTGATCATGGTGAGGGCGTATACCTTTACGATACAGACAAAAAAGCGTATCTGGATTTCGCAGCCGGAATCGCCGTATGTGCGCTGGGCTATAGCAATGAGGCGTATAAAAATGCGCTGAAGGATCAGGTGGATAAACTGCTGCATACGTCAAATCTTTATTACAATGTCCCGACCATTGAGGCGGCAAAGAAAGCACTAAAAGCCAGCGGAATGGATCGTATTTTCTTTACCAACAGCGGTACGGAGGCCATTGAGGGAGCCATCAAAGCTGCAAAAAAATATGCATATACCAGAGACGGACATGCCGGCCATGAAATCATTGCCATGAAACATTCTTTCCACGGAAGAAGTATCGGAGCACTTTCCGTAACCGGAAATGCCCATTATCAGGAACCGTTTGCTCCGCTCATGCCGGGTGTGAAATTTGCAGAGTATAACAATTTAGAAAGTGTAAAAGAACTGGTAACGGACAAGACCTGTGCGGTTATTATGGAGACGGTACAGGGAGAAGGCGGAATTTATCCGGCCGATCCTGCATTTATCGAGGGCGTGCGCAGGCTCTGTGATGAAAAGGATATTCTGTTAATCTTAGATGAGATCCAGTGTGGCATGGGACGTACCGGCGAGATGTTCGCATGGCAGAATTACGGAGTAAAACCGGATATCATGACCTGCGCAAAAGCACTCGGATGTGGAGTGCCGGTCGGTGCATTTTTCCTGACACAGCGTGTGGCAGACAAATCGCTGGCACCGGGAGACCATGGAACGACCTATGGTGGAAACCCATTTGTCGGAGCAGCCGTTTCGGCAGTATTTGATCAGTTTAAAGCCTGTGACCTTTTAGGTCATGTAAAGGAAGTAGCGCCTTATCTGGAACAGAAACTGGATGAGCTGGTAGAAAAATATGACTTCCTTGTAACACGCAGAGGCAAAGGTCTGATGCAGGGTGTGGTTTGCAAGCTTCCAGTTGGAAAAGTGGCAGCCGCAGCACTTGAGCAGGGACTGATCGTGATCACAGCGGGAGCGGATGTCCTTCGTTTTGTTCCACCGCTTGTCATCGAAAAACAGCATGTGGATGAAATGATTGAAAAGCTGGAAAAAGCATTACTTTCTGTGCAGGAATAACTTACACTTGTAAAAGTAACAAAATCGTTAAAATAGAAATGCATTGAGACTCGTTTCGCCCCGGAAAGGGAGAAATGAGATGAAAAAACATTGGATAAAAAAGTGCTGTATGATTCTGACATGCCTGTATCTGACGGGATGTGGCAGGGAGGAAGTGCCATATCTGGATACCACTCAGACACAGGAGCAGACTGTGGAAACGGAACGAACGGAACAAAAAGAAACATTAAAATCCGACCAGACGGTACAGGTATATGTATGCGGGGAGGTAGCAGCTCCCGGTGTCTATCAGCTGAAAGACGGTATGCGCATCTGCGATGCGGTGGAGGCGGCAGGAGGACTGACCAAAGCTGCCAGCCGCGAATACTGGAATCTTGCCGAGAAGCTTTCGGACGGACAGATGATTTATTTTCCCACAGAGGAAGAGGCAAGGGAGCGGAAAGCATCGGCAGAGGCAGCCGGTGCCTCTGTGCAGGAGGAATCGGACGGGCGGATCGATATCAATACGGCGGATGCCGCGCAGCTTGTGACCATTCCGGGAATCGGAGAGACACGGGCGGCGGCAATTCTTGCATACCGGGAGAAAAACGGCCCGTTTGCGAAAGTGGAAGATATCATGCAGGTATCCGGAATCAAAAGCACACTTTTTGAGAAAATGAAAGATTATATAACGATTCGTTGAGGTGTAATATGGCAAAGAAAGTTCTCGTAGTAGATGATGAGAAATTAATCGTAAAAGGAATCCGGTTCAGTCTTGAACAGGACGGGATGGAAGTGGATTGTGCATACGATGGAGAAGAAGCGCTGAATATGGCGAAAGCAAATGAGTATGATATGATCCTTTTGGACATCATGCTTCCGAAGATGGACGGATTCGAAGTATGTCAGGCGATTCGTGAATTTTCTGATATGCCGATTGTTATGCTGACAGCGAAGGGCGACGATATGGATAAGATTCTGGGACTCGATTATGGTGCCGATGACTATATCACAAAGCCGTTTAATATTCTTGAGGTGAAAGCGCGTATCAAAGCGATCATGCGTCGTACCGCAGGACCGAGAGAAAAGAAAGAAGTTTCTTCGATTGTGGAGAAAGGGGATCTGCGTCTGGACTGTGACAGCAGACGGCTGTTTATTTCAGGCAGGGAAGTAAACCTTACCGCAAAAGAATTTGATCTGCTGGAACTTCTTGTGAAAAATGAAAATAAAGTATACAGCAGGGAAAATCTGCTCGGACTGGTCTGGGGAAAAGATTATCCGGGAGACGTGCGTACAGTGGATGTGCATGTACGTCGTCTGCGTGAAAAGATCGAAACCAACCCAAGTGAACCGAAATACGTGCACACAAAATGGGGTGTGGGATATTATTATTACCAGAAATAGACGAGAAGGCAGAAAGGTTTTTCCATGCAGAAGAGTAAACAGTTTCTTCAGTTCTTAAAAAGTTTAAAGTTTCGGCTGATTCTTTTGATCGTTGTGATCGCGATCGTACCGAGTCTGATTCTTTCGGCAGCAGTTTTAAAATATTACGAAAAGCGTGCCGTTTCTATCCGGGAAAGTGAAATCTTAAGCCAGGCAAAAATTCTGGCAAATCAGATAGCGACAAGTGAATATATGAAGCTGGGGGCGGATGTATCGTCCAGCAATATTCAGACACAGATTGATATGCTCACGACCATCTATGATGGTCGTGTCATTGTTGTGGATGACAACTGCAAAGTTTATTATGACACGTATAATCTCGATGACCATAAGCTGATCATTGCAGAGGAGGTCATGCGCAGTTTCAAGGGCGAGGATATTGTGCATTATGATTCGGAGAACCATTACATTGAGATGACGATCCCGATCAGCGATCCTGATGATAAAAGTGAAACGGTGATCGGAGTTATGCTGATCAGTGTTTCTACGGACAATATTGTGATCAACCAGTCCTATATGCGACAGGTGGCGGTGATCGTTATGGTCATGGTCGGAATTGCAATTGTGTTTTTTGCAATCCTTCTGCTTTTGTATTTCCTGAAGCCGTTGCAGAAGATCGAAGAGGGAATCGCTGCAATCAAAAACGGATACGGAGAGTACAATCTTCAGGTCAATGATTACACGGAGACGGCGGGAATCTGTGAGAAGATCAATCAGATGCTTGGCCGGATCAAAGTCATGGATGATTCCCGGCAGGAGTTTGTATCGAATGTGTCACATGAATTAAAGACACCGCTGACATCCATGAAGGTGCTGGCGGATTCGATCAATAGCATGCCGGATGCGCCGAAGGAACTGTATCAGGAATTTATGGAAGATATCACCAACGAGATTGAGCGTGAGACAAAGATCATCAACGATCTGCTTTCTCTGGTGAAGATGGATAAGTCTGCAGCAGGGCTGAATGTATCTTCCGTCAATATCAATGAACTTTTAGAGCAGATTTTAAAACGTCTGCAGCCGATTGCGGATAAGCAGAAAGTGGAACTTGTCCTTGAGAGTTTCCGCCCGGTTACCGCAGAAGTGGATGAGGTAAAAATCACGCTTGCGATCACAAATCTTGTGGAGAATGCAATCAAATATAACCGGAATGACGGAGAGGGCTGGGTACACGTATCGCTGAATGCGGATCACCAGTATTTCTACCTGAAAGTAGAAGATTCCGGAATCGGTATTCCGGAGGAGTCTCTGGATCATATTTACGAACGATTTTACCGGGTGGATAAATCCCATTCCCGTGAGATCGGAGGAACCGGACTGGGACTTGCGATTACAAGAAATTCCATACTGATGCATCGCGGCGCAATTAAAGTATATTCTGTGATAGGCGAGGGAACAACTTTTGATGTTCGTATTCCGCTCAACTATATTGCATAGGAGGAAAAAGATGAGAAAAAAAATAATTTCAATCATACTCCTTGTGGCAATGGTACTCACAATGGCTGCCGGATGTGGAAAAAAAGAAGATAAAAAAGACTATTTTGTATTTTATGTAAACAATGAGCTGACAAAGGTTGTTGCGAAAAAGATTACCCTGCAGCATACTTCATCCGGCAAAGCACAGGTGAAGGAACTGCTCAAAGATCTGCAGACACAGCCGGAGGATGCAACGCTTCGAAGAACCATTCCACGCAAAGTAAAAATCCAGAATATAGATCTGATCTCTTATCAGATTACGGTGGATTTCAGCAAGGAATATTACGATATGAAACCGACGGAAGAGATTCTGACCAGGGCTGCAATTGCAAAGACACTGTTGCAGCTGAGCCAGTATGTGACCTTTACTGTGGATGGAAAACCACTTGTGGATGCCTCGGGAGCAAATGTAGGTGCCATGAATCTGGACAGTTTTGTGGAAAATCCGGGAGAACAGATCAATTCCAGCCAGAAAGCAACACTGAAACTTTATTTTTCAAATAAGGCGGGTACCAGACTGGTTCCGGAAACCAGAGAGGTACATTACAGTTCCAACATTTCACTGGAAAAACTGGTGATGGAACAGCTGATTGAGGGACCAAGAAAAAGCGGATTCCTGGCAACGATTCCTTCGGAGACGAAACTGATTACGATCACAGTGGTGGATGGGGTCTGCTATGTCAATCTGGATGAAATGTTTTTGAATCAGAATCAGGAAATCTCAGAACCTGTTGTTTTATACTCTATCGGGGATTCCCTGACGGAACTGACGGGAATCGATAAAGTACAGATTTCCATCAACGGAGACACCAGTGGCAAATGCCGTTACACGTATAAACTATCAAAGATGTACAAGGCAGATGACCGGCTGGTCACAAAAGAAAGCGATGAGAAAGTAGAATCTACGGAATAGGAAAAGAAAGCGTGAGGAAAAGACCATTTCTTTTGCTTGCCACAGAGTTTCTGCTGGGGATTGTGTGTGTCAGAGAGCAGCTGCCGGCATGGGGTGCGCTGGCAGTTCTGTTACTGGTATATACCACTCCATGGAAGGAACGGGGGATGCGGAAAGTTCTGTTTGCGGCAGGACTTCCCGGTATGTTTCTTTTGGGGATGCTGCAGATGCAGCGACAGATCGATTTCAGGCAGCAGTACCTGCAGAAACTCACAGATGGCCAGGAGGTTCGCCTGGCGGGAAAGATTGATCGGATAGAACCGAAAACCAGATGCGTTTATTACTATTTAAAAGATTGCACGGTGGAAGCAGAATCGCAGACACTGCCATGCAATGATGTAATCGCATATGTTTCTTCTGCCAGCCATTCGGCTGGACAAATCCTGAATATTGAGGGTACAATTTCATTATTTACAGAAGCATCCAATGAAGGGATGTTTGATGCCCGGCAGTTTTACCAGAGTCAGAAAATTGATTTCGGCATATGGGTCACAAAGATCAGCCGGGTCTATGGAAAACCGGATCGTTACCGGTGCGCACTACAGAATATGAAAAAGCGTGCAAATGACGTGATCCGGCATTCTATCCGGGACGATGGCGTGCTTTCTGCGATGCTGTTAGGGGAAAAGGGGGCTCTGGATGCAGAGATAAAATCTTTGTATCAGAGAGCGGGGATCGCCCATGTGCTTGCTATTTCCGGACTTCATATTTCCCTTCTGGGGATGGGACTGTACCGCCTGCTGCGGAAACGACTGCATACCCAGTATGTGACAGCAGCGCTGGCAACGACCGTTTTTTTGATTTCCTATGCGGTTTTAAGCGGAAACGGGGTATCTACACAGCGGGCGGTGGGCATGTGTCTGATTTATTTGTTTGCGGATGTGACAGGATATGCCTATGACATGTTAAATGCGCTTGGAATTGTTGTGCTCGTACTTTTGTGGGAAAATCCGTTTCTGCTATCGTATTCCGGATTTGTGTTTTCCGTGATGGCGGTGATTGCCATCGGAGTGGGAGCCAATGTACTGCTGGAATGGGAACATTCATGGAAACGCAGACAGCAGGCCGGAGAGGAAACCATCAAAAAAACATTTTTCTCAAGACAAAAAGAAGGAATTCTGGTAAGTTTTGCAATCCAGTTGTTTACCATCCCGCTGGTCGCATATTCTTATTATGAAATTCCCGTGTACGCGATGCTGATAAACCTGTTTGTACTTGCGGTGGTCAACGGATTACTGGGGCTTACTGTGCTTGGGGTGATTGTGGGGATGGCGTTTTTGCCTGCGGGGCGTGTTCTGTTTGCGCCCTGTGGCTGGATGCTCGACAGTTACCGGTTTCTGTGTGAGGTTTCCTTGAAGATTCCGGGTGCGCAGAGGATCACAGGGAAACCTGCGCATATGCGGATCTTTTGGTATTACCTGGGGCTTGGAGTGTTTCTTCTGGCGATCTATGCCTGTGCACGCAGAAATGAAAAGCATAAAGACTGCAGGGAAACGGCAGATCTGTGTGTAAGCCGAAGAAAGAAACGTCTGCAGGGCATAGTTTTTTCTTGTTTTATTGCGTTTCTTCTGCTTTTTCTTCTTTTTCCACAGAAGAAATCGTTTGAGATTGATTTCCTTGATGTGGGACAGGGAGACGGTATTTATCTGTGCACGAGCGGCGGGACTTCCATGTTTATCGATGGTGGGAGCACCGATGTGAAACAGGTAGGAAAGTACCGGATTCTGCCGTTTTTAAAGGCAAAAGGAGTGTCAGAGATTTCTTACTGGTTTGTCAGTCATACGGATACCGATCATGTGTCCGGTCTTAAGGAGGTTCTTGTGTCCGGATACCGTGTGGAGTATCTGGTGTTTGCAAAAGCAGTGGAAAAAGAAGCAAAGACAAAAGAGCTGGCAGAACTGGCCCGCAGCCATGGAACGAAAGTGCTTTATATGCAGGCGGGGGATACAGTAAGAAACAAACGTGCAGCCATGCGCTGTCTGTATCCCAAAGCTTCGGATAAAGCGGAGGATGTCAATGACCGGTGTCTGGTACTGCAATTTGAAGAGGGGGATATCCGCGCCCTGTTTGGTGGAGATATCTCTACAGATGTGGAAGAGCAGCTGATCCGGCGCAGAAAATGGGATAAGGTTTTGATTTTTAAGGCGGATCATCATGGATCGCGCTATGCGAACGCAGAAGCGTTATTGAAGTGTATCCGGCCGGAAATTACGGTTGCTTCTGCCGGAAAGGACAATCGTTACGGACATCCGAGCCCGGATGCCGTACAAAGGATCAAAGAGAGCGGCAGCAGATTTTTTTGCACCATTGAAGGTGGACGGATACGGGTGCGCGTCATCGAAAATAAGCTGGTGTGCGAAACTTATGTGAAATAGAAAAAATTATTTTCCGGCACTGTACTGTACCAGAAACAGTTCAACAGCCATCTGGTCATTCATATGTCCGGTCTTTACTGAAGTTTCGTATTCCACACCATCGCGGATTGCCTGTTTGAGCTGATCCATGGAAAAGGCACGGCTCTGCGACTGGTATTTGCGGACCGCCCACTCCGGGCAGCCGGCTTTTGAAGCAATTTCTTTGTTGCCAAATCCCTGATTGGTCATGGATTTGACAATCATCAGACGCTGAAACTGGCTGGAAAGCAGAAAAAGAATACGCATTGGGGCTTCTTTGAGGGCAAGAAGATCATAATAAAGATCCAGTGCCTTTTTCTGCTGGTGCAGTGCCACTGCGTCAATCATGTCAAAGATTTTATTCTCAGTCTGTTCGGTGGTGATGGCGTTTACATCGGAGATATCGATGTAGTCCTTTTCCAGTGTGTAGCAGAGGAGTTTTTCCAGCTCTTTGTCGATATTTTCCATGTCATCACCGGTTTTACGGATAAAGAGCGCATAGGCATCTCTTGTAATATTTTTTCCGTTTCTGCGGATTCTTCCCTCAATCCAGCGGGAGAGGGTCGTCTCATTCTGACGCGGAAATTCCACGATGCTTCCGCTTTTTTTCACCTGCTTGTACATCTTTGTCTTCTTGTCTATTTCTTTTTCCACGAAGACAAAATAAGTGGTTTCCGGAATGGAAGACATGTAATCGGCAAGTTCTTCGGCACTTTTTTTAAACAGGCCGCTGTCTTCGATCAGGATGAGTCTGCGGTCGGCAAAAAAAGGCAGTGTCTCTGCTAGATCGATGATCTCTTTCTGGTTGATGTCGCTGCCGGAGAAAGCAGAAAAGTTCATGGTATCATCATCCGCTGCCAGTGCATGCTTTAATTTGTCCCGGTACTGGCGGATCAGATACTGTTCT
>ENA-ORUI01003473-ORUI01003473.1-human-gut-metagenome-genome-assembly--contig:-NODE-3473-length-11345-cov-3.278831_pt1 | contig 11345 bp, 9 predicted proteins | sample MGYA00242078_ERZ509205 | MGnify/ENA primary metagenome ERZ509205 (study PRJEB26280, sample SAMEA2338828) | human gut metagenome | biome: human gut; feature: human-associated habitat; material: faeces... | reverse complement strand
GGTTCGATTCTCAGGCCGACGGAGCAGCGGCATAATCGAGGCGCATTGCTGTGCTTTATGCTTTGATTTATTTTCCATCTTCATCCTTGACTTTTCCTCTGGTTGCTTTATAATAATATTATGTAAATTGGTTGTTGTGTGGATTTATCATCGTGAAGATCGGCTTTGAGCAGCCAAGGGATGCAGAAAAACTATGAAAAAGAACATACTCGTACTTTTTGTCGTATGCTTATGTTTTCTGACAGCTTGTGCCCCACAGGAAGAAGTTCATGCAGAGCCTGCGAAAACGCCTCCGGAGGTGTCTTCAGAGGTGCAGCTTGACATTCGCAATTTGCCGGATGGGCAGTGTTACCGGCAGACGACATGGCCGCTGCCGGAAGGGACTGCGGAGGCCGAGGGGCAATGCGTCTGGGACGGCAGGATCTATTCCTATTCCAACGTTCCAGCGGCGCTTGGCGTAACGGATGCGGACGGCAGTACTGCAGCACTCCCACTGCCGGATGCAGAATATCTGTATGGCGTGTGCGAAGCCGGCGATGCGCTGGCGCTGCTTGCGGGGACTTATCCGGCGTTCTATTTTGATGCAGATGGAGAACCGGTCACTGTGGACGCACCGGAGGGTCGCTATTCGATCACGACCTATGATTCAGGCGGAGCGATTCTCAGCACAGTACCGCTGGCGGAGGTCTACTCGGAAGAGCCGCGCGGATTTGACGGCGGCAGAGGCGCATATTATCTGGTGTTTGCCGAACGAGTTGTCAAAATCAGCGCAGACGGACAGCAGCTTGCGGAGCAGACCGCGTTTGACAGACAGCTGCTGCAAATTCTGGCTGCTCCGGATGCAGTCTATGTGCGCGTCGAGGGCGATACGCTTTATGAGACGGAGAAGGTCGTGCGGCTGAACGCTGAGACGCTACAGGCGGAAGCGGAGTTCTCCTGCGCGGCGCTGGACGTGCATGGTATGGGACTGGATGTTGATGGCAGGCTTCTGCTTGTGAATCAGGAGTATTTGTTACAACCGGATTTTGAAACTGGGACTGTCGCGGCGATTCTGAGCTGGAAGGATAACGCCAACACAGCGGCGAACAACTATCAGACGGTTCTTGGCACTGGCGCGGGCTTCTTCGCGCTGAACAGCAGCATCGAGGCCGCGTGCTTCTATGAACGGCTGCCAGACGGCGAAACGCTGGCGGAACCGACGGAGATCACACTGTATCAGGCAGCGTTCAGTGACCTGCCCCTGACGGTTTACGCAAGTGAATTTCAGAAACTATATCCGCGATACCGGGTCACGGTGATTGAAGCGAAGTCCACCGAGGAAAAGGAATTGGCGCTGACCGAGCTTGGCGCAGGCAAGGGCTATGATATCTATCTGCTGCGCGAAACGCAATGGCAGCAGCTGCGCGACGCGGACGTGTTTGAGGATCTGCTGCCGTGGATGAACGCGGACAGCTCCGCGCCGCTGGATACGATGTACTCCGGCATCCGTCAGGCTCTGACTCGGAGCGGCAGCATTTACCGCCTGCCGGTCGGCTATCGCATCAGCACCTATGCCGTCGATCCGAAGCGGCTGGCAGCATTTACGCCTGAGGCTGTTTTGAAAGCCTGTGTGAGTTCCGATGTTCCGCTTTATCCATTTATCGCAAACAGCGCTGGTGAGGACGGCTTTGACTATGCACCGGCGATGGCTGCGCTCTGTGCGCGGGATTATGTGGATATCGAGAAAGCGTCTTGCAGCTTCGATTCGGATTCGTTTAAGGCGCAGCTGCAGCTGCTGGAGTTGCAGGAAGCGGCTAAAGCGGAGTCCTTTCCGTGCAATGGTCTTTTGTATTATGATGTGATTGCAGACGCGGGAACTGTCGTGTATCGCGCAGAGCGCTATCTGCTGCCGCCGATGGAGCAGTATGTATTCTGCGGATATCCCAGTGACCATGCAAACGGCAGCGTCCTGCATTTTTCGGAATTATTTGCTATCAACGCGAACAGCAAACAAAAATCCGGCGCGTGGGCTTTTTTGAGCTACCTGCTGACGCAGCCCTGTCAGGAAAGTATGCAGCTGCGCCTGCCTGTCAACGATTCTGTCCTGCATGCGCAGCTTGCCGGGCAGTTGAAAAAGGAAACAATCACGCAGCATGAGATCGATCTGTTCTACCAGCTGGTCGATGGTCTACGAGTAGCAGACTATCCGACAGATCCCGTCGAACAGATCATCCGCGAAGAACTCGCCCCCTATCTGGCCGGAGACGCGACAGAGGACGAAACGGCAGATAAGGTTCAGTCAAGAGTGTATCTATACCTGCAGGAACAGTATCAATAAATGGCAGTATACAGCCCGCGCGGCATAGCTGGCTGATGAAACCCATATTGTATTGCGAGGAGTATATAAAAATGAATACAATCAAAGATCTTCTTTTTGCTTTGATTCTTCTTTTAGCAGGGGTTGTTTGTACCCTGCTGATGCAATTTACGTCGTTTGAGATCGCCGGTATCGGCGGCGTGATCTTTCCGCTTATTGGGCTGGTAATTGCTTTTTATTCTTATTTCAAGCGAACAGACCGCAATTAATCATGCAGATTTTTAGAAAGCAGCCTGCAAGTTTTCTGACTTGCAGGCTGCCTTTTTCGACTCTGTTCATCGTTTTGAAAGCTGCTGATATAAACGCGGGAGCATGGGCGGCGATACGGATAACTCATCGACTTCCAGATCGTAAAACCAGTCTGTCAACGCCAGATCTGCCGCAAGTTCGCCGCAGACACCAACCCAAATACCGTGGCGGTGCGCACTTTGCACGCTCATTTCGATAAGTCGGAGAACCGCCTCATGGCGCGGCTCATAGTAGGCCTCCAGGCTTGGCTCCTGCCGGTCGGCTGCAAGCGTATACTGCGTCAGGTCATTTGTACCAATGCTGAAGAAATCGACCTCCTGCGCAAGCGCATCGCTGAGCAGCGCGGCCGCAGGCGTTTCGATCATGACGCCGACCGGTATGTCCGGGCAATCCGTCTCGCCCTCGTCCCGCAGCGTCTGTTGAACGTCAGCAAGAATCTGTTTACTCTGCCGTACCTGCCATACAGATGTGATCATGGGAAACATGACCGCAATCGTTCCAAACGCAGCAGCGCGGCAGATTGCGCGGAGTTGGACGCGAAAAAGGTCCGGCTGCGCAAGGCAGATGCGGATCGCACGGTAGCCAAGCGCCGGGTTTGGCCCAACAGGCAGGTTCAGATACTCCGCCTGCTTATCCGCACCAAGATCGAGCGTACGCACGATCACCATCCTGCCGTCCATCTGTTCCGCCGCCGTACGGTATTGCAGAAACTGCTCCTGCTCGCTGGGCGCATTTTCGCGGCCCAGATAGAGAAATTCGCTGCGGAACAGGCCGATTCCCTCCGCCCCGTTTTGCAGCGCTCCGGCAACCTCGCTGCTGCTGCCAACGTTAGCAAACAGGCGAAGCCTTCTGCCTCCAGCGGTATGAAGCGGCACCTGCGTGCCAGACTGGATCGCGCAGCGCGTGCTTTGCTGTTTCCGCATAATGGAATCGTATCGTGCTCGTCCGGCTCCAGAAACACGGCCCCGGTCTCCGCATCGACGATGGCCTCTGCACCGTTTTTTGCAAAAAGAGATGCCATATCGACACCGGTGACAGCGGGGATGCCCATTGTTCGCGCCAGAATGGCCGCGTGTGAATTTGCCGTGCCACGCGCCGTTACAAAAGCAGCGACCTTCTCCCGATCAAGCCGGATCGTCTGGCTGGGCGTCAGTTCCTCTGCCGCGATGATACAGCGTGCATCCGGCAAGGCCGCCGCGTCTGCGCCGCCGCGCAGGCAGCGCAGCAAACGGGAAGCTACATCGCGTACATCCGCGCTGCGCGCCTTCATATAAGGGTCGTCCATTGCGGAAAACAGCGTTTCAAATTGCTTTCCGGTCTGCTGGACAGCATATTCACAGCTTATTGCCTCTGCTTTGAGCCTTTCGCGGACAGCTGTGCAGAAATCCTCGTCCTGCAGCATCATTTTATGGATTTCAAAGATCTGTGCTGCCTCTGCGCTGGTCTGTGTACGCGCCGTTTCTTGGAGTGCGTCCAACTCCCGCAGCCCTTCCCGGAGTGCCTGTGCAAAGCGCTGCAGTTCCTCGTCCGGTGTCCGGGATGTCTCGCGGGGCACGCCGGTCTGCGCAGAAAGCAGCGTCACGAGTTTTCCGGCAGCGACGCCGCCAGATATGCCGTGACCGGATAATTGTTTCATGTTATTTCTCCCGTCTGTGTTCCGTTATACCGGCTGCCGGCTTCCGTAAGACATGCACCGTTGGTGTGTATAACAGACTGATACCAGAAAAAAGACTGTTTGCGCCAGCGCCGAAGCGTGCCGCTTCCGTCGTCATTGCGATCTACATAGATCAAACCGTAGCGTTTTCGCATCTCGCCGCTGGAGGCGCTGACAAGATCAATGCACCCCCATACTGTATATCCCAGCACCTCAATGCCGTCGGCAATGGCCTCGGCAACCTGTTGTAAATGCGCGCGCAAATATTCAATCCGATAGGCGTCGTTCACGGTCTGTTCCCCGTCTTTTCCGGGAACAAGCGTGTCGCGCGCGCCAAGGCCGTTTTCTGCGATAAAAAGCGGCAGGCCATATCGGTCATAGAGTTGGTTCATCACAATGCGAAGCCCCTTCGGGTCGATCTGCCAGCCCCATTCAGTCGCAGGCAGATAGGGATTGTCCACACCCGCAATCAGATTTCCGACAGCGCGCGGCACGTTTTTCGGGTCAGCCGCAGCGCAGGTGCTGACATAATAGCTGAAGGATACAAAATCGACCGTATTTTTCAGGAGTTCCTCGTCCCCCGGCTGCTGGTCAATCCGGATCCCGTTTTCACGGAAATAGCGGGTCAAATATCCGGGATACGCCCCGCGCACCTGCACATCGGCAAAATAAAGCCCCCGTCGTTCCTGCTCCATCGCAGCGACAACATTCTCCGGCGCAGGCGTCAGCGGATAGGTTGGCAGCGCCAGCAGCATGCAGCCGATCTTCGCCTCCGGCATAAGTGTGTGTGCAAGCTTCACCGCGCCTGCACTTGCAATCAGTTCATGGTGTGCAGCCTGAAACAGATCGCTCTGAGAAAGCTGCGCCTTCGGCGTGCAGATCCCGCCGCCCATATACGGGTTTTCCAGAATGGAATTGATCTCGTTGAATGTCACCCAATATTTCACTTTTCCGCGATAGTGCAAAAAGACCGTGCGGGCATAGCGGAGGAAGCAGTCTACCAGCTTCCGGCTGCGCCAGCCGTCATAGGTGCGTGCAAGGAAGAGCGGCGTTTCGTAGTGTGAAAGCGTTACAAGCGGCTCAATTCCATATCTGCGGCATTCGTCGAAAACATCGTCATAGAATTGCAGCCCCTTTTTATTCGGTTCCGCTTCGATTCCGAGCGGATAAATACGGGACCATGCAATCGACAGCCGCAGCACCCGAAAGCCCATTTCGGCAAACAGCGCAATATCCTCCCGGTAACGGTGATAAAAGTCGATGCCGGTCAGCTTCAGATTGTCCGCCGTCGGCATGTCGGTGACAGGGCCGTGAACGCCGTGCGGATATACATCCTGAATAGAAAGTCCCTTTCCGTCCTCCTGATAGGCGCCCTCACACTGATTTGCGGAAATAGCGCCGCCCCATAAGAAATTCTGCGGGAATTGCATGATCGTGCCTCCCGTCTCAGAACTGTGCGCTCATCAGCGCCTCGAGCGCCTGCGCAGCCTCCGCCTCCGCATCGCCTTCACAGCAGATACGCACAGTCTCTCCCTGCTTGACGTTCAGCCCCATGACCTGAAACAGCCGCTTGCAATCCGCCTGCCGCTCCCCGCAAAACATGCGGATACTGCACGGGTGCTTCTGCGCCTGGCTGACCAGCAGCCCTGCCGGGCGGGCATGGATTCCGTTATCATCGTGTACAGTATAAGAAAATTCTGTCATTATTGCCATTCCTCCGTGTTCTGCCTGCGTGTTCAGCGGATTCGCTCTATGATGCACGTCTGCCCGGCCTGCGCACGCATCCCGCTGTAAAAACGAAGCTGCCCGGACAGTTCAGCCTGATTTGTGACCAGCACCATAATATCCGTTTGATAGCCAAGCTGTCTGAGCAGCGGCAGATCAATCCGGCACAGGGGTTCCGCACGCCGGATCTTCTGGCCGGTGCGAACACAGGGAGAAAAGCCTCTCCCCTTCAGTTCCATGGTGTTGATGCCAATATGCACAAGGATCTCCATCCCGTCGTCCGTGCGGAGCCCATAGGCATGGCCGGTATCCTGTACGCTGATGATCCGTCCGGAGGCCGGGCTCAAAACCTCGTTTCCTTCCGGGCGGATTGCAACGCCGCCGCCCAGAATCGATTGTGCAAAAACGGGGTCGTCAACCTCGCTGACGGGCACGACAAGCCCTGTCTGTACCGCCAGCAGGCGGCCGTCACTGCCAGCTTCTTTCTTCTTGAAAAACATTGGTCGCTCCTTATTTCCAAATACATCTGACACGGTGCGCCGCCCGCTCACGCGCGGCGCACCGCAGAAGGGTCATACAGCTGCTTTCTGCTTCTTGCCTACAAAGAGCACAGTTGCGATCATACCGGCTGCAATTTCGGCCAGGAAAACAATGGCCGATGTCACAAAGCTGCCGCCCATTTCCACCAGCGGAACGGTAAAGATCGTCGCCATGCAGAAGGAGGTTGCCTTTGTGCCAAGCAGTCCAGCCAGACCGCCGCCCAGCGCACCACCGATCGCCATCGGGATTGCGTAGCGCTTGTTGCGCAGCAGATAGGAGAACAGTGTCGGCTCAGACACGCCGCCGAAAATTGCGACAAGGCTGCACGAAAGCGCAAGACTGCGCTCCTCCTTATTGCGCGCAACAAGCAGCGCGCCCAGCGCAATACCGATCACGGAGATGCAGGCTGTCCACCAGTAGCCGAACAGGATGCTGTAGCCCTGCGCAGCAAACTCCGTCAGGCACAGCGCCGTAACGACCCAGTGCAGGCCGGTGATGGTCACATACATCATCGAAACGCCGACCACAATACCGGCAATGACCGGGCTGAGGTTATTGAGCGTGTCGAACAGCAGGCCAATGCCCTCTCCGAACCAATAGGCAATCGGTCCAAACACGATCGCCGTCAACGGGACAAATACGATGAGGCAAATTGTTGGGTTGAGCACGCCCGCAATGGAGGTCGGAACTTTTTTCTGCAGCCATTTCCACGCAATGAAGTACATCCACGTTGACAAAAGCGCGGGGATAAGCGACGCAGAATAGTTGAACATCGCAACGGGGATTCCGAAGAAGCGCACGATATTGCCCGTCTCTGTCAGCAGGCCGGAAAAACTCGGATCAATGAGCGCCGCAGCAATGCAGGCGGCAATAAACGGATTGACATCCAGCTTTTTTGCCGCTGAGAATGCAGCCAGGATCGGCAGGAACGTAAAAATGCCGTTGGAAGCCGCATTCAGAATGGCATACGTCGAACTGGCAGCGTCTAAGATATGGAACTGCGCCAGGAACACAATGATTCCTCGGATCATGGAACAGCCGATCAGCGCCGGGATCAGCGGCGTCATCGTGCCTGCGATGTAGTCCAGGATCGCCATCAGTCCACCCTTGACGCCCTTCGCCTGTTTTGGGGCGGGCGCAGCAGTGACATCGGTTCCCAGAATCTTTGTCACAACGGGATAGAATTTTACAACATCGCCGCCGATGATGACCTGACACTGGCTGCCGGCCATATTGACGCCAAGTACGCCGTCAATGGCCTTCAACTCGTCCTGCCGGATCTTCTCGGTATCCCGGATTTCAAAACGCAGCCGTGTTGCACAGTGGGTCACGTCGGCAATATTATCCGAGCCGCCCACAGCATCGACGATCTGCGCTGCGCTTAACTGAATATTCATGTGTGATGCACCTTTCTCTTTCTTTTTATGTTCTGCACATCGCAAAGCTGTGCGGCTTAGCATCCCAGCTTTGGACGCAGCGCCGCATACGATGGTTGCATACGAATTTCAGGTACGCCCTAGCCTTCGCCGAACAGCTTCTCCAGATGCAGCGTCAGGTAAATGACTTCATCATCAGAAATCTCATAGCTGTAGCGTTTCAGCACATACCGGCGCATTTGCTGCGCGCAGTCGTAGGCCTGCCGGAAATTTTCGCGTACGAACGCGCTGAGTTTTTCATCGTAGGTGGATTTCGGCTTTTCATGGTCGATCACGCGCAGGGAAAAATACTTCAGATGCGTGATGAATCGGGAATAATTGTAGCTGTCTCGTTCAAGCGGCTCACGAGCCTGGTGACGGACAATGTCCACAAGTTCATGCACCAGGTCGAGTGACTGCACCGTCTCGCGCAGATTGCCGCGGCCAAGATTGATCAGATGTGTGGCGATAAAGGCCAGTTCGTCGTCGCTGATCCGTACCCCGTAGTTCTGTGTGAGCATGCTGCGCGCCAAGCGGCTGATCTCGAACTCCTTTTTGTAAAACATCATAATCTCGTTCGTCAGCGCATTATGCAGTTCCAGTCCGTTTTTGAGGCGGGCAACCATCTCATGCAGGTGGTCGGCCAGCATCAGGGCAGCTGTAATCGGGATACTGCCGTCCATACCGCGCGCCTGCTGCTCCATTTGCAGAAGCTGAACGGCAAGATCAAATTGATCCTCCGGGATCTCGTTGTAAATCTGCCGTATTCTGGCGTGCTCTGCATCGTCTGGCACGAAAAGCCTATGATCCGGATAACGCTTCAGATCGACAGCCGCGCCCGTCCGTCCGTGATAGCCGATGCCCTTGGCGACTACAATCAATTCCTTGCCGCCTGTGTCGCGCACCAGAACAACATTATTGTTGATGATCTGCCGGATAAACACAGCCCCGCCTCCCATACTTAGATTTACAGGCTCGCGCCCAGGAAATATGCCTCTGTGGTCGCCTCCGTGATAGATGCGGCGCGTTTGCAATCACCGACATAGTACGTCTCCGGCACAACGCCGTAGAGTGCCTCCACTGCGTCTGCATCTGCGCGCAAACCCGCTGCAATGACAAACGTATCGTGCGGAATGACGCGCGTTCCGCCGTCCTTCTCCCGCACCGTGCAGCCCTGCGCCGTTACGCCGGTGCAGACCGTCTGTGTCAGAATCGTGATTCGCGTTTCCTGTTCCAGATGCAGCATCAGATCCTGCCGGTACAGTTCGTTTCCGTTCGCGGCAAGCTTGTCCCGAAGTTCAACAACCGTGACCATTCTGTCCAGCGCTGCGAGTTCCAGCGCCAGTTCGCAGCCAATGCTGCCGCCGCCGAGAATGGTCACACGCGTACCGGCGGTTTCAAGTCCAGCATTCAGCAGCGCCACAGCCTGCACCGCGCCGGAAGTCCCAAGACCCGGAACCGGCGGCATCACCGTACGGCCGCCGACGGCCAGAATCACCGCGTCCGGATGCAAGTGTTCGAGCAGCGCACGATCCGCACGCGTATGCAGCATCACATGGATCTGAGATTTTTCCACCTGCCGGCGCAGATAGGACAGATAGCGGCGCAAATCTTCCTTGAACGCCCCCACGCTGGCCGGGATCATCAGACCGCCGAGCGCACCGCTCTGCTCGACAAGCGTCACCTGGTGTCCGCGCTGCGCAGCGGTCAGCGCAGCTTTCAGACCAGCCGGGCCGCCGCCGACCACAACGACGCTGCGGGCTGTCTGCGCCCGGGGCAGCGTCAGCGGAACGCGGTTTTCTCTGTAGACACGCGGGTTCACAGTACAACAGGTGTTGAAATGCTCGGTGGCGATGTGATAGCAGTTGTTGCAGCGGATGCAGGGCACAATATCGTCTTCGCGGCCCTCCAGAACCTTTTTCGGCCAGAAGGGATCGGCGACCAGAGAGCGGCCCAGAAGCACCAGATCAGCTGCACCCTCGCGCAGCACACGCTCGGCCTCCTGCACATCCATGATTGCGCCGCTGATGTTGACCAGAACATCGCAGCTTTCCCGAATCGCGCGGGCCCGCTCCAGATTCAGCAGATGCGGCTCAAAGATTGGCGGACAGAGTTTCACATTGCCGTCGTGGTATTCATCCATGCCGGTCACAAGATTGACGATATCGATCTGATCCTCCACGGATTTAAGGAACTGCAGCATTTCTTCAAACGGATACGTTTCCGGTACACCAAGCGTTGCGCTGACGCGCAACTCCAGAACAAAATCCGGGCCAATCGCCTCTCGCACACGCGAAACAATCATCTGCGCCAGACGGAACCGGTTTTCATAACTCCCGCCCCAGTTGTCCGTGCGTAGGTTGAAGCCGGGCGCCATGAACGCATCGACGATGCTGTCGTTGCTGATGTCCAAAATCAGCGCATCAAATCCGAACCGCGCCGCGCTGCGCGCCTTTTCTACGGCCTGATCCAGCAGCTTATAGAGAATCTCCTCTGTGACCGGCGCAGTCGGTCTTGCATAAGGACGGCCAAACGGAAGTCCGGACGGTGAATACTGTACGCCTTCATAAACCTGTCCCATTCCAACAGCCATTGCCGCAAGCGCACCGCCCTGCTTTACGACGGAAAGCGACTCGCGCAGTACGTCCAGATCATATTTGCTGGCAAACGGATCTGCACCGTTTGCTTCATAATGACTTGCCCCGGCCTTTCCGTGGTACATCATGCCAATCATCGCCACGCCTCCGAGTGCCTTGTCATAGATCCCGATGCCGCCGTAGTTCGTAGAGGACAGATGTGTGTGCGTCGGCACCGTGGACATGGTCGTCGAGCAAAGTCTGTTCTTGTAAATGATGTTTTTGACCCGTAGAGGGCTGAATACATGCGGATATTTTCCTGCTGCTTCACCGTACATGGATGATATTTCCTTTCATGTGTCATTTGATGCCGGGTGAAGGCAGAAAAACAAAAAACTCCTTGAAGCGATCACCAGACAACAGAAATCGTGTCCAGGTAATGCCTCAAAGAGTAACATGCCTTGTATGTTTATCATATACCATACGGCCTTGCTCTGTCAATCGGCATTCCTGTCAATTTCCATGCCTGAAAATTGTGAAACATGTCCATAGCAGTACGGCTCAAATACAATCTTGCGCAAATATTTTCCGTTGACAAGCGTTATCATTTGTGGTACGCTTCAAATATAACGTATGTTAGCATTTTTGAAGGAGACTGGGTATTATGGAACATCTCAAACTGTCCGACGGGGAATGGAAGCTGATGAAAGTGCTTTGGAACTGCCAGCCGCAGACGCTGGCGGAATTGGTTGCGGCATTGGACGCGGATACCGGCTGGAGCCGGGCGACGATTTTTATGATGCTCAAGCGGCTGATCGCCAAGGGTGCGG
>ENA-ORUI01003471-ORUI01003471.1-human-gut-metagenome-genome-assembly--contig:-NODE-3471-length-11354-cov-3.278432_pt1 | contig 11354 bp, 7 predicted proteins | sample MGYA00242078_ERZ509205 | MGnify/ENA primary metagenome ERZ509205 (study PRJEB26280, sample SAMEA2338828) | human gut metagenome | biome: human gut; feature: human-associated habitat; material: faeces... | reverse complement strand
TTAAAGACCCACAGCAAGATTGCACTGGTCGTAAGAAGAGAAGAAGAAGGCATCTGCCGTTATGTACATCTTGGAACCGGAAACTATAACGATTCCACTGCAAAGCTGTACACAGACTGTGGTATCTTTACCTGTTCGGAAGCAATCGGAGAAGATGCAACAGCAGTATTTAATATGTTATCCGGTTATTCTGAACCGCTGTCCTGGAACCGGCTGGTGGTAGCACCAATCTGGCTGCGGAAGCGTTTCTTGAAATTAATTGAGCGTGAAACAAAATACGCCAGGGCGGGAAAGACAACCAAAATTGTTGCCAAGATGAATTCTCTTTGTGACCGTGATATTATTGCAGCTTTGTATGAAGCATCAGCAGCGGGAGTGCAGATTGATCTGGTTGTACGTGGAATCTGCTGCCTGAAGGTAGGCATTCCAAAGATCAGTGAAAATATCAGAGTGCGTTCCATTGTAGGAAATTTCTTGGAGCACAGCAGAATTTTCTATTTCTATAATGATGGACAGGATGAAATTTACATGGGAAGTGCTGACTGGATGCCGCGTAACTTAGACCGCCGTGTAGAGATTATTTTCCCCGTAGAAAATGAAGAGTTAAAGCATAAAGTAATGCATATTCTGGATGTGGAACTGGCAGATAATACGAAAGCACATCTCCTTCAGAAGGATGGCACCTATGAAAAGGTTGACAAACGTGGAAAGGTGCTGGTGAATTCACAGCTGCAGTTCTGCAGGGAAGCAGAAGAAGCAGCACCAAAGCCTGCGGATGTGGTAAAAGACCGTATTTTTATTCCGGCAGAACCGGTAGAGGACTAAAGAAATCAGACACTTTTGCCGATATATAATATGAAACCATTGAAATAAAGCTCCAGGGAGGGGATTGTCGCATACGGATATGACGGTTATTTTAAGGTTCCGGTTGTTTTGCTCGTTCACGAGCAGGAAAGACAGCAGAATAGAGGGTATTCGGATGAATCCAGCCGGGAAAAATGTTCCGAAAATGAATTTGAACGAATCTTTCGAAATGCATTAGACGAGGTGAAAGACAAAAAATAGAAAGTATCTATAAAGAGGGACTGTTGTTTTACAGAAATTGTAAAATGACAGTCCCTCTTGGTGTACATGAGTAGTAAGCTATCTGCATTGCAGCGCATTTTTAATATCCGATAAAATATAATAAGGAATCGGCATATGTCTTGTTCCGTTTCCCATGGAAATATAAGGTTTGTTACTTCCGTGGAAGTCAGAGCCACCGGAAATAAGCAGATGATATTTTTGTGCAAGCCTCTTAATGTTTCGTTCATCGCCAAGCTGGTAGCTGGAATAGACGGCTTCAATACCATCTAAATGGCTTTCTTCTACCAGTGTCTGAACCAGAGTGTCTAATCGGTCTGCATTCATGCGATAGAGTACCGGATGGGCTAAAATGGCAAGACCACCGGCATGATGAATCAGGGAAATACCTTCCTGCGGAGAGATTTTAGGACGGTCTACATAATAAGGACAGTCATCCCCGATATATTTACTGAATATTGTATTCATATCTTTGGCAAGACCATGATTTACAAGGTATCTTGCAATATGTGCTCTTGTAATGACTGCATCCGGAAATTCTCTGATAAGACTGTCATAATCAATGGCAAGGTGTGCCTCCTGCTGCAGTTTATCAACCATCAGGCGGTTGCGGTCTGTGCGGGAAGAACGGAATGCATTTAATTTGTTATTAAATACTTTATCGTCCGGGTTAATATATAGCCCGACCATATGGATTTCACGGTCATCCAGTTCGCAAGAGAGTTCAACACCGGCAATGACTTCCGGTGCATCTGGGGAGTTAAGCCGCAAGGTTTCTTCCTGTGCTTCTTTAATACCATCGATACAGTCGTGGTCAGTAAGGGCAAAGGCACATATCGAATGACGTATGGCTTCATGAACCAGCTCAGATGGAGTAAAAGTTCCGTCAGAGCAGGTTGAATGTACATGTAAATCAATAAATCCTGTTTCCATGGTATAATCCTTTCTAACAGCTCGAAATAATTATTTTTTAGAATTATTTATGAATATGATTATAAGAGTAATCTTTCGTTTTGACAATCCGGAAGAAATGAGAAAAATCTTTTGCGTATAAAAACAAAGTCCTATATACTGCAATTAGGAAAAATAATCTGCAGGGGGCAGGAAGCATGAAAAAAAATTTAGAAGTAAGTATGCTTGGAACATTTCGAATACAATATGGAAATCATTCCTTTATCATAGACCGGAAATCAACGACAAAGACGAACCGGCTGCTTCAGATCATTCTGCATGCGGGTACAGAAGGGGTAACAAGGGAAGAACTGGTGGGAAGACTTTGGGAAAATGAGGAGGTTGCAAACCCATCCAACAGTTTCCGGGCAATTCTTTTCCGGGTGCGGAAACTGCTTAAGGAGCAGGGACTGCCGGAGAGCGATTATATTATAAGCCGAAAGGGAGTTTATTGCTGGACGCCGGAAATTCCGTATCATTGTGATTGCATTTCTTTTGAAGAGAAGGCAGAGCATGCATTGAAACAGGCGGAAGATTTTGGAAAAACAGAATTAGAGGAAGCAGTCAGGCTGTACCGTGGAGAATTTTTGCCGGCACTGGGAGCATCAGAATGGGTAATTTTCTGGGCAACGAAATACCGGAAATTATATATGTCCTGTGTAAAGAGACTGTGCGGAATTTACCGGGATGAGCAGGAGTATCAGAAATTATATGAGATAGCAGAAAAAGCAGCGGTACTTTATCCACTGGATGACTGGCAGGTATACCAGATGGAGGCATTGATTGCCATGAAGCGTTCCAAAGAGGCGGTGGCATTATATCATAAGACAGAAGAAATGCTGCTGGCAGAGCTTGGCAGTGAGCCTTCAAAGTCTATGCTGGAACAATTAAAACGAATCAGCAGCTGTGTTACGGAGGATGCCACTCATATTCAGGCAATACAGGAGAAGTTGGAAGAAGAGAGAGAGGAAGGAGCATTTTACTGTTCGTATCCTGTTTTCATTGAAAATTACCGCTTTGCAAAACGGGTTTTGCAGCGCACGGGAAAGAGTGCGTGGCTTCTTATGAGCACCATTACCGATGGGAAGGGGTATGCTTCAGAAGGCGGTGTTCATTTCGAATACATCCGGGCAGAACTGGAGCAGGCATTGAAAAACTCCCTGCGCAGCGGTGACCTGTATACCAGATACAGCACAAACCAGTATCTGATACTTTTAATAGGTATTGAAGAAGAAAATTGCGGACTTGTGATAGAAAGAATCAATGACAACATGGAACGGACGGCTGGAAAGAAATATGTGAAATATCATAAGGTATTGGTGAATGGAACAGACGAGTAGATACGAGGAGAAATACAATACAAACAGGAAGATTTAAGTACAATTCGGAAGAATAAAGAAAAAATAGAAAAATATAACGCTTTTTATAACACAGAGTAGGCTATGATTGGTTATACAATTCATAAATCAACAGGAAATGGATAAAATGAATAAAAGGAGAAAAAACATGAGAGTAGCCAAAATGTTGGGAAAAAGAATTACAGCTTTTGTAATGGCGGCATTGATGGTATTGTCCTTATCCGGAATAACCGGGATGACAGTAAAAGCTGCCGAAAAGAATAATACAATTACGATGCAGCTGCAGGATACGAAGAAAATCGAGTGTTCTGCATGGATTGCTTACGAAACCAAATGGAGTGTTACCAGTGGAAAAGATAAGGTAACATTAAAAAATACAAATAAGAAAGAGGTATCTGTAACTGCGGATAAGACAGGAACAGTTACCTTGAAGTGCAAGTATAAGAATTATCTCTTTCAATGGAAAACAGAAAAATATACCATTAAAATCAGTAAGAGAACTCCGGTATTTGAAGAGAGCATTTCAAATCTGACTTATAACGGAAAAGTCCAGACACTGAATGCAAAGAACTTTGTAAAGGATGGTCCAAAGAGTGGTATTGCTGGAACCTGTGACAAAGAGATTTTAAATGCAGGAACTTATACTTATACGATTACAACACCGGCAACAGATGTATATGAGGCAGGAAGCAGGACTTATACGGTAACTGTAAATAAGGCAGAGGCAGTAATTAAGGAAAAACCATCTGCAACAATCAATCATATGTCCGGAAAACTGAGAGGGTCCCATCTGAATGGCGGAATGGCAGTAGCGGTCAATGATGAGAACCAGGAACTGGAAGGCCATTTTGAGTGGCAGAGCCCGGATGAGACACTGTGGTTTAATACTACCGGAACTGCAATCTTTGAAGATGTAGACCATCATGTAGTATTTGTGCCGGAAGGAGATGCAGCAGAGAACTATAAAGAGACTGTATTTATTGTACCGGTAAGAACCTATTTAAAAGCATTGTATGCAAATCTTACAGCCAGTGATTTTGAATATAATGGCAGTAATGATGAGAAAAACTTAAGCTGTGATGCGAATGCATACAGCTGGGGAATTGAAAAAAATCCAAGCATTTCCATTACTTATACTTATTATGATGAGGCGGGAAACAAATTAAGCAAGGCACCGGTGGATGCAGGAACTTATACGGTAATTGCAACAGCCAGTGCAAAGAAATTTGAATCCGCAGACAGTAATGAAGCAACCTTTACTATCCGGCAGAAAACGTTGACGAATGAAATGGTAACTGCAAAGGATACTGAGTATACCGGAAACACAGTTGCAGTTGTGGTAAAGGATGGAGACAAAACATTAGTAGAAGGAAAAGATTATACTGTAATATACAGTGGAAGTAATCCAAATGCAGGAGAGACATCAGCAGCAATTACCGGAATCGGTAACTATAAAGGAACGGTAAATACAACCTATACCATTCTTCCGAAAGAAGTGGAAAATGACAGCGTGATTGCAACTGCAAAGGAAAAATATTATACCGGAAAAGCAGTAACACTCAGTGAAGAAGATGTAACTGTAACTTATAATGGGAAAGTATTAACAGCAGGAAACGATTATACTGTTGGTAATTACAAAGATAATGTAGAAGAGGGAACTGCGCTGGCAACCGTAACCTTTACCGGTAACTATAGTGGAACTGTAAATGTAAGCTTTGGAATCAGTAAGATTCGTGCAAAAGTATATGCCAAATATGGAAATGGAAAACTGCTGCTGTTAAGCGGAAACTGTATTTTAGACCCGGCTGTATTAGAAGAAGCAGCAGATTATGCAACCACAGAGGAAAGCGTAATCCGTGGATTCATCTTAGAGGATGAAAATGCAGGTGTAGTGACAACATATACAAAACTTTTCCGCAATATAGAGGGTTATAACGTATATGTAAAGGTAGCAGATACATTTACACAGAAGGCAGAGTTCTACATCCGGAAAGCAGGAACTGTCCGTCCGGAAGGAACAGTTGGTGATGCAACAGCAAATTATGATTATGTGGGAAGAGCAGCAGTTTCTTTAAATCAGCTGAAAGTGACAACGGATATGTCCGGTTTTACTGCACCAGTGTCTTTTGATGCAGAAAAGAATTATGATGGAAAGATGCCGGTAACCCTTGCATCTGTTTTAGATGCATATGCAGCAAACAGTGGCATTGCAGGGGATGATGCAAGATTCTACCGCATCGAATGGTACCGGATGATTAATCCGAATTCCTGGCATATTGATGGAGAAATTGTTGATAACAGTTATACCGTTACTTTTATGGTAGACGGAAATGTATATCAGGAAGTACGCGAAGTAAAGGGAACGGAAGTTTCTGTAACAGATCCTGTAAAGGCAGAGACAGAGACAACAACCTATGAATTTACCGGCTGGACTTTAGAAGATGGCAGTAAAGTAAATGTTGCAGATTTAAATGATAGTACCGTAGTGTATGCTTCTTTTGATGAAAAGGAGAAAGAAACTGAGCCGACCGAGCCAGTTGGACCGACTGGGCCAACCGAACCAAGCCAGCCGACCGAACCGACTGAGCCAACCGAACCAACCCAGCCGACCGAACCAAGCCAGCCGACCGAACCAACCAAGCCAGCCGAATCAACCCAGCCGGCAGAATCAACGGAACCGGCACAGCCGGCAAATCCAACCCAGCCAGCATCATCAGAAACAGCGGTAACTCCGGCAGACAATAATACACAGCCGGAGACAGCAGCACAGACACCGGTAACCCCGGCACAGACCCCGGTTACACAGGCCCAGGTGGCACAGACACCAGTCAGACAGCAGCAGGCAGCACAACAGCCACAGGACGCAGAAGAACCGGTGGTTTTAGAAGATGAAGAGGTTCCGCTGGCGAATGTAACGGACGATAATGCAAAACAGGAAGTAACTGCATTAGAAGATGAAGCAGTTCCTCTGGCGGCAAATCCGGCGGGAGAAGATAACTGTATCATCCATTGGATTATGATGATTCTTACGATTGTATTTGCAGGATATAATGTAGTAAGGGCAGTACTTCGTCAGAAGAAAAATGCATAAAAGCAGGAGGCAGAAAGTATGAAGATAGTAGATGGAATCATTGCTGTTATATATGTAATTGCTATGGCAGTGCTGTTTTTCTTGAGAGACTGTGAGAAAGATCTTCCAATGGGAATTCTGGCACTGGCTGCTACCGCAGCTGCAGTAGCATGTATGGTTATCCAGAATAAAAAGCGTGATAGCAAAGCAGCAAGAGCTTAAAAAATAATATAAATAAGTATTGCAGGCAGGACGATAGAAAATGAAAATACATTTTGTCGTCCTGCTGTTTTTCGTTGCCAGCCATTTGAAGAAAGTTCCCGCTTGACATTATTTTAAAATTGAGTTATTGTATTAATTAAATAATACAATGATAATTGCAAAGAAGAAAAGGAAGATTAGGTATGGCAAAGAAAAAGAAGAAAATGGAGTTTGAAACAATGCAGGTAAAGCTGCCTCATGTAAAGGGGCTGTCCATTGTGCTTCCGGTTATTTATATTTTATGGGTAGCAGTGATGTATTATCTCCTGCTTCCGGCACTGAATATTCATTCCAGAGGTTTATGGCTGTTTGTATTAGGCGTTATATTATTCCCGTTAGGAATAATAGGTGCGTTGGTATCGGCAGCCAGGAAGGCGGAAGGTAAGTCCGCAGGAAAGCTGGAAAAGCCGGTAAACGGTATTTTTGCAGCAGTTGGAGTAATCGGAATTCTGTTCCTGATTCTTTTATTTTATGGCAGCAAAATGTTCCATGCACAGGCATATGCAGATATCCTGACCATCGAAGACAGTGATTTTAACAGCGATATCAATACAGCATCTTCTGTATCAAAGATTGCATTAATGGATACGGACAGTGCAGTGCTGCTGGGTAATCGTGAAATCGGAAGCCTTTCAGAAGTGGTGAGCCAGTATAATGTATCGGAAGACTACACACAGATTGATTATCAGGGGGCACCAACGAAAGTATCTGCATTAGAGTATGCCGGCTTCTTTAAATATATGGGAAATAAGGAAAATGGTGTTCCGGGTTATATAACTGTTGATCCGGTAGGGCAGAAGGCGCAGTATGTTCCGGTAAAGGAAGGAATGATTTATGTTCCGTCTGCTTACTTTGGCAAGGATTTAAGAAGGCATATCCGTATGAATTACCCGGATAAACTTTTCGGAAATCTTCATTTTGAAGTGGACGAAGATGGAAACCCATACTATATTGCCAGTGTATACAAATACACCATCGGTTTATTTGGTGGAGAAACCGTCGAGGGTGCAATCAGCTGTGACCCAATCAGCGGAGACTGTCAGTATTATGATGCATCAGAAGTGCCGAACTGGATGGATGATGTCTTTGACGGGGATCTTCTGGTGGAACAGTATAACTGGTATGGAGAATTATCTAATGGATTTATGAACAGCATCTTCGGCAAAAAAGGCTGTAAGAAATGTACGGAAACGGTAGTAGAGGATGAAGACGGAGATGAGGAATCTTACGAAGCAAACTTCGGCTATGTTGCCAAAGACGGGGATATCTGGATTTACACCGGAGTTACTTCCGTCAATGATGATGCCTCTAATATCGGGTTTATACTGGTAAATGAGCGGACTTCAGAAGCACATTATTACAGTATTGCAGGAGCAGATGAAAGCTCTGCAATGGCTGCTGCAGAAGGAGAAGTGCAGGAGAAAGGATACCGTGCATCTTTTCCGTCTTTGATTAATGTAGATGGTCAGCCGACTTATATTATGGTATTAAAAGATGCCAGCGGCATAGTGAAGCTTTATGGCATGGTAAATGTAGAATCTTATAATATGGTAACAACAGCAGCCAGTCTCGATGAGTGCTTTGCAAAGTATCGTAAGATGACAGGCAGTGACGGTACAGAAAACACTGGGAATCCGGAAGAGGCAGAAAATTCTTCCGGGGACAGCAACAGCACTGCAGGTAATGCACAGACAGCAGCCAAAGGAAAAACAATTCCGGAAGGTGAGACAGAGACAAGAAGTTTTGTAATCAGTGAAATACAGTATGTTGAGATTGCAGGAGAGACCTATGTTTATCTGGCAGGAGACGACGGTATGGTATACTGGCAGAAGTTTTCTGATAATGAACAATTGATTTTCCTGCATGAGGGAGATACCGTTACTGTAAATGGAATTATGGATAAAGATAATATTTACTGGATAGATACCATTGGAATCATGCAGTAGGAAGGCGAAGAAATGGAAGCAGCAATCCTTGTAGTAATTATGATTGCAGGATTTACTTATTCAGCAATTAAGACAAAAGAAAGTTGGAAGAACCGCTGCAAACGGACACTGAAAGAAAAATATGGAAAAGAACCTGAGAAAAAGGAATTCAAAAGAGAACTGATAAGAAATTATCTGGATACTGTGGGTGGAACACAGCAGGTGGATGAGGTCACATGGAATGACCTTAATATGGATGATGTGTACCAGAGAATCAACAACTGTGATTCCACCATGGGAGAAGAAATTTTATATGCAAAGCTTCATTATGCGAAGCAGACGAAGGAAGAAGAGGAGCTTTTAGAAAAAAGAATAGCTTTTTGTGAAGCAGATGATGAAAAACGCTATCATCTGGAAGAAACTTTGTCAAAGCTTGGAAAGAGAGACGAGGCTTACTATATTCCATCCTTTATCCAGACAGTAGAGGATTTTGCAATTTCAAATCTCTGGGTTTATCAGATGCTCCGGATATTGCTGGTGGTAGTTGTTGTGGCGGCAGTCGTATTTCATAATATATATGCTCTGTCAGCTTTGGTGGTAGTATTTCTTGTGAATTTGTCGGTGTATATCTTTACGGTCCGGCTGAAGTTTGACCAGGAGATTCATATGATGGGAACGGCGGCATACCTGATTACGGTAGCACGAGAACTGGAGCAGGAATACCGGAAAGACAAAATTTGTGAGGAACTGGCACCGCTGCTTCCGGTATTTGCCAAAATGGATAAGAAGGCATTTCTGCTAAATATCCAGAGCAGAAATGCCATGGGAGATGTGTTTGAAATGCTGCAGGATTTCCTGCTGGGAGTAACCCAGTGGCATATCCTTACTTATATGAAAGTATTGAATCAGTTTATGGATAACCAGGAGGCTTATCTTAAGATTTACCGGGTGGTAGGAGAACTGGATGCAGCGATCAGCACAGGCTCTTTCCGAAAGAGTCTGCCTCTTGTGACAGTACCGGAATATGAGGAAACAAAGCAGCTTGAGATGGAAGAAATTTATCATCCGCTGCTTCATGGAGCAGTGACCAATTCTATGGAACTTCAGCATAACTGCATTATCACAGGTTCCAATGCTTCCGGTAAGTCAACCTTTATCAAGACCATAGCTGTCAATGTGATACTGGCACAGAGCATTCATACCTGCACCGCAAAAAGAATGCATCTGCCTCATGCAAAAATGATTACTTCCATGGCGGTAAGAGACGATATTTTATCCGGTGACAGTTATTTTATCAAAGAGATTAAATATTTAAAACGTATCCTGGATGCTTTGTCGGAGGATGAACTGGTTATCTGTGTTATTGATGAAATCTTAAGAGGAACCAATACCCAGGAGCGTATTGCAGCTTCAAAAGCAATCATGGAATATCTGGCACATCATAACTGCATTGCAATTGTGGCATCCCATGATAAGGAATTGACGGAGCTTGAAAAAACTGGTTATGACAATTATCATTTTTCCGAAGAGTTTGGAGAAGAGGATATTGTATTTGATTATAAATTGCAGAAGGGACCGGCAAATTCCCAGAATGCAATCCGCCTGCTTTCCTTTACCGGGTTCCCGGAAACGATTATTGAGAGGGCGGAAAATATCAGAAGCGAATATCGGTAAAAATAATGCTTGACGAACGAAATGACATATGGTACTATAAGAAAGTTGAAGAAAGTAGAGTATCCACTCTCACCTTAGCACAATCAAGTGACTAAGTGTTTATAATGAGTATGCAATGAGCGAATCATTTTGAAGTGGATAGTCTGTCTATCCACTTTTTTTGCGGAAATAAACGGAAAGTTGTCTGGCAAAGCTGTGGTGAATTTAATTTTGGAGGTGTACGACCATTAGCGAGTTAATGATCAATGAACAAATCAGAGATAAGGAAGTCCGCCTGATTGGCGCGGATGGTGAACAGTTAGGTATCATGTCAGCAAGAGAAGCATATAAGCTGGCACAGGAAGCAGAACTTGATTTAGTAAAGATTGCTCCTGGAGCAAAGCCACCTGTATGTAAGATTATCGATTACGGTAAATACAGATATGAGCTTGCAAGAAAAGAGAAGGAAGCACGTAAGAAACAGAAAACGGTTGAATTAAAAGAAGTTCGTCTTTCTCCAAATATCGATACCAATGATTTGAATACCAAAATGAATGCCGCAAGAAAGTTCATTTCCAAAGGAAATAAAGTAAAAGTTACACTTCGTTTCCGTGGTAGAGAAATGGCACATGTACAGGCAAGCAAACATATTCTGGATGATTTTGCAGAAGCACTTGCAGATATTGCAGTAGTGGAGAAAGCACCAAAGCTGGAAGGCAGAAGCATGGGTATGGTGCTGGCAGAGAAAAGATAATGATTTTAAGGAGGAATAAATTATGCCAAAACAGAAAACAAGCAGAGCAGCAGCAAAACGTTTCAAATTAACAGGAACAGGAAAATTAAAGAGAAACAAGGCTTATAAGAGACATATCTTAACAAAGAAAACAACTAAGACTAAGAGAAATCTTAGAAAACCTGCAATGACAGATGCAACAAATGTTAAGAATATGAAGAAGATTTTACCATATTTATAAGAATTGGTTAAGGAGGAATAGAACATGGCAAGAATTAAAGGCGGCTTAAACGCTAAAAAGAAACATAATAGAACATTAA
>ENA-ORUI01003465-ORUI01003465.1-human-gut-metagenome-genome-assembly--contig:-NODE-3465-length-11383-cov-50.350900_pt1 | contig 11383 bp, 7 predicted proteins | sample MGYA00242078_ERZ509205 | MGnify/ENA primary metagenome ERZ509205 (study PRJEB26280, sample SAMEA2338828) | human gut metagenome | biome: human gut; feature: human-associated habitat; material: faeces... | reverse complement strand
CTGGGCTAGGAGCTTCTGCCCTTTCAGGGCGTGTGGGGCTTACTTGCGAAACTTCAGTGAAGAATTCAAGTGTATAGGAAGAATATGAAGACAGAACTCATTCTGGTCGGAAAGACCGTAAACAAGCATTTCATTGCGGGCATCAAGGATTATGCCGAGCGCATTACCCATTATATGCCTTTCAACATAACAACCATTCCTGAACTCAAGAACACCAAGAGTCTCAGCGAACAGCAGCAGAAGGAACGGGAAGGAGAACTGATTCTGAAACTCCTCCAGCCTTCGGATACCGTGGTGCTGATGGATGAACATGGACAGGAATTCCGAAGCATCGAATTTGCCAAATGGATAGAGCGCAAGCAGGCCACGGCAAGAAGGCTCGTCTTTGTCATCGGCGGTCCTTACGGCTTTTCACAGTCTGTCTACGACCGCGCCAACGAGAAGATTTCCCTCTCCAAGATGACCTTCTCGCATCAGATGGTTCGCCTTATCTTTACCGAGGCGCTCTATCGCGCATGTACTATTATAAAAGGTGAACCTTACCACCATGAATAAAGGTAAAAGGGTAAAAAAGTAAAAAGGTAAAAGGGTAAAAAAGTAAAAAGGTAAAAAGAGCCTTTTCCCCTTGCGCCCCCGTCCCCAGCGATTTCATCGCTGGTCCCTTAATCTTAAAAGAAGAAAGAATATGCCAAAAGAGAAATATATAGAAATAAAAGGGGCAAGAGCCAACAACCTCAAGAATATCGATGTGAAGATACCTCAGGGCAAGTTTGTTGCCATTACGGGTGTCTCCGGATCGGGAAAATCATCGTTGGCTTTTGATACCTTATATGCTGAGGGCCAGCGCCGCTATGTGGAGTCGCTCTCTTCATACGCTCGCCAGTTTCTGGGACGTATGAGCAAACCGGAATGTGATTTCATCAAGGGATTGACACCTGCCATCGCCATCGAACAGAAAGTGATTTCGCGCAACCCACGCTCTACCGTGGGCACCAACACCGAAATCTACGAATACCTGCGACTGCTCTACGCACGCATCGGAAAAACCTATTCGCCTATCAGCGGACAGGAAGTGAAACGCCATACTACCGAAGATGTACTCGCCTGTACCCGACAGTATTCCCAGGGTACCAGGTTTGTCATCCTCGCCCCTATCCACGTCATCGAAGGGCGCAGTCTGGGCAAACAGCTGGAGATGTACAACCAGGAAGGTTACGCGCGTATATATATAAAAGGTGAATTCGTGCGCATAGAAGACTTCATGGAGCAGGCGGACAAGGATCTGCTGGAAGTAAGCGGCGACAAACTGAGAAAGAGAATGCAGCAGAAGGATGAAGAAATCTTCCTGGTCATCGACCGTGCTTCGGTAAGCGATGAGAAGGATGACATCAGCCGACTGATGGATTCTGCCGAAACTGCCTTCTATGAGGGCGATGGAGCCTGCCGCCTCGTCTTCCTGCCAAGCAACATCTGCTACGACTTCTCTACCCGGTTCGAAGCTGACGGCATGCAGTTTGAAGAGCCTACCGACAATATGTTTGCCTTCAACTCTCCTCTCGGAGCCTGCCCTACCTGCGAAGGTTTCGGCAGCATAATAGGCATCGATGAGAAACTCGTCATCCCGAACACTTCGATGAGCGTATATGACGGATGTGTGGTTTGCTGGCGAGGCGAAAAGATGGGTATGTGGCTCAAGGAATTCATCCGCAGAGCTGCAGAATACGACTTCCCTATCTTCAAGCCTTATTTCGAACTGACTCAGCAGCAGAAGGACTGGCTGTGGCACGGTCTGCCTGGCGAGAAGAAACGTAAACAGCAGGAAAGGGTGAGCATCGATGAGTTCTTCAGAATGGTAAAGGAGAACCAGTACAAGATACAATACCGCGTGATGCTGAGCCGATTCCGTGGAAAGACGATTTGTCCTGACTGCCATGGTACCCGACTCAAGAAGGAAGCCAACTATGTAAAGATTGGCGGAAAGAGCATCACCGAACTGGTTGAGATGTCGATTGTGAACCTGAGCGAATGGTTCAAGAAACTGGAACTCTCTGAGCATGAGAAAGAAATCAGCAAGCGTCTGCTCACCGAAATCACCCACCGTCTGCAGTTCCTCCTGGATGTTGGCCTAGGCTATCTTACGCTCAACCGACTCTCCAACACCCTCTCCGGCGGTGAGAGTCAGCGCATCAACCTGACCACCAACCTGGGCTCATCGCTCGTGGGTAGCGTATATATCCTCGACGAACCTAGTATCGGACTCCATAGCCGCGATACTGCCCGACTGATTAAGGTGCTGAAAGAACTGCAGCAACTGGGCAATACGGTGGTTGTGGTAGAACACGACGAAGAGATTATGCGGGCAGCCGACTATCTCATCGATATCGGTCCAGATGCCGGCAGACTGGGCGGAAGAGTGGTCTACGCCGGTCCGTCATCAGAATATTCTACCACCGACAAGGCTGAACAGGAAAAGCTGCTGGCTGAATATCCGGAGAGTTATACCATCAAGTACCTGACCCACAACGAGGAGATAAAGGCGCCAACGAGCCACCGTGCCTGGAACCAGTATATCGAAATCAAGGGAGCCCGGATGAACAATCTGCGCGGCATCGACGTTAAGATACCGCTCAACGTATTCACCTGTGTAACCGGTGTATCAGGCTCAGGCAAGAGTTCGCTCATCAAGGGGATCCTCTATCCTGCCATGCGTCGCCGTCTGGACCTCGTAGCAGATGCCCCAGGCGAATATTCATCGATGGAAGGTGACTGGAAGAGCATCCATCATGTAGAGTTTGTTGACCAGAACCCTATCGGAAAGAGTACCCGCAGCAACCCTGCCACTTATCTGAAGGCATACGATGCGATACGTGCCCTCTTTGCCAACCAGCCACTGGCTAAGCAGATGGGATTCACGCCGCAGTACTTCTCTTTCAATACTGAAGGCGGAAGATGCGAGGAATGTAAGGGTGCGGGATATGTTACCATCGAGATGCAGTTTATGGCAGACCTCACGCTGACCTGCGAGGCTTGTAAGGGCAAGCGGTTCAAGCACGATATCCTGGAGGTTCGCTATGGTGGAAAAGACGTCAATGATGTGCTGAACATGACGGTAAACGAGGCCATTGAGTTCTTCAGCGATGAAAAGTTGCAGCGCAACGAGGGCGACTTCGACAACTGCCGCATCATCGTAAACCGCCTGAAGCCGCTTCAGGATGTGGGTCTGGGTTATATCAAGCTCGGTCAGAACTCAAGTTCGCTTTCGGGAGGTGAGAATCAGCGTGTAAAGCTCGCCTTCTTCATAGGCAAGGAGGAACAGGAGCCTACGCTTTTCATCTTCGACGAGCCTACCACGGGTCTTCACTTCCACGACATCAAGCGCCTGCTCCATGCCTTCAATGCCCTGATAGAAAGGGGCCATTCGCTGGTAGTGATTGAGCACAATCTGGATGTCATCAAGTGTGCCGACTATATCATCGACCTCGGTCCTGAAGGCGGCGATAAAGGCGGCAATCTCGTTGTAGCCGGAACTCCGGAAGAAGTAGCTGCCTGCAAGGCAAGCCTTACCGGAAAGTTCTTGCGTTAAATTGAAGTTTCAGGGCGTATTGGGTAATTCCACCCGCACAGGGTGAAAATACGATATCAGTGGAATCCGACAACCGCCGGATTCCACTTTTTAATTTAAAAAACCAATTCAAAAGAATTATCTGTTATAAAAGTAACTATCATCGAAGGCTGCTTCGATAAGTCGTTGCTTTACTCGGGCGTATTCTTCCGGATCTTCGATAAAGTACCGAAGAGCAGAAACAATCCTCACATAAACACTGAGCCGATAATCGCCCTTACCCTTTTAGATTGCAAAAATGTTTTCCTTATGCATCCCAGCATAATACATCAGATCAGAACCAGATACATGATGGTTCTTCATCACTTCACTCAGAACAACACCGAAACGGCTGTTGTCTGCAAGAAAATTAACAATCTTCATTGCTTAATTTTTTTAAATTGTTTGTAATTATTGTATACAAGTTCCCACTACGGGAACTCTTTTTTATTTTCTTTTTAGTATCTTTGCACCATGTATTACAGATCCAACAATCTGCATACCTATAAAAGAACGAATAACTGATACATATATTGTATAACAATATAAAATTTTTAGGAGATGATGAACATCAGTACATTCATTAACATGGCCAGCAAGATTCCTTCACCTGGCCAGTTGGAAGGCCTGGTAACCTTCATGAAGGAAGATGAGAAACTCAGGTTTTTCACCGAGTCTTACCGGAAAACGGGTAATAAGTCGTACAAGCACGATGCACCCCTCTTCGCCGTAGCCTGCATCTTCGAAGGCGGAAAAGGCAAGGACAACATCCGGAGCCTCACACATCTGTCACTGGTCGACTTCGACCACATCACAGAAAAACCGGATGACGGCACCCTGCGCTCGCTCAAAGAGAGAATCTGCCACGATGCCCACACCCTGCTCTGCTACGTTACCATGAGCGGCAACGGACTGCGCGTCATCTACCGCTACGAAGGCGATGATTATCCCGCCGCCTTCGCCATGGGAAACGACTACTACGCGCATCTCATCGGCAAGGAAAGCGATCCGCTCTGCAAGAACATCACAAGGCTCAGCGGACTCGCTTACGACCCCGAAGTCTATTTCAATCCTGAAGCCACAGCCTTCAGCGCCGAAGAAATCAGCCATTTCCATTCCGCTACGCTCAAGACCGCCCAGAAGAAAAAGAAACAGGAACGCATCGCCGACTACTACGAGCAGATCGTCAAACCCAAGCTGGAAAACGAAAAGATCAGGTACGAACCCGGCAACCACAACCAGTATGTGATGCGGGTGGGCTACATGATGGCAAAGAAACGGTACGACAGGAAGGAAGCCACCCAGTGGGCTATCAGGCAGTTTCCCGAATACGACGACGTAGAACAGGTGTTCAAATCGTGCTACGACAACACCACTCACCCCCAGAAGGTGAAGGCAGAAACCGGAAAGATTCCCTATGCCACCGTAGATGAAATCAAAGACTTCCTCGACGGGCATATCAAACTCCGCTTCAACCTCATCACCCTGCGCTACGAGTATCTGAAGGGGAAATGGCGAATCCTCCAGGACCGCGATCTGAATACGCAATGGAGCAACATGTCGCTAACCGCAAGGGTGAGCAAGAGCGACATGATCAATGTCATCGAGAGCGACTATACACCGCCCTACAATCCCTTCACCGATTATCTGGAGAATCTCCCACCCTGGCAGGAAGGCGACAAGGACTATATAGCCGAACTCGCTGCCACGGTAAAGATGAAGGGAGACCCCGTGATGCCCTTCTGTGAAGCCCTCAGGAAATGGCTCGTGGCGATGATAGCAGGATGGATAGACGAAGGTGCCGTCAACAATGTCATCCTGGTGTTCATCGGCAGACAGGGCGCCTACAAGACCACCTGGTTCAACTATCTCCTGCCGCCGGAACTGAAGCAATACTTCTATACGAAGGCGAATGCCAGGCGCATGACGAAGGATGATATCATCGCCCTTTCGCAGTATGCACTCATCTGTTATGAAGAGCTCGACACGATGAGTCCGTCGGAACTGAACCAGCTGAAGGCTGTGGTAACGATGCAGTATACCAACGAACGGGCGGCATACGGCCATTATGCCGAGCAGCGCAAGCATATCAACACCTTCTGCGGCACGGGCAACAATCCCGAGTTTTTGAGCGACCCTACCGGTAACCGTCGCTGGCTGCCCTACGAGATAGAGAGCATCCTCTCGCCCCGTGAGCATCCGTTCAATTACGAAGGCATCTACGCCCAGGCTTACGCCCTCTACAAGAGTGATTTCCGTTACTGGTTCACCGATGAGGAGATAGAAAAGCAGAACCGGCACAACCGCGCTTTTGAGGCGCCCAGACTAGAACAGGAACTTGTGGATCTCTACTTCCGAAAGCCAACGGAGGCGGAGACAGGGGAGTTCGTGTCCATAGCCAGAGCGATGCAGATCATCAGTTGCAACATCTCTCAGAAGCTGAACAGTTCGAAACTGGGCAAGGCTTTCAATGATCTCGGATTCGAAAAGATGCGCACCAAGCACAGCCGTGGTTACAGGGCAATCGTCCGTACTGCCGAGGAAATCAAAGCTTACCAGGTATCCGTCTGCATCAACCCGCCGCAATGCGATGATGATGCCCCCTTCTAGCCGTTCCCAAGCCATCGGTTCATCCGGTTCAGGGTGACAGGGTGACACGGTGACACGAGTTTTTCAACATTTCGCCTCGCACGCGGGCAGGCAGGAACTTTCGGCCTGATTTTTCCTGCCTGCCCGCGCGAGAGTAAATCTTCAGAATTCCCTGTCACCCCTGTCACCCTGTCACCCAGAAGCCAGTTACTTCCGAAACGGAAACCAAAGACTTACGGTGCAAAAGTCAGAGACTTATGGTTCAAAAACCAAAGACTTACGGTGCAAAAGTCAGAGACTTACGATGAAAAAGTCAGTAGCTTATGAACCGCATCCTCATTTATTAACCCTCATAAAAATCAAACAAAACTATGGATTTAAGAAGTTATACCAAGCAAGAGCTAGCTCTTCTGTATTTTCCCGATGCTACTCCAGCGGTAGCCAGTGCTCACCTGATGCGATGGATCCAGCGCATCCCCGACCTTCTCCAGAAGCTCGCCGCCACCGGTTACGGCAAGAACTGCAAGGAGTTCACCCCGATGCAAGTCTCCTACATCCTCTACTTCCTCGGTGAGCCATAACCCTGTTTCCTACACCAGACGTAAAGAAGAAACGCAACCCCGCTAGGCGTTCCGGCGGATTTGCAATCCGACGTCAAAAAAGGCTCGACCTATTTCCTTGCGGATTTGCAATCCGCCTCAAGCGAGAATGCTGCATCACGATTTTGGCGACAGATTCTTGATGACGGCAGTTTTAGGCTCTTAGCCTTGACTTTTGGATAAAAAGCCATTATTTTAGCCTTGACTTTTGGATAAAATTAACTATTGTTTGCCTTGACTTTTGGATAAAAGTTGTATCTTTGCACTGTAAATCAATAAATTATACAAAATGACATATTACAAGCGAATTATAGATAAAAAACTCCTGGAGTGGAAGGCTTCTCAAAGAAGAAAACCGCTGCTGATACGTGGAGCCAGACAAGTAGGAAAATCTTCTGCTGTGCGCCACTTTGGTAAAGAATTCAAGTACTTTGTAGAGATCAATCTGGAGAGCCAGCCATCCATAAGAGGACTCTTTTCAAAGGATATTGACGTGCATAGAACGTGTGAAAGCATAAGTGCCACTACCAGGGGTAGCATGCAAAGCTTATGGCTATTCATGAGAAAGAAGGCTCTTCATCATGCTGTTCGTACATCCCTAGAGAATTTCGGAGAGTTTGAGTATGTTGATAAAGAATCCCAGGATGCCATTCGCCATGTAGATGTAATTCCACTCTATGCAATGAGTAATTTGTGCAAACTAAGCGTTGATACGGAGATGAAAATAGCAACACCATAAAACAACAGAAAAAGGGTCTATACACCCTTTTGTCGAGGTGTATAGACCCTTGGAACAACCGCAAAGTATGGGTTGATAATTATTTTCAGATGATTGTTTTTCCTTCAGCTTAGGACTTTACCACATATCTTCATTTCCATCTTCTGGACTTTGTCCTTTATTGAAACCAGGAGTTTCTGACCCTGCCAGCAACTGTGGGCTTTTATCTCATGCACCTGCATTTCAGGTTCTATATATTCTTTCTTCATATTGTGCTATTTTTATTTAATTATTACTTTCTTGTTGTTCTTTATGTATATGCCCTTTGTCGGATTGCTTATCTTTCTACCTTGGAGGTCGAAGATTCCTTCAATAGTGCCATGACGCTGCACGTCAGTACCCATAATGGTGATTCCATCTATACCTGTTGTCTCGTTGCCGCTGCCGAATACAAAGCTGCGGGCGAGTGCTGCCGATGATGGGTCTTTTGCATCATCTTCATATACTTGCAGATAAGCCTTTCCTGGAGTCGCTTTGAGACTTGTTCCGTCGTTGCTATTGTTATCTTTGTCCACACTGAGGTAGAAGCCGAGACCTTCTTTTGTTGCAGCCTTATTATATGTAAGACGATAGAGTTTATAGCCGGCATCTGCTGTTACAGTCGTAGCTTCAGCTGGTGTAGCCACAAGGTGGTTGACATCAGAGGAAACTTTTGTCAAGTCATTTGTCTCGTTTGCCTTTGCATTGACATACTCTCCGTCAGTCTTCAGTAGCACACCCTCTTCCTTTGCCACTTGGTAGTCGCTGCGTTCTATCAATGTCATCTTGCCACCGCTTACCGTTGCGTTATAGACCTTAAGCGTTCTGTCTGACGGAACAGAAAGGGTTACATCGTTTGTCTGATTGCTGAATGTTGCCCAATATGTATAGTTGCCATTTGCATCCTTGTCGCCCTGTGCAGCCTTGATTACTTTATAGTCAGAGCCGGGAACGGGATATTGGTCCTTGCCTAACTGCTGTCCCCATACCTGCTCGCCTAATACTTTGCCTTCGGCAAGCAAATAAGCCACCTCACCGCTCTTCAGCTGCTCTGCGGTGAATGCCTTGATCACGTCAGCTTCATTCACGCCTTCAGGATAGGTCAATGAGCCTTCTCCGATAGCCTTGACAGCTTCACCTGTCTGCTCAGCTCCATTGATGGTCAGCTTAGCACTGCTGTTGTATGCCAAGATACCAGAAGCGGCGCTGGAGGATTTGCTTATGCGCCCAACAAGGAGACCGGCACGCTCTGTATCAGAAGTAGCAGTAACATTACCAGTGCCAAGCACATTGTTCAGATTGCATATAACACCTTCTCCTATCAGGTTTCCGACATTATCTTTTCCAGTTATATCGCCATAGTTGGCACTGTTCTGGATGGTTCCAGAGTCAAAATATCCAACCATGCCGCCAACTTGTCTGTACGTGCCTGTTACAGCACCATAATTGGCGCATGAAGTGATGGAATTGTCGGAACCGTAATACATACCTAAAATACCTCCGAGAGATCCCATTCCCTTCACTTCTGCATGGTTTTCGCAGTTGCTGATGTTGCCCACTGCTATTCCTGCTATTCCGCCAGTTATCTGTTTTCCTTCTACCGAACAGTTTCCTAAGGTCTTGATGTTTTCAAAAATACAAGAACCTGCGTATCCTGCCAAAATTCCAGTATAATAAATACCAGTACTATTCACCTTCGCATTGTCGAAAGTGATGTTTTTGATGTTGCCACCAGCAAGATAACCGAAGAAACCGGCAAATTCAGAGGTGGCATTGATGTAGAGATTACTGATGGTCTTCCCGTTGCCATCGAATGTACCTTGATAATTATTATCAAAGTTACCAATAGGAGTCCAGCTGAGCTCTGCTACCTGCTTTTCGGTATCAGCCTTATGGCATACAGTGCTCATATCAATTTCTTTCACATCATCGGCAATCTTTGCGCAGAATAATGTGTTACATTCATTCACGCAGTCACGGAACCACGCCAGATGATCTGCCGTCTTCAGCACAAATGGTTCCGCCTCTGTTCCTTTACCAGTCATACCTGCTGGCAATTCACGATCAAGACCATTCATTTTTACATTGAGCTTGACTTCGCCTTCGATGGCTTTGCCAAAAAAATCTCTTGCGCCGATATAATAAGTGGTGCCTTTCGTTACAGTATAGGTGATTTTGAAGTCAGGCCAAGAATTATCGGAAGTCAAGCAAGATGCAGCCGTACGGCTCTCCCACAGGGTACCATAGGTATTTTTACGGTTGCTGTTTGCCGTCACCTCCAATGTACCATCTTCTAGAGCTGTATATTTATAAAGGTTGTAACCGCTGATTTCATTCCTATCGCCAAATACCTTTCCGATTGTTATGGAATTGTTGCCCAATTTCAAGAAAGGAATTTCCTGCTGGCACTTCGTGCACTTGTCGTTCTCATCATATTCATGTCCGGTAGCTGATACTATTACAAGACTGCTCACCATTTGTGTCATCTGCTCGTTCGAGAAAGACTTATGACAAAGATTACATTCCCAATATTCGATGTTGCCATCTGTGGTGCAGGTAGCAGCCACGAATTTGTGATGTTTGGGACTATCGCCATGCTTAAACGTAAATGTGCCCTCTTGTGCAGGCTTGGTATTGGTAAATGTACCTGTACCTTCCAGCTCGCCTAAACAATTCATTGTCAGATTACCATCCAAGTAAACCTCATCAGCAGAGCCAAGTAAAGGATAATCGTTTGTGTTCAGTTTTTGTCCCCATCTTGCACTTCCTGATACGTTTTTCTGAAGCTGATTGGCAACCAATCCGCTCTTCAACTGTTCTTCAGTAAATGCCATTATCTTTTCAGCTGATGTCAATGAGCCTCCTCCGATAGCCTTGACGGCATCGCCTGTCTGCTCAGTTCCATTGATGGTAAGCTTCGCACTGCTGTTGTATGCCAAGATGCCAGAAGCGGTGCTGGAGGATTTTCTTATGTTTCCAACAAGGAGACCGGCAAGCTTTGCAGAAGTAGCAGTAACATTACCAGTGCCAAGCACATTGTTCAGGTTGCATTCTTCAGCAAGTCCTATCAAATTTCCGACATTATCAGTTCCCGTTACATCGCCATAGTTGGCACTGTTCTGAATGGTTCCTGAGTTAAAATATCCAGCAATGCCACCAACGCTCTCTCCCGAGCCTGTTACGACACCATAATTGGCGCATGAAGTGATGGAATTACCGGAATAGGCAGCTACAACTCCTCCGAGAGATCTTATACCCTTCACTGTTGCACGGTTTTCGCAGTTGCTGATGTTGCCGTTAGCAACTCCTGCTATTCCGCCAACGTAGTCTTCTCCTTCTACCGAACAGTTTGCCAAGGTCTTGATATTTTCAATAATACAAGAACCTGCGTTTCCTGCCAAAATTCCAAAATTATAACCACCAGTATTCTTCACCCTCGCATTGTCGAAAGTGATATTCTTGATACTGCCAGCATAAGCATAGCCGAAGAAACCGGTATAATTAGAGGTGGCATTGATGTAGAGATTGCTGATAGTCTTCCCGTTGCCATCAAATGTACCTTGATACCAATTGATAGGAGTCCAGCTGAGCTCATCTGTATACGTGGTGCCATCCTTCGCATGGCAGAACTCTGACAAGTCAATATCTTTAGTCAGCGTAGCTGAAATAGTATTATTACCGCTATTCACCTGGTCGCGGAACCACGCCAGTTCGGCTGCTGTGGATATCTTATAAGGACTGTCTACTTCGCCATTACCACTGGAAGGCGGCGTTTGTGCCCATGCCCCCCCAGCCCGTCCGAGAACGGCCGTTTTGGGGTGTATCATAGAGGGCAGA
>ENA-ORUI01003463-ORUI01003463.1-human-gut-metagenome-genome-assembly--contig:-NODE-3463-length-11390-cov-3.193383_pt1 | contig 11390 bp, 9 predicted proteins | sample MGYA00242078_ERZ509205 | MGnify/ENA primary metagenome ERZ509205 (study PRJEB26280, sample SAMEA2338828) | human gut metagenome | biome: human gut; feature: human-associated habitat; material: faeces... | reverse complement strand
TCTTGCCGGACAAAATCGTCCCCGGCGGCTCCGTGCTGCTGGAGGGAAAGAAGATCGCGGCCGTCAACGTGCCCTGTCCGCCGGATGCCCGGCGGGTGGATGTGGACGGAAGCTATATTATGGCGGGCTTCGTGGATATCCATGTCCACGGCGGCGGCGACTCGGACTTTATGGATGAGGACGCTTCGGCGTTCCCAACCATTGCGAAAGCCCACTGCGCCCATGGCACCACCGCCCTGTGCCCCACCACCATGACCTGCGCGGATTCATTGCTGGAAAAGACCATCGACCTGTTTCTGGAAGCGGACAAGGAGCCGGAAAACGGTGCGGAGCTGCTGGGACTGCATCTGGAGGGCCCTTATTTCTCCGCTGCCTCCAAGGGCGCACAGCCCATTGGGGAGCAGCGCATCCCTGAGCGGGAGGATCTGGAGCGGATACTGCGGCGGGCGAAGGGAAGCATCCTGCGCTGGGACGCCGCGCCGGAGCTGCCGAATATGGAGCTGTTTGCCAAGGTCATGGCGGAAAACGGGGTTCTGACTTCTCTGGCGCACAGTGCGGCGACCGCGCCGCAGGCACTGCAGGCTTTTGACTGGGGATTTTCCCATGTGACGCATTTCTACAATGCCTGTACGACGTTCCACAAGAAGAACGGTCTGGTTTATTCCGGCATTGTGGAGGCGACCTACCTGCGCGACGATGTGACCATTGAACTCATCGGCGACGGACGCCACATTCCACGGGAGTCCATGCTGCTGGCCCTGCGCATCAAGGGCGCGGACTCCATCGCTCTGATCACGGACGCCATGCGGGCGGCCGGTGTAAACTGCGAAAAATCCGTGCTGGGCGCCAGAACCACCGGCGTACCCGTGGTCATCCGGGACGACGTGGCGCAGCTGCCAGACCTCAGCTCTTACGCGGGCAGCATTGCCACCATGGACCGGTGCCTGCGCACGGCGCATGTGCAGTACGGAATTCCTCTGCCGGAGGTCAGCAGAATGCTCTCCCTGACACCGGCGAGACTCTGCGGCGTTTCCGACCGCAAGGGTTCGCTGGAAAAGGGGAAGGACGGGGACGTGGTCGTGCTGTCCGGGGATTTCCAGGTGCAGCAGGTATACGCCCGGGGCGATCGGTGCGTATTTGAGACGTGAAGAACCTTTATATATTATCCGTTGTATAAGATGCTGAAAAGAATAAGTTCTATATAGGGAATCGTAGGTAATGTTGATTGCAATTGTGGACGATTTGCTCTATACTATGGCCATAGCAGGTAAGCAGATTGTGAAATTTGCTGTAGTCGCGCAACTGCTAATCAATCAAACTGAGGAGGAACACAAATGAAAAAACTGTTCGCACTGCTTCTGGTGGCCATCATGGCGCTGAGCATGGTCGCCTGTGGCGCAGATAAGACTGCAACCACCGAAGCCCCCAAGACTGACGCTCCCGCTGCTCCCGCTGCCACTCAGGCGGAGACGACCGTGTCCGACGAGCCTGTGACCATCCACTGCCTGCACTACATGGTCGAGGGCAACAAGTCCGCCGGCCTTGAGAAGATCCAGGCCGCGTTCTCCGAGAAGTACCCCAACGTTACTTTTGAAAACAGCGCATACTCCCAGGGCACTGACTACTTTGCACAGCTGCAGACCGCGATCGCTTCCGGCGATATGCCCGAGATCATGATGGGCAACCCCGGCCTGTACACCGACCTGATCGAGGGCGGCTACGTCATGGACCTGACCGGCAACGCCGTTATCGAAGGACTGGGCCTGACCCAGGCGGACATGGGCGACGTGTCCTATCAGGGCAAGTGGTACGCCTTCCCCGTGGACTTCAAGACCTGGGGCGTTTACTACAACAAGGACATCTTTGCTGAGCTGAATCTGGAAGTTCCCACCACCCAGACCGAGCTGCTGGAAGTCTGCAAGGCTCTGAAGGCCGGCGGCTATGATCCTTGGGCACAGTGGTATGCCGACGGCGCCTCCGTTGATATCGAAATGCGTCCTGTCGTCTGGACGGAAGCGATCCAGAACGGCGACAACGATATGTTCGAGAAGCTGATGAGCGGCGAGAAGAAGGTCGCTGACTATCCCTACTTCGCAAAGGGTCTGGAAGCCTGGGGCGCTCGTATGGGCGACTGGGCGCGCAATGACGCCACCTCCAACAAGCAGTCCGACGCCAACGAGATCTTCCTGTCCGGTCAGGCTGGCATGCTGTACCAGGGCACCTGGAACTACGGCTCCATTGAAGACCTGAAGTCCGATGACTTCAACTACGGCTTCTTCTTCGTTCCCACCGACGACTCCGGCAGCGAGCCTGTCATGAACGTTCAGGTCGATCAGGCCTTCATGGTCAACCCCAAGGCTGAGAATGCTGACTGGGCCGTCAAGTTCATGGAGTTCTTCCTGAGCGAGCAGATGGGCACCTGGTCCGACGCGACCAAGCAGCCCTGCATCACCGGCGCTACCACCGAGAATACCACCGATTTCCTGAAGACCATTCTGGACGTGAAGGCCTCCGGCAACACTGTCGGCTACGGTGAGTTCACCGTTCCCTTCACCTCCGCTTACACCGCTGCTTACCGTAAGGCTCTGACCGCTTACGCCACCTACTGCTGCACCGGCAAGACTACCGACGGTGTCAACTCCGTGGAAAGCTGCATCGAGTACATGCAGGAGCTGTTCGACGAGGAATTCGCACAGGCTGGCCTGTAATGGCTGATATCACATTGTTCGTATAATTTAAGGGTCGGGTGGGCGCAGTCCGCTAGGACAGCGCCCACTCATCCCTCTTACCAGAAATAACGGCTAACCGGCCGCCACCATGAGAGGTGTGTGTATGCGCAAATTAAATATGCCGAGGCGGCTGTCTTCCAGTGCGGCCCGGACTCACGGCGGAAACATGCTGTTTATGCTGCCGACGATCATCCTGTTCTGCATTGTTGTCCTGATCCCATTCTTTCAGGGCATTCCCTATTCCTTCACCAACTGGAAGAGCATTGTCAGTGAAACGAAGGAATTCAACGGACTGAAAAACTACATCTACCTGATTAAAAACAAATATTTTCAGGATTCCCTGCTGGTCACCTTCAAGTTCACGATCCTGTATATGATCTCCGCGAACGTTATGGGATTGCTGCTGGCGCTGGCCATCCACAGGTCTTCCTGGTTCAATAATATTGCCAGAACCGTACTGTTCCTGCCCTTTACGGTGTCCGCGACGGCCGGTTCCATTGTCTGGTCCTACGTATTTACCGATGTTTACGGCACGATCACCGGTCTCGTCAGCCCGCTGGGTATGCCCGGCCAGATCATTTACGGTATGGTCGTCATCGGCGCATGGCGCGACATGGGTTACACCATGCTGATCTACATTGCGGCACTTCAGGCCGTTCCTCAGGATTATTATGAAGCGGCGACCGTGGACGGCGCCGGAAAGCTGCGTCAGTTCTTCTCCGTGACCGTTCCCAACATTGTGCCCGCGTTTACGACGAACGTGACGCTGCTGCTGGCATGGGGCCTGCGGACCTTCGATATGCCCATGGCCGTTGCCCGCAACGCAAGAGAAGGTCAGTTCACCGCGGTTTATGTCTATGACAGCATCTTCTCCAACAACAAGGCTGGCCTCGGTCAGGCAGCCGCTGTTATCCTGACCATCATTCTGGTGGTTCTGACCCAGATCGTTACACGCTCTCTGAGAAGACTGGAGGTTGAACAGTAATGGCAAGTCCGACGGTTATTGCTTCCCCTCACAAGCGTCTTCTGGACCGGCACACCCAAAAGAAGCTGGCCGGAATCGGCCGGGTAATCATGATTCTGCTGATTATGATTATTGTGGTGCTGCCGTTCTATGTGGCGGTGCTGTACTCCTTCCGCGCGCCGGACGCCATCACGGCCAACCGCCTTGCATGGCCGGAGCATCCGACCTTCCAGAACTATCTTCGGGTCATTTTTGAAAATGAAAGCTTCCTGACCGGCTACAAGAACAGCATCATCAACACTCTGCCCACGGTCGTGCTGCTGATGGTCATTACCTCCATGGCAAGCTGGGTTCTGGCGCGCCATGAGACAAGGTTCTATAACTTCATGTACGCCATCCTGACGCTGGGCCTGCTGATTCCCTTCCAGTGCTTTGAGCTGCCGCTGTACATCAACTGGTACAACGCCGGTCTTGTCAGCACGAACATTGGATTCATTGTTGCCCGCGCGGGCTTGCAGATATCCATCAGTCTGACGGCGGTCACCGGCTTTATCAAGACGGTGCCCCGCGACTTGGAGCAGGCGGCGATGATGGACGGCTGCAACCGGTTCCAGTGCTTCTGGAAGGTGGTCTTCCCCCTGATGACCCCCATCAACGTGACTCAGCTGGTTCTGAACACCCTGTTTATCTGGAACGACTACAGCACGTCGATCATTCTGCTTCGCAAGAAGTACTCCTTCACCCTGACGTTGGCACAGATCATTTACTTCAACGAGAATACGACCATGCTGAACGAGGCGTTTGCCTTCTTCATCATGGCCATGATCCCGATTCTGATTCTCTATCTGTGCATGCAGAAATACATTGTCAGCGGCATCACCGCTGGTGCGGTCAAGGGTTGATCCCGACAGTTTGGCACCGGCCTCAGGAAAGCCTGAGGCCGGTGTTTTCCATAACAGGAAATGTAAGAAAAGTAAAAAAATACGTTGCGGATGCCGACAAATTCTGTTATAATACTACAAAAAAGGAGGGCGTGCCGTTTTGACTGCCAAAAAAAGGAAATTCTGGAACATTCCGCCGGAAGAAGAACAGACGGGACTGCTCCTGTGGTTTCAGATTTTGCAGAAGCATTATCTGAAGCTGTTCGGCGCGAACGCCATAGCGGTTCTCAGTCTGCTGCCCTGCGCCTATTTTATTTATCTTCTGATACAGACCGGCGATGTTGTTTTCTGGGTGGTGGGGCTGGCACTTTTTGTGCTGGCGTCTCCCTGTCAGACCGGACTGCACAGTGTCTGCGTGCGGCTGGTTCACAGAATGCCGGTGTGGGTGAAGGACGAATTCATCAATGCGTGGAAGCAGGAGTGGAAGCCCTCCATGCTCCTCGGCCTGATTCTCGGCGTGCTGTGGTCGGTGCTGGCTTACGGGGCGTATATGGTGGTCGCGGTGGACGGCGGTATGTCTGTGGGATATCTTCTGATGATGCTGCTTGCGGCGTATTTCCTGACGGGGCTTACCCTGTTCGGCTATCAGCAGATCGCCATGCTGGAGCTGCCCTTTGGCACACAGCTGAAAAACGCGGCGCTTCTGATTTTTGCCGGGAAACTGCGCGCCTTCTTTGCCATCGTGGTGTGGGTCGGAATGCTTCTGGTTCCCGTGATCTACTACGGTCTGGCGGCGTACATATTGCTGGCGGGCTGGGTGGCCATCGGGGTCATGACGGCGAATGTCATTTTCGCGCCGGTGTTTTCCCGACTGTTTCTGACGGGAGAGCCGGAATGAAAAAGAAACTGGAACACATCTGGTACTATTACAAGTGGTATATTCTGGCCGCCGCGCTGGTGCTTCTGGTTGCGGCGAATTTCGTAGGAGAGTTGGGGCAGCGGCGTCAGCCGGACGGCGTGGTCAGCATTGTGACCACTTCGCAGGTGCCGGAGGAAACGGTCGAGAAGATAAGGGCGCTGTTTGAGACCCTTTGGGGAGACCGGAATCAGGACGGCGTTACGGACGTGGAAGTGAATGTGTACGCCTACGACGGAATGGGCTATTCCGGCGGCAGCGCGGACGACTACGCCGCCGCGGCCGTGCATCTGGCCTCGGAGATTCAGGCAGGGACTACGGATCTGTTTCTTTCGGACGCGGAAGAACTGATGCGGCAGGCAGAGCGCCTGCAATACTATGGCGCGTTCCGGGAGTATGACGCGCTGCACCGACTGGACTGCGCCGAGCTGGAAGATTTCGGTGTCTATGCCTTCCCGGAAAAGGCGGCGCTGCTGGACATGCTTCGTTAAGAAAAACCAACGGATGAGGAAGATGAGATAATGAGCTATCGTGTTTTGTTGATCGACGACAATCAGCTGGCGCTGGAATCCATGGAAAAGACCATCCCCTGGGCGGAGCATGATCTGGAGCTTGTGGGGTGCGCGTCCAATGGCATTCAGGGCTGCCAGATGATCCGCTCCCTCCGTCCGGACATCCTCATCAGCGATATCCAGATGCCGGAGATGGACGGCCTGACCATGCTGGAGCAGATGAAAAATGAACTGGTCAATTCCAGAGTCATTTTCATTACCGCCTACGACAAAATCGAATACGCGGCCAGAGCCATCCGCCTGTCTGCCTTTGATTTTCTGATGAAGCCCGTGAAAAACGAAGACCTGATCCAGTCTCTTGACCGGGCGGTGCAGAGTATGGATCGGGAGAACAGCAAGATCGAAAAGCAGGCGAAGGAGCAGACAATCCTCCGGCGCGCCCGGTTCCTGTCCGCCCTGACCGCCGGCTCCATGGAGGACATCGCCCACGCTTTTTCCGGTTTTGTGACCGGTATTCCCCAGAATTACTTTTTCATGATCGCGGAAACGGAGAGCCATGTCACGGAGCCGATCTCCCGGATGGAGTTTATGACGTTTCCGGAAAATGTGGAGATACTCAATGTGGTACTCAATCACCAGCTGGTCATGCTCTGCGCGATGACAGGGGAGAGCGGCCACTGGCAGAGCACTGCCAGAAGCATTGCCGCGACATTGCAGGAGAATTTCCTTGGACTGACCGTGGCCGTCAGCAACCTGTACAGCCGCCCGGAGGATTTTTACGTCGCCTATCAGGAGTGCCGCTGTGCGCTGCTGCGCCATGACATCAATGGAAGAACGGCGAGGGTGGAGTTTGCCTACGACTTGGAAGGCGACGCGCTGAAGCATACCCGGATCGAGGAGCTGGATCAGGTCTGCGAGAAGATCGCCCAGCACATTACCGACATCGACCCGGAACGGCTGTGGAGCATGATCCTGAAAAAGAGCGGCGGAAATATCCGCATTATCCGAACCACATTGTGGCTGCTGTGTACCAAGGTGATCCGCAGCAAGCTGGAACAGCATCAGTGGACGGAAGAAGCGGACATGATCGTCTACGACATCACCAAGATCACCCGGGAGCAGGAGGCCAGAGACTGGCTTCTCCGGTTTCTGGAGGAAGCCAACAGAAATACGTCGGGTCAGAACCACCGCTCCAATCTGGTTCGCAACGTGCTGGAATATATCCGCGGACACATCACCGACGGACTGGTGCTGGAAGAGGTGGCAAAGAAGTTCTACGTATCGCCCAACTATCTTTCCTGCATCATTCACAAGGAGACCGGCAAGACCTATCGCCAGCACGTGATCGAGGCGAAAATGACCGTGGCCAAGCAGATGCTGAACGATACCCGTATGCGGGTGGAGGATGTGGCCTACGCCGTGGGATATGAAAATTACATCAGCTTCTACAACGTTTTCAAACGAATTGAGCATATGAGTCCGTCGGAGTATCGTTTTCAGAAATGGAACGGAGAACAGTTATGATTCAGGCGTGGAAGGATCTGCGTTTTTCTGCCAAGCTGACCCTGATTTTCTTTCTGGTGCTGTCGCTGACCATCGGCGTGATCACGATTCGGCAGAGCTATTCCTCCTTCCGCCTTCTGGAAGAAAAAAGTCTGGAGGATATGGAAAATCTGGCAGAGCAGGTAATTTTGAACTTTACCCAGACCCTTGAGGATATAGAGAACAGCTGCTATGTCGCCATGATCTCCCGTGAGGTGCCGAAAAATATGAGCGGCAGCGCGACCTATGCCGTTCAGAAATATACTCTCGCGACCATGATCAGCAGCGCGACCTCCTATGATTACATCATGACGCGGAATTCTCAGAGGCAGCTGATCAGTACGGACTTCCGCAATGATACGCCCACTGACCAACGCAGTCAGATCGAGGCGGACTGCCGCACCATTCTGGAAGAACATCAGGAAAATACGTTGGGTTCCTGTCAATGGATCCGCATGGACAGCGGCCATGTGTATTTGCTGCGGGATGTTTACGACACCCAGCCCCTGCGGCATATGGGTGTTATTGTGCTGCACATTCGCCAGCCATTTTTCGCGGCGAGCAGCGCTTCGGAGAATACCGGCTTCCTGTTTCTGGATAAGAACGGGGATTTCCTGACCTATACCGGCACGGAGCTGCCGGAGGGAATGACGGATGAAGTGATAGCGGACGCGCAGGCCGGGGCCCTTTCCAGCAAGAATAACTGGTCGGGCGGCGAGTATTTTGCGGTGTCAGTGGCGGGCAGCCAGTGGTCGGTCATTGTGATCTGCTCTACCCAATCTTATCGAACCGGCTGCCGCCAGATCATGCAAAACGGCATCGCACTGGGCGCGCTGGGACTTCTGGCGGGCATGGCTCTGGTGTATATCCTGACAAGATCCGTGCTGAAGAAGCTGGGCGAGATCAAGAAATCCATGAAGGAGGTTGCCAACGGCAATTTTGATTCCCGCATTGAGGTGACGGATGCCGACGATATCAGTCAGCTGGCCCTTGCCTTCAACGACATGAGCCAGAGAATCTCAGAGCTGATGGCGGAGCTGGTGGAAAAGGAACGGATGCGGAGCAACGCGGAATTGCAGGTTCTGGAATACAAATACCGCGCGCTGGAGACCCAGATCAGACCCCACTTTATTTACAACGCGCTGGAAGTGATCAGCTCCATGGCGAAAATCAAGGGAGAAACGGAAATGATCGACATTGTTCAGACGATCAGCCGGTATTTCCGCAACATCACCCAAAGCACCACCGACCAGTTTATTACAGTCCAGCAGGAGTTCGACCGGCTGCAGGACTATACCCGCATTTATCAGTTCATGCACGGCGACCATCTGAAAACCGTTTTCTCCGCCCGGGAGACGGCGCGCAATGCCATGATCCCTACCATGATTTTACAGCCGGTGGTGGAGAATTCCCTGAAATACGGTCTGCGGTCTCAGGAGGAGGACTCTGAGATCCGGGTGCACGCCTACACGCAGGACGGAAAGCTGCTCATTACCATCCGGGACAACGGAAAAGGGCTGACGCAGGAGCAGATGGAAAAGCTGGAGAAGGGCGAGACTGCGGAAAGCAGCAGCTCCGGCATCGGCATGGCGAACGTCCGCCAGCGCCTGAAGCTGATCTACGGGGACAAGAGCAGCATTTCCTTCCGGAACCGCACCGCCGGCGGCGTGAAGGTCACGATTGAAATTCCCTTCACCTATTCAGAGCCGGACAGTCTGTGGGAGCTGGAGCAGATGGACGACTGGAGCGACTTGGACGAGTTGTGGTGATAGAGCTGCATATATACCAAATCAGATGCTTTCAGGAAAAAGCGTAAGTTTGGTGAATGGTGTAAAAAAGCTTTGGTAGTATAATATAATAACAGGCGTGAAAAAATAAACTTTTTCGTATATTATGGAGGTTTCGCCATGCTAAACTATCATGTCAAGGTCGGCCTGGTTCCCATTCGCAGAGACGTTACGCCCCGCCCCGGTATCTTTAACTGGGAAAAGGCGGAGGAGCGCTGCGCCGCAGCGGTAGCCTATATCGAGGAGCATTTCACTTCCGAGAACGTTTCCTTCGTGGATCTGAAGGGAATCAACGCCGTGGATGTTCTCTACAGCGACAAGGACGTGGACGCCGTTATCGAGCGCTTTCAGGCGGAGAAGGTGGACGCGGTATTCCTGATCAACGGCAATTTCGGCAATGAGGAAGTGGCCGGCGCGGTGGCCAAGGCCATCGGCAAGCCCGTGCTCCTGTGGGGCCCTCAGGACACCGTGTTTGAGGCGGACGGCACCCGGTATACCGATTCCCAGTGCGGCCTGTTCGGCATGAGCCGTCAGCTGCAAAGAATGAACGTTCCCTTTACTTACATCGAAAACTGCCGCATTGAAGACCCGATTTTCACCGAGGGCTTCCTGCGGTTCGTGGGCGTGGCCTGCGCGGTGAAGAACTTCAAGGGTATGCGCGTGGCGCAGGTGGGTATGCGTCCCAAGCCCTTCTGCTCCGTGATCTTCAACGAGAGCGACCTGATGGACAAGTTCGACATCCATGTCATCCCCGTCAATCTGGCCGTGATTCAGGACAAGTATAACCGGATTCTGGAGACCCGGAAGGACGAGCTGGCTGAAGGTGTTGCCAAGCTGCGCCAGATGTACGAGATCGACGACCTGTCCGAGCCGGTGCTGGACAAGGTGTATGCTTTCGTGCTGCTGTATGAGGAAATTTTTGAAGAGTACAACGTGACCGCCGTTTCCGCGGAGTGCTGGACTGCCATGCAGCTGATGGTGGGTGCTATGCCCTGCGCTGCCTATCCCTTGCTCGCGGACATGGGCTATATCATCGGCTGCGAGAGCGACATGCACGCGACCCTGACGCAGGTTGTGCTGAAGAGCCTGACTCTGGGACAGAAGAAGCCCTTCCTTGGCGAATTCACCACCCGTCACCCCAGCGATCGGAACGTGGAGCTGCTGTGGCACTGCGGCCCCTTTGCCTATTCCCTGAAAAAGCATGGTACCGGCGCGAAGATGGTCAACATGCGTCAGTGGATGCAGGTGGAGGACGGCCATTTCACCGTGGCGCGTATCGATCAGGATCACGGCAACTATTCCATTGCCGTCTGCGAGTGCGACAGCGCGGAAGGCCCCTACACCTTCGGCTCCTACATGTGGGGCAAGTTCAAGGATCTGCCCGGGGTGGAGCGCAAGCTCATCGAAGGCCCCTACATCCATCACATGTCCGAGATCGAGGGCAGCCTGACGGATTCCATCCGGGAATTCTGCAAGTACGTACCCGGTCTGACCTTTGACGGCCTCGACTAAGCGTAAAAACACCGCTGCTGAAAAGCGGCGGTGTTTCTATATGACAAAATATCCAAAACAGATACTGAAATTTCGTTACAATTATTCCCGTATCGACTTGCAAAATGATAGTTGCTGTGGTATAGTGATGCTGAGATTGTAATAGAGATTCTATTTGCATCTTTTAAACGCGGAAAAACTGAAATTTTATTACATAACAGGAGGAAGCATTATGATTTACGATCTGAAGAAGATTCTGGACATTGGTGAGGAGAACGGCTTCGCCGTACCCGCTTTCAATGTGTACAATCTGGAAACCGTTATGGGCGTTATGCAGGCAGCCGAGGAGACCGGCGCCCCCGTCATTTTCCAGATGTACAGCCGCCTGTTTGATTCCCAGATCGCCCAGTACGTCGCCCCCATCATCCGGGAGGCCATGAACAACATGAAGACCCCCGTGGCCTTCCATCTGGATCACGGCGCGGGTGTTCCCGAGGTTCTGCGGGCGTTCCGCTACCCTCCTGCAACTTTCTTTCCTGTGCCTTGAGCAATGCCAGGTTGTAGCGTG
>ENA-ORUI01003453-ORUI01003453.1-human-gut-metagenome-genome-assembly--contig:-NODE-3453-length-11411-cov-40.428320_pt1 | contig 11411 bp, 10 predicted proteins | sample MGYA00242078_ERZ509205 | MGnify/ENA primary metagenome ERZ509205 (study PRJEB26280, sample SAMEA2338828) | human gut metagenome | biome: human gut; feature: human-associated habitat; material: faeces... | reverse complement strand
GGCTTTTTGTCCGCTTTTCATTATGCGGATACCAATTTCATTGCCGTGCCCCACCATTTTCACCATTTGAGAAATCTTTAGGAGTTTTGATGAAACGGAGGTAAGAAAATGCACTTTGACCACAAATCATACGGGGCAAGAATTCGGCATCTGCGAATAAGAAGGGGATTTACCCAGGAACAACTCGCAGAAAAACTGAATGTGTCCGGTACGTACATCGTGAAAATCGAAAGCAACCAAAGAACTGGTTCTGTTGAGTTTGCAGTGGAACTGGCAAGCTGTTTTGATATTTCACTGGACTATCTCTTGCTGGGTACAGAATGCACTGACAAGAAACGCCTCCTTCAAACCGTGATAGCATTCCTTTCTGAACTTGAGGCAGGCATTTGAAACCTGACAAAGAGGGTAAGAAACCTGCCATCTTGTCTCTGTTGCAGTGAGATTGCCCAAGGTACAATTACATCAAAGCCGCAGGTAGCGGTGGTTGTACCTTGAAAAACGCCATACGGCTATATCCGGCAACTGGATCACATCAGCAGATGAGCCTCCGTAAAAAAGAGGACAGCGATGCGGAGAACGCGCCATGACCACCTGCACGGGAAGCTCCCGTGTCAATGCAGGTCCCAAATCGGAAGGTGCCCAGCGATACCCGTTCATCCAAAAGCAGCGGCGGCAGGCTGCCTCGCCATGACCTCATCTGCCTACAATGGTACTTCTGCATAGCGACAGATACAAGCAATCGGTGCAGCTCGGAGAGATCCTCGGAGGGGTGCAATTCCCATGTGCGGCGCCAGCCGCAGACCAGTTGACCGCCCAACAGTCCGGGAAGTAGTGCCGAATAGGACTGGACAAACGACAGAAACGGCGTGGGTCGTTCCGGGAAACCGGGGCGGCCCCGCCACGACCTTTGCCTGATGGCAGAAACGCGGGTGCTGCATTTTCTCTCCCCCTCACATACCTACTACCTACACCCCTATTACCCCTTTCCGCAGCACCCGTGTTTGTGCCATCAGAAAACGGATATAAGGAGAAAACTATGCAGGACAAGAACGTTGATTTTTGCGGCATCCTGAACCTTTTGGCCGCGCTGAAACGAGCCGGTTTTCCCAAGGCAGAGCTGGAGCAGGTCGCTGCGCGCATCGCGGCGCAGACCGGCGCAACGATCCTTATTTCTTTCTGAATTTCTTTGCAAAAAGCAGTAGCTTTAACGAGATGACTGTGGTATGTTGTGTTGCTACAAGGAGGAGGTGAACAGCCACGGAGGAGAAAAAGATCAATGGAAACCTTGCCCTGAACGGCAAAGAACGACGGGTCATTAGGATCGAAGCCACCCATGAGCGGGACACCCAGAAGTTGCGGGTGGCCGCCTACTGCCGGGTCAGCTCCTCCTCGGAGGATCAGCTAAATTCCTTCGCGGCTCAGAACATCCACTATACGCAATACATCACCGAGCATGATGATTGGCGGCTGGTGGACATCTATGCCGACGAGGGCATCACCGGCACCTCAGTGGAGAAGCGAGATGACTTCAAGCGGATGCTGGCCGACAGTGGGCGCGGGCTTATCGACCGCATTCTGGTCAAGTCCATCTCCCGCTTCGCCCGCAACACGTCGGAGTGTCTGGAGGCTATCCGGCAGTTCCGAGCCAACGGCACGACCATCTTCTTCGAGAAAGAAAACATCGACACCGCACGGGTATCCTCCGAACTGATGACCGCCCTGCACGCAGCCTTTGCACAGGCGGAGAGCGAGTCCATCTCCGGCAATATACGCTGGAGCTACCAGAAACGGATAGAACGTGAGGAGTTTAGCGCCTACAGCGCCCCGCTGGGATATGACCTTGTAGGTGGTAAGCTTGTTATCAATGAAAAAGAAGCCAACGTCGTGCGAGAAATATTTGATATGTACTTAAACGGTATGAACTCCGAAGAAATTGCTCATAAAATGAATGCACAGAATACGCTATCAATCAACTGGAGAAGGCAGCGAATAGAATATATATTGAAAAACGAAAAGTACAGGGGCGATGCCATACTACAGAAATCCTACACAACGGAATCTTTTCCGCGAAAACGCAAAAATAACCACGGAGAAAGGAATGCGTATTACATGGAAGATTCCCATGCAGCGATCATATCAGACGTGGACTTTGAAACTGTACAGAAGATTCGAGCAGGACACAGACGCAGCACAGGAATAACCAATACGGTATTGCGTGGAACACTATACTGTTGCTGTGAAAGTCCGCTGCGAATGCGGATGTCAGGGCAATCTGTGTATTGGGTATGTATTCGTCACAGCCACAATACATCAGCCTGCCCCATCACACAGATTCCTGAAGCCCAGGTTCAACAAGCCTTCCTCCGGCTGTACTACAACCTCAAGCACCAAGGCAGCCGCATCCTGCCCGACCTCATTACCAACCTCCAGTCCATCCGTGAACGGAAATTTCTCTGGAGTGTGGACGTCATTGAGCTGAACAAACAAATAGCGGAACTTACCAGTCAGAATCAACTGCTGGCCACTCTGAGAGAAGGCGGCTGCGTTGATCCTGACATTTTCATATCCAAGAGTAATAAGCTGACCGAACAGCTCCGCGCCGCAAAGCAAGCCAAAAGCAGGATCCTCAACCAGGACGGTGATGATACTATCCCCTGCACCCAAGGGCTCACCACTATCCTCGCAAGGGGGCCCGAAATGCTGCACGATTTTGACGGGGAGCTGTTCGGTCAGCTTATTGACAAGGTCATTATCGAAAGCAATGCCAGCCTGCGGTTCCGCCTGAAGAACGGACTGGAGCTGCGGGAGAGCATAGAAAGGACGGTGCGGTAATGGGCAACAGGAAGCTGCCCTTCGGGTACAAGATGGTCATGGGAGAGATAGTTATTCACCCACAGGAGACCCAAGCTGTGCAGGGCATCTATGCCCGCTATCTGGCCGGGGCATCCTTCAACGACATCACCGACCATCTGAAAGAAAAAGGCCCGCCCTACGACGCGGACAAGCCCTGGAACAAGAATATGGTGGCTCGTATTTTGGAGGACAACCGCTACGCCGGTACAGAACGATTTCCGGCAATCCTTTCTGCAGAGCAGCTACAGGAAGTAGCCCGGCGCCGGTCAGAGCGTAAGCCTACGGTGCAGATAACCGAAGCGCAAAAGGCACTGCGCCGTCTGTGCAACGGCAGGCCCAGCGTGGCGGTGGAATCACAGGTGCTATCCATTCTGAACAGCCTCGCGGCAGCGCCGGAACAGATCAAGCCACAGCCGCAGACGGTCAACCGTGGTGAGCTGGCCGAAGTGGAGCGGCGATTCTCAGCAGCGCTTGCCACCAGCCCGGTAGATGAGGACGGTGCTAAAGAGCTCGCTCTGCGGCTGGCAGGAATGCAGTATAACGCCATCGGCAGCAGTGAGTACGAAAGCCAGCGCCTGCGGCATCTATTTGCCGCTGCCACGCCGATGGCGGAGATCGACGCCGAATTGCTGAAAAGCACTGTATCACAGGTCTATGTTAAAAAGGGACAGGCCAGCCTGTTGCTGAAAAACGGCCAGATCATCGAGAGGAGCCAGTGAACGTGGGAGAGAACAAGCCGAAGGTGATCGTGATACCCGCCGCGCCAAAGAACACAGGGCCTGCCGAGCAGCGGCAACTTCGGGTGGCGGCCTACTGCCGGGTGTCCACCAAAGAGGAGGATCAGCTCAACAGCTACGAGGCGCAGAAAAGCTACTACACCGATAAGATCATGGAGAACAAGTCGTGGACGATGGCCGACATCTTCGCAGATGAGGGTATCACCGGCACTTCGGCCAAGAAGCGGGCAGACTTCATGCGGATGATGAAATGGTGCAAGCAAGGCAAGGTCGACCTGATCCTCACAAAGTCAGTCTCCCGCTTCGCCCGCAACACGGTGGACTGCCTGAACTACGTCCGAATGCTGAAAGCACAGGGCATCGCAGTCTACTTTGAAAAAGAAAACATCAACTCCATGGATGAGTCCACAGAGCTGATGCTGACCATGATGGGAGCCTTCGCCCAAGCAGAGAGCGAATCCATCTCCGGCAATATTCAGGCAGGCAAGCGCTACGCCATGCAGCGCGGTGAGACTACCATTAACTACCACAACCTGTACGCCTATGAGAAAGGGCCGGATGGTAAGCCACGGGTCATTCCAGAACAGGCAGAGATCGTCCGGGAGATCTACCAGAAGTACCTCCGCGGCGACAGCCTTAACATGATCCGCAAAGACTTAGAGGAACGTCACATTCCAAACGCCCGTGGCGGTGTAACATGGACACATACAGCGGTACGAGGTATCCTATCCAACGAGAAATACGCCGGTGACGTCCTGATGCAGAAAACCTTCCGACAGGACTGCATTAGCCGTAAGACCATCCGCAATACAGGGCAACGTGCCATGTATCTTGTGCAAAATAACCATGAAGCGATCATAGACCGCAAGACATACGACGCAGTGCAGACAGAGTTGACGCGGCGCAACGCACTGAAGGGCAATACACAGAAAAGCACTCCCAGCGGCAGAAGCTGCTACACGCCGAAATATGCCCTGTCAGATCGGGTCATCTGCGGTGAATGCGGCACACTGTACCGCCGCTGCACCTGGGTCAACAGAGGAAAGAAGCACATCGTCTGGCGCTGCATCAGTCGCTTCGACTACGGCAAAAAGTATTGCCATGATTCGCCCGCCGTGGATGAGCAGCAGCTCCAGCAGGCCATCCTGCGGGTTATCAACGGCGCAATGTCTGAGAAACCCGCACTGGTGCGGCAGGTCACGGAAAATCTACAGGTGGTGATACGTCCCAGCCGAAGTGAAGAACTTACCGTCGCGGAGATCGACAGAGAATTAGAAGCTCTGGCACGGGAGTTCGATACCGCCTTCGTAGCTGCGGCCTCCGGCAATAGTGAAGACTATAGTGAACGGTTCAAGACGATCCTTGCCCAGCAAGCGGAGCTGAAGACCAAACGTGCCGAACTGGAACAACAGCAGGCGGAAGATGCAGAGCTGACCAGCCACATGAAACTGGCCGCAGACACTCTGAAACAGGCCGATACTGCCATTATGAAGTGGGACGAATACCAAATTCGTGCGTTGGTCGAGTCGGTCAGGATACTTTCTAAGGATGAGGTGCTTGTCCGGCTGAAAAGCGGGATCGAGAAAATTGAAAAGTTACGAGTTGGTTGATTGTGTGTCATAATATTTGTGAGTAGCAATATCCGTGGGCAATCATTTTGAATTTGCTCGGAATTGCTTGCGAGATTACACAATTAACTACTGTGTTGTGGAAAAACTGGCAAAATTCTATATACCCTTGAACGATTGAACTAAACTGTGTAAAATGAAAGATAACAGTTTTACAAATAAAGTGTACCTATTGGGTTTATAGGAGAAAAACGATGAGCATAAAGTACAAATACGGCCATTATATTGATCTCCCGGAGCAGCGTGAAATACTGCGTACCGCTTCTTGTGACAGCGAGCGCCGAAGATTTCAAGCGGCAATTATAACGAATAATTGCCTTGCGAAGTTTCGGGGCTGGGATGACAATGATAAAAAAAGAGAGAGGGTTATTGAGTCAATAAGAAATGGACGATTGTACTTCTCGACTGCATTAGGATATAACGATCCCTATGATACGTTGATGTACATCGACAAAGTCGGTCTTTTGAAGTTCATTGAGCAAACGCTTGCAGTACAGATGCCCGCGTACATAGAATCTCAAAAGATGAAAAATTTTTCTGTAGGATGTTTCGCGCAGATGTATAACACACCACAAGCGCGGCAGCAATTCGTGCGATATATAGACGATAGAATAGAAAAACTCAAATACGCTATCCATGATAATATAAAAGGGATTTGCCTTTCGCAAAACTATTTGTCAACTTTGATGTGGGCACACTACGCCAAAGATCATACTGGCATTGCTCTTCTCTATGATACCAAAGAGCTTGAATGTGCAGGGTGTTACTCTTCTGGAGGGAAAGTCCTTCAAGAGAAATTTAAATTGTGCCCTATAAAATACCATAGTCAACGTCCTGATGCGACTGCATTCATTCATGATTACTTGCTTAGCGAAGCAGCTGAAGGGCGACCTGTAACTCATGCCGGAGATATTCTTTCATCTCCAGATTACAAGGTGATTAAGGATATAGTATTGACAAAAGATGTAGTGTGGAGGTATGAAGAGGAAGTGCGGTTAATACCTCGTGTGCTGGATTTCGAGTATATGAGTGGTGCTGCCTATTTAGAGATAAAGCCCAAAGCTATTATTTTAGGAGCAAAAATATCTGACTGTGATCGAAAAGTGGTTATCGACACAGCAACCGAAGCGGGCGGGATTACTATATATGAGGCATGGCTAAATGACTCGCAACGAGATTATCAAATAGTCTTTCAAGAATACGGACTATAAGATCATAGGCTTAGACAGTTGTACAATGTACATAAGTGTCGGATATAAGGGTGGGAATGAACTAATGAGAATCTTGATTTCGATTTACTCTGGAGGCCCAGACTTTGGTTCAGGTGAAAAACTATTCTCGAGGCTCGTTTCAACGGAGTTGTCGCCGTTTGAGGTAATGAAGTATATTGGGTTGTGCGAATACTATGACTCGAGATTGATAGTTGGACAAACACTTTCGTTTTGGGATATGAATTGCTATTCAGAAAGCCTGTCCCAAATGGTATTGCAGCTTGAAAAGTTGCCATCCTGCACGTTGCAAGAGACAAAACCCATTGCGCCGACTTTTCTACGAGCCGATACAGAATATCCATTAGCTGCTGATTACATAAAACGAGCTAAATACCAATCCCCATTTTTGCGAGGAACACGCAAATATGAATTTGGTGCAAATTCATGGGATGCAGTTACATTTTGGATGTCCGTACATCCATTTGAGATGATATTTGTTGGTGGATTCATTTACGACGTAATCAAGTTCCTGATTGGAAAGGTTTCCCGCCTATTAAAGTGCACACCTGCGGTGAAGTCGAAGACACGTCCCATGGTTCTTATGGTAGGCCGTTTCTACAAAAAATTTGAGAAACTAACTCACATAAGAAAAGAAGATTGCCAAATCGTAAGCTTGAAAAGAATTAGACCGGGTGTATTCTCTGTTCTTGTGCGTACATCTGCAGATGAAAAATACAAAGTGATAAGTAGGACAAGTGGCACAATAGAAACATTGAAGCCAATCAGCAAGGTGCTATTTGATTCAGAAACTACATATGTCCTATAGGCAATGAGCAAGAGAAGGGAAATTACATAATGTTAGATAATAAAATCCAGTTATTTGAAAATAAGCGCATCCGTACCGCGTGGGACGAAGAAAAGGAAGAATGGTACTTTTCTATCGTCGATGTCTGCGAGGTGTTGAGTGGAACAGATAATCCTCGCCGCTATTGGAGCGACCTCAAGAGAAAACTCAAATCTGAGGGAGCGGTTGAACTGTACGAAAAAATCGTACAGTTGAAAATGACCGCCTCAGATGGCAAAAAGCGTCTGACCGATGTAGCAGACACCGAACAACTTCTCCGTATCATCCAGTCTATTCCCTCGCCCAAAGCGGAACCGTTCAAGCTGTGGCTGGCACAGGTCGGCAGAGAGCGCATTGAGGAAACCATCGATCCAGAGTTGACCATTGAACGGGCGCTGGAGACATATCTCAAGAAAGGCTACACCCGCGAGTGGATCAACCAGCGGTTGCAGGCCATCCAAGTCCGCAAGGAACTGACGGATGAATGGGATGCCCACGGTGTACAGAAGGGTGTGGAGTACGCAATACTTACCGATGAGATCTCCCATGCATGGTCAGGGATGTCCACACGGCAATATAAGAACCTCAAGGGCCTGAAGAAAGAAAACCTCCGTGACAATATGACCACGCTGGAGCTGGTGCTGAATATGCTGGCAGAGGCGACCACCACGGAAATCTCCAAGCAGAAAAGACCGGGGACATTTTCGGAAAATATTGATGTGGCGCGTGCCGGAGGCAAGGTAGCTGGAGATGCACGGAAAGCCATCGAAAGCCAGACAGGTGTCCCCGTCATCACCTCCAAAAACGCTGCACAGCTCCATCAGGTCGTGACAGATATGCTGGAAGGAGCAACTACGTCACCGAAAAAGCAAGGTAAAAAGCGCTAATCCATAGACAACAAAACCTGTGGACAATCACATAAAACCATCCCCCCGGCGACGCTTCACACCCCCATATAAAATCCCCCCGGCGAAGCCGGGGGGATTTCTTTTTCTTACTTGTGCAGCAGCGGGCTCAGCGGTTTGTAGATCAGGAAGCACAGCGCCACGTCCAGCAATCCCTTGCACAGTGTGAACGGCACGTTGAACACCATCAGGCAGTTCAGCAGCGCGTTGGAGGTCGGTACCTGCGCCACCGTCCCCAGGATCTCCTGATACATCCCCACAATGGCCTCCAGCGGCAGGCCGTACAGCACCACATAGGCGGGATAGACGATGAAATAGTTGATGGGTATGCTGATGACCGCCATGGCGGCGGCCCCGGCCACGGAGCCCCACAGCGCCCCGCCCCGGTTCTTGTGCTTCTTATAGACGATACCGGCGATGAAGGCGAAGGTAGCGCCCAGCAGGAAATTGGACAGCTCGCCCACGCCGGCGCTGGAGCCGAAGGGCAGGTGCAGCAGGTTCTTCACCAGCTGGATGGCCGCGCCGTACACCGGTCCCAGCGAGAACGTGCCCAGCAGGGCGGGCAGGTCGGAGATGTCCAGCTTGATAAAGGCGGGCATGACGGGGATGGAGAACTCCACGAACTGGAGGACGGCGGCCACGGCGGCCAGCAGGGCGGCCACCGCGATACGATGGGTCTTTTGCTTCTGAGTCATAAAAAAACACTCCTTCTTGATGATAAACACCCGGAAAATTGCCTTCCAAGGTGTACGCATCAAAAAAGAGCATCGCAAAATGCCATACACGCCTTCTCTCATCCAGACTATACTGTCGGTACCGGAATTGCGCCGGTTCCTGCTGCCGCAGCAGCTCGCGGACTATACCGCCGGTGGGGACTTTCACCCCGCCCCGAAGACAAATATGCGGTTGTTTTCGACAAGTATAGTACCACGCCGCCCCGCGGATGTCAATACCGATTTCCGGCTTTACAGCGGCGCGGTTTTCGTTTACAATATACCGTAAGAAAGGCGGTGAGACCCATGCCCGCACGGCAGATGACCGTATGCTTTTCCGGCTACCGTCCGGAGAAGCTCCCCTGGGGTTATGACGAATGCGATCCCCGCTGCGCCCAGCTGAAGCAGCGCCTGCGCCGGGCGGTCTGCGCCGCCTGTGACGACGGCTTCCGCCACTTCATCTGCGGCATGGCCCGCGGCGTGGACACCTACTGCGCCGAGATCGTCCTGGCCCTGCGTCCCCAATACCCGGACCTGACGCTGGAGGCCGCCATCCCCTGCCCCAGCCAGTGCGGCGGCTGGACGCCGGACCAGCAGGCCCGCTGGCACGCCATCGTGGACCGCTGCGACTTTGAAACGGTGGTCCAGGACCGCTACGGCCCCGGCTGTATGCAGCGCCGCAACCGCTACATGGTGGACCACGCCGCCCGCCTCATCGCCGTGTTCGACGGTCAGGACGGCGGCACTCGCCGCACGGTGGAATACGCCCTCCGTTCCGGCCTCGAGGTCGTCTACGTGGACGCGGAATAGTCCCTCCGTCCCCGCCGCAGCGGCAGGGGCTATTTCGCGCCCCGGCGCGAGCTACTTTTGCCCTCGACGGCAAAAGTAGCCAAAAACGCCGCTTAGACCTACGGTCTAAGAACCCCTTGCGCGCTGTACCTAACAGCGATTTCCCGCATCTTCTCGCGGACATAGCTTTTCGTCATCGTTGTCGGTCAAAAGGACTGCACCTGCGCTCACCGGCGCGGAGGCTTCCGCGGCCGCTTGCCCCAGCCACGGTAGGGGTTTTTCGCTCCTACCGCCGCACCCCTCAAGCCCTCCCCCTGGGGTTTCGCGGTGTTGAATGACAGGCCGGTGGCCTGTCAGACCCGCGGACCGACCGACCCGCAGGGAGACAGGTGGCACGGCGAAGCCGTGACGGATGAGGGGTCACCCGTCCCGCCCGCAGGCGCAATACTTTTCCCCAAGAATCAAAAAGGGAGCACCCCTGCGGGGTGCTCCCTTTCCGTCGTTCTTTATCTCTTTTTCCCGTTGAGCGCCACCATGCCCGTCAGGGACAGAAGCGCCAGCGCGCCATACAGCGCCGCGCCGGGGTCGGCGGTCTTGGGGGCCTCGATGGGCTGCTCCGCGGGCGGGGCGTAGTAGTAGCCGCCGGTTTGGGGTTTTTCCTCCCACTTGGCCAGCAGATGCAGGGGACGCGTCACCGGCGTACTGAAGTCCCATGCGGCAGAGCCATCCGTTCCCGCTTCGTACCAATATTGGAAAACAAGATTTGGTTTGGTCGGGTCAGCGGGCTTTTCTGCCGGGTCGCCCAGCTTCGTCTCTCTCACCGTAATGTCATTGTCACTGCCCTGGTCCAAGTTAAATTTCACCGGGTACATAGCCGTAGTATTGCCATTCTCAAATGTGATCTTCCCGTTGAAACTGGTGTAGTCATCTTTTGTAGTTTCACGCGTAATACCGTTGTTTTCATTCACCACCCAAACATTTCCTTCTACCGTGCCGCCGTGGGCTTTCATCGTTCCCGGCTGTATATCGATCGCACTGCTCTCCGGTCGCCCATAGGCTCTGCAATCCCGGATGATACCGCCGGTCATTTCAAACCCTGCACCGCCGATCAGGCAAACACCACCGCCGGTATTGGAAGCTTTGCAATCGCTGATCTCACCGCCGTTCATAGTGAATGTACTCGATCTGGTGTGTACCACAACGCCGCCACCCCAATCAGCGGTGCAGTTGGTGATCTTGGCCGTACCGGACATGGTAAAGCTCCCCTTAAATACAAACACACCGCCGCCCCGGCCGCCACCCCGGGAGGGGTCGGTCGCACAGCCGGTGATGGTGCCGCCGGTCATCACAAGGTGTCCTTCTGATGAATTGTCTCCTATGCATACGCCGCCGCCATCGCCGGCATTACCGCCGGTGATGGTGCCGGACTTCGCCGCGCTGCTGTCCTGTATGGTCAGAGTCGCGTTATTATACACGTAAAACACACGGGTGTTACCGGTCATCCTCAATACACAGCCGTTCAGGTCGAGGGTCAGCGTACTCGTGACATTCAGGGCCGTGTTGATGTCAATATCTTCTCCCAGCACAATCCCGGACACGCCATTTTCCAATGCCGTTCTCAACGCACTCTCTGTTGTCACTCGTGCCGGCGTGGTGCCCTCTGCCGTCTCCACTAAGGGATTTGTTACATCCCCCGATGTAACAAAAGCTGCCCATATGGGCAGCGCGCAT
>ENA-ORUI01003452-ORUI01003452.1-human-gut-metagenome-genome-assembly--contig:-NODE-3452-length-11416-cov-7.274448_pt1 | contig 11416 bp, 8 predicted proteins | sample MGYA00242078_ERZ509205 | MGnify/ENA primary metagenome ERZ509205 (study PRJEB26280, sample SAMEA2338828) | human gut metagenome | biome: human gut; feature: human-associated habitat; material: faeces... | reverse complement strand
GCACCATCGGCACCGGCAACATCGTGGGCGTGGCCACGGCCATCGTCTCCGGCGGCCCGGGTGCCATCTTCTGGATGTGGGTCATGGCCCTGCTGGGCATGATGACCAGCTTTGCAGAGAACGTGCTGGGCGTCTACTACCGCCGCAAGAACGAAAAAGGCGAGTGGAGCGGCGGCGCGATGTATTATCTGACCGACGGTCTGGGCGCAAAGCCCGGCTGTAGGGCGGTGGGCAGGGTGCTGGCTGTTCTGTTTGCCTGCTTCTGCATCCTCGCGTCTTTCGGTATCGGCAACATGAGCCAGATAAACTCCATCGCCGGCAACATGAACGCGGCTTTTCATGTGCCGTACCTCGCCACCGGCCTTGCGCTGATGGTGGTCACGGCCCTCATCGTCATCGGCGGACTCAAGCGGGTGGCCGCTGTCACGGAAAAGCTGGTGCCGCTGATGGCACTGTTCTATGTTGCAGGTGCGCTCATCATCGTGGTCATGCACGCGGGCAATATCCCGGCGGCACTGGCGGCGATCTTCAAGGGTGCATTCAACCTCAACGCTGCAGGCGGCGGCGCGCTGGGCTACGGCATCAGCCAGACCATCACCTGGGGCTTCAAGCGCGGCGCGTTCTCCAACGAAGCCGGTCTGGGTTCTGCGGTCATGGTCAACTCGGCCTCCAACGTCAAGGAGCCGGTACATCAGGGGATGTGGGGCGTGTTTGAGGTGTTCGCGGATACCATCGTGGTCTGCACCCTCACCGCCCTGGTCATCCTGACCACCGGCGTGGTGGACCTGCAGAGCGGCGCGGTGCTGGCCAACGTGCAGGACAACGCCTTGGTGGGGCAGGCCTTCACCGCTGCCTTTGGCAGCCTTGGCCCCAAGTTCATCGCCATTTCCATTCTGCTGTTCGCCTACTCCACCACGCTGGGCTGGAGCCACTACGGCACCAAGGCCGTGGAGTATCTGTTCGGCGCGGCAGGCAGCCGCATCTATAAAGTGGTGTTCGTCTGCATGACCGTGGTGGGCGCCACCATGAAGCTGGGCCTTGCCTGGGATCTGTCCGATACCTTCAACGGCCTGATGATGATTCCGAACCTCATCGGCGTGCTGGCCCTGTCCGGTACGGTGGTGGCCATCACCAAAAACTACCTGGACCGCCGGGTGAAGGGCAGGGACATTGAACCCATGTGGTCGGCCTTTGAAGAATACCAGAAGGAAGAAGAAGCTGAAGCTGCCGCCGAACAGGCAGAGCCGTAAGGCAGTAAGATAGGACCTCCGAACGCACCTGCAGGATTTGCGGGTGCGTTTTTTTAGCGTCCGCTGCGTCCCATGTTGTGAATCTTTCACAAAAGCTGAGATATTAGTATATCAGTAGTGCTGAAAATAGTCTGTTTCATTGACAGTCTCGAGAAAAATGATATGATTTGCTCAACATATGAGCCGGTTTGTGCCGCTGCATCAAGAATTTTGCGGGGCAGCCGGCTTTGTACACAGAACAGGCCGGTATGAGCCGGACTGGCGAAACGGGCGGGATCCGCCCGGTGGAAGGAGAGATTCGTATGAATCGCAGAGAGTTTTTGAAGGCTACCGCCGCAACAGCAGTGGCAGCAGGTGCAATGGCCAGCGCAGCGCCGGCTTTCTTTACATCCGTCACAACGCTTCTTCCACTAAGAACATCGGCAAGACCGATATCATGATCGCTGTGGGCTTCTCGGCCGGCAGCCTGAACATCATGCAGGTCATCGCAAGACAGTACGGCAGCCAGACTACGCCGGATAAGGTCTACTCCAACTACGTCTGCGATGCCGTGGATCACGAAAACGCGGATCTGCAAGTGGTCGTTCCCGTCTACGGCTTCTTCACGGATGGCATGGACTTCAGCCAGAACCCCAACCTGCCCGCTGTCTTCGGCGTGGTCGGTCAGAAGGACTTCCTGAGCGAAATGATCCTGGCCTGCGTGCCGCAGGGCACCAAGACCTTCCCCGACTTCAGCTTCTATCTGGCACCCGATGCACCCCCACGGCTTTGGTCTGGGCACCGGCACCAAGGGCTACGTCAACGCTTTTACGCAGGCAGCACAGTGGCCCGATATGGCCATCAACTTCATCGAGAGCCGCCTGGGTCTGCAGGAAAAGACCATTGACATGGACTCTGTGGCGTTCGCGTGGTAAACGAACTCATTTTGCCTCCTCATCTGTATTTCTCATTCCCAAGCAGCAAGGGCCTGCACTCCGATGCAGGCCCTTGCTGCCGTTTCCGGAAGCGGTACTGCTTTTCGCCGGAGCAGAGAGGAAAATTCTCCTCGTCTGCCTGCACAAACCCTGCAGACGGGTGTTGTGTATCTTTCACAAAAACTTCAGTACTAGTATATCAGTAGTGCTGAAAAGCGGCAAAAACTCTTTACAAAATGAAATAAAAATGATACACTTTACACAACATTCGAGCCGATTTGTGCCGATACAGCAAAGTTTTTTGCTGCCGGGCAATTGGTTCCTACACAGAATAAGCCTGACGGGAATCGGGCTTTCTGAGAGGGTGAGACCGCCCTGTGGAAGGAGAAAACAGTATGAATCGCAGAGAATTTTTGAAGGCTTCTGCCGCAACGGCAGTGGCAGCAGGCGCAATGGCTGCCGCAGCACCGGCTTCCTTTGCAGCAGACAGCGGCGTGCACACCGATGCAGAAGTGCAGGCCATGGTCAAGGAAGAACTGAAGGTCGCCCGTGACGTGGCATTCTACCCCGCCGCTTACAAGGGCGATTTCGACAAGTTCTACGTCCTGTTCCACAAGCTGTCCCGTGCTCAGTACGAGAAGGTGGACGGTGCTGCAGTTGCAGGCATCAACGCTTCTCACTACGATATGTGCGTGGCTCTGACCAATGCCCGCAAGGCTCTGCGTCAGGTCAAGGACCCCAAGAGCACCGTGTGGGAAATCTGGGGCGACCAGATGGCAGTGGAGTCCCCCCTGCCCACCAACTGGAGCAACTGCTACGATAACGAGGGCTTCCGCCCCTTCCTGAACCCCTATCTGCTGCCTCACCAGGGCAAGGTCAAGGGCAACGTCATCATCATTGCCGGCGGCGGCAGCACCCACCGCAACAACGTGGTGGAAGGCTACCCTGTGGCCGAGTACTTCAACAAGCAGGGCTACAACGCCTTTGTGCTGCAGCGCCGTGTGAACCCCTACGCCGCTGTGGACCAGCAGCTGGACCTGGCCCGTGCCATCCGCTTCCTCCGTGCCAATGCTTCCGCCAAGAACATCGGCAAGACCGATATCATCATGGCAGTGGGCTTCTCGGCCGGCGGCATGAACATCATGCAGGTCATCGCCAACCACTATGGCAACCAGACCACCCCGGACAAGGTCTACCCCGATTACGTCTGCGACGCAGTGGACCACGAGAGCGCCGACCTGCAGGTGGCTGTGCCCGTTTACGGCCTGTTCGTCACCGGTCTGGACTTCAGCAAGAACCCCAACCTGCCCCCGGTCTTTGGTGTTGTGGGCCAGAAGGACGGCCTGAGTGCCATGATGCTGCCCTCCCTGCCGGAGTGCGCCACGATCTTCAAGGACTTCAGCTTCTACCTGGCACCGGACGCTCCCCACGGCGTGGGCCTGGGCACCGGCACCGAGGGCTATGTCAATGCCTACACCCAGATCGCACAGTGGCCGGATATGGCAGTGAACTTCATCGAGAGCCGCATCGGCCTGCAGGAGAAGACCATCGATATGGACTCTGTGGCCTTTGCATGGTAATTTAAGTTTTTCTTACCTCCTCATTTATATTCCTCATCCCCAACCGAAAAGGGCCTGCACACTGTGCAGGCCCTTTTTCTGTTGCTGTGATGTGATTTTTAGCGTGCTCGCCCTTATTTTTTCTTTTTCCGGGGTGCAGAAGCGCCTTTTTTGCCAGGCCTGGTTTTTCCGAGATGCCCCTTTGGGGCGGCGGCACTGCGCCCGGCGGCAAGGCCGCTGCCAAAGGCCCAGTGCAGGTTGTAGCCGCCGCACCGGCCGGTGCAGTCCAGCGTTTCGCCCACAAAGTACAGCCCCGGACAGCCTTTGAACTGAAAGTCCGGTTCCAGCTCGGTCAGGCTCAGACCGCCGCCGGTCACCTGGGCCTGCTTCCAGCCCATCGGCTGGAGTGCATGGAACGGCAGCGTCTGGGCGGCGTGCGCCAGACGCTCCCAGTCAGTCTCCGGAAAGCGCTGCAGGCCGGTCTCCGGCAGGCGGGCAGCTTTCCAGAGGAACCGGCCCAGTTTGGGGTTCAGCAGACCGGTCCAGAAGTCGGCGGCAGTGTCGCAGCCCAGCTCTGCGGCGTGGGCGCGGAACAGTTCCGCACAGGAGCCGCTTCCGCTCCGGGTGTGCCAATCCGGAAAAACATCCAGCTGCAGGCCGGCGGGCGTGCTGCCCGGCGTCAGCTGCAGGCTCAGATCCATGATGCAGATGCCGGACAGGCCGTAGTCCGTGAACTGTACTTCACCCTGTGCAGAAGCGGCTGCGCCGGCTGTCTGCCCGGCAGACAGCTGTACAGTGGCCTTGGTACGGATGCCGGACAGCGTTTTGTCCGGTTTTTCGCACTGCAGCGGCACCAGAGCGGGGTACAGCGGCTCCAGTTTGCCGCCGCATTGCGCCGCGAACCGAGGGCCGAAGCCGTCCGTGCCGAACTGCGGCCCGGCGGAACCGCCCATGGCACAGATGACCGCGTCTGCATACAGGCTGTCATCGGTGCCGTCTGCCCTGCTGAACAGCACCCGGTAGCCGTTCCGGCTCTGGCTCAGGGTCTGCACGGTGCAGCCGGTGCAGATCTCCACACCGCACCGGGCAAGGTGATGTTCCAGCAGAGTCAGCACATCCGCCGCCTGATTGCTGTAGGGGTAGACGCGCCCGGTTTCGTCGGTGTGGGTGCACAGACCCAGCGTGTGGAACCAGCCCAGCGGGTCGGCACCGGCCACAGCGTCCAGCAGAGTCCGCAGGACGTCCGGGGCAGCGGAAACATAGTCCGCTGGGGTCAGCCCTTCGTGATCCAGATTGCAGCGGCCATTGCCGGTGGCCAGCAGCTTTTTGCCGATGCGGGGGTTGCGTTCCAGCACCGTGACGCGGGCGGAAGGGTTCGTCTGGGCCGCCGCGAGGGCCGCGGCCAGCCCCGCCGCGCCGCCGCCCAGAACCAGGATATGTGCCATGCGGGCACCTGCCTTTCTTGCAGAAGTTTGGTTTTATTGTAGCAGAACCCCGCCCGGAACGCAACGAACCGGGCCTTTTTTGCCCGATGCAACCGGCGGTTGACAAATTTCCAGGCGCAAATGGTGGTTGTCAACCGCAGAATATGGTATGCTGAGGGCGGAAAAACAGCTGTGAACCCCGATGACAAACCGAACGACGAAAAGGAGAAGCAATGATTTTAGCGGAAAAGATCGCCCAGCTGCGCAGGCAGAAGGGCTGGAGCCAGGAAGAACTGGCCAACCATTTGCAGGTATCCCGGCAGGCGGTGTCCAAGTGGGAGGGCGGCGCGTCCATCCCGGACCTGGACAAGATCTTAAAACTGAGCGCTCTGTTTGAGGTGTCCACCGACTACTTATTGAAAGATGAACTGGAAGCGCCGGAAGTCCGTGCGCAGTCCGTTGTGGAAGAGACCGTCCGGGAGCCGCTGCGCACCGTCACACTGGACGAGGCGAACGACTACCTGGCGCTGGTGCAGGCATCCTGCGGGCGCATGGCGGTCGGCGTGGGGCTGTGCATCCTGTGCCCGGCAGCATTGCTGCTGCTCGGAGCCTGGGCCGACGGCACCCCGCGGGAGGACTTTGCCGCCGGGGCAGGAATCATCATTCTATTGGTGCTGGTGGCACTGGGGCTGCTGTGCATCCTCCCGGCGGCAATGCAGCTGGACGGGTACGAGTATCTGGAAAAAGAGCCGTTCCAGCTGGAATACGGCGTGGCGGGCATCGTGGAAAAGCTGAAAAAAGAATATGCCCCGCAGATGCAGCGGCAGAACACCTGGGGCGTGGTGGGGTGCGTGCTCTCGGTGGTGCCGCTGATGGCGGCGGTGATGCTGGGCGCGTCTGACTTCTGGATGGCGGCGATGGTCTGTCTGCTGCTGGGCATCGTGGCGGGGGCGGTCCAGCCGCTGATCCGGGCCGGGATGCAGCAGGCAGCCTTCGACAAGCTTTTGCAGGCCGGGGATTATACCGTGCACAACAAGCAGGTGACCCGCCGGGTGGGCTGGTGCGCGGGAGCCTACTGGTGCTGTGTGACCGCTCTGTATCTGGCCGTGAGCTTCCGCAATGACAGCTGGGAGACCAGCTGGCGCATCTGGGCGGCGGCCGGGGTGCTGTTTGCAGCGGTGTGGCTGGCCGTGCGTGCCTGGGCGACAAGAGAACGAGAATAAAAGGATCAACGGCCCGGGAGGGCGAAGATGCGAAAAACACCAGACGGCTGCATCGTGTCGGTGCAGCCGCCTGGTGTTGTACTTATGGATTCAAAACGGTCTCGGCGCGTTCCGGAATTTCCGGCGGCAGATCTGCCCCCCGGCGGGCAGGCGAAGCGGCTTGAGGAGCTGCCGTGCAGGGCCGCAAAGAAAAAGACGATCAGGAGGAACGCTGGTCGGACAGCCGCCAGATGCAGTGCTGCCGCAGTCCACGTTCTTTGGCGCAGTACAAGGCCTTGTCGGCCAGTTCCAGCAGGGCGCTCTTTTTCTGCTGTGCCGAAGCGATGCGGGCTTTGTAGTTCTTTTCCCGGCTGATGTCCATGCCGTACAGGATGGCTTCCAGGTCACCGGTGTTGGGGTTGGCGATCAGGCGGGCGGTCATACGGGTCCAGCGGATGCTTTTGTCGTCGTAGTAGGAGAGCAGCTCCTGCTGCAGCTCGCTTTTGCCATTCCGGTAGGCCTGCTGCAGCGGCTTGCGCCGGAACCGCTGCAGGAACTGCTGCCGCATGGCGTTGTCCGGGATAAAGGAAGCAACGCTTTCCACCAGCGCATCCACCTGCAGCAGTGTTTTGAGCGGCTCGACGTTGGAGGAAGTGCCGGTCATGGTCAGCACCTGATCCTGGGTCAGGTTCAGGTGGAACACGCCCTGCGCCTCCGGGATGGAGGACAGCAGCGCGTGCAGCTGCGTTTCAAAGATCTGCTGTGCCCGGGAAACGGCGGTGATGTCGGTGGCGTACTCAATAAAGGCGTCCTGCCCTTCCCACTGGATGCGCTTGGTTTTGACGCTGAAGACTTGGCTGCCGTTGTCGACCTGGGTCGTGTAGGAATCCCGCCCGCCCAGTTCCCGCATGGGACAGAACGGGCACTGCTCTTCCAGCCCCATCATATACTGGTAGCACTTCTGCCCCTGGAAGGGACGATCCGGGTGGCCGGTAAAGCAGCGGGCCGGATGGTTGGCGTACAGCATATGATACTGCAGATCACTGATCTGGATCAGTTGGTTGGTTTCGTCCAGGATATCCCAGGCGGTAAAGCGATCACTTGACATGGCGGCCCCTTATGGGAAATGATACGGTTTTGTTGCACTTCCGCTATTATACCATACCCGCCGCAAAAATACGAGACGGCCCGGTGAAAAAATGGCTTGAAAATCTGGCGGTTCCGCTGCAGGTATAAATTCCCTTGGATGACAGATACTATTGTCACACCCAATTGCAAGCAAAACAGGAAGCAGGGAGGAAATGCAGCATGAAAGCAACCGGAATCGTACGCCGCATCGATGAACTGGGCCGGGTGGTGATCCCGAAGGAGATCCGCCGCACCCAGCGCATCCGCCGGGGAGACCCGCTGGAGATCTTTACCACCGGGGACGGGGAAGTGATCTTCAAAAAGTATTCGCCCATCGGGGAGATGAACAATGTGGCGGTGCAGTACGCCGAGGTGCTCAGCCGCAGTTTTGCGCTGACCGCGTTTGTGGCTGACCGGGACCATATGCTGGCAGTCAGCGGCGCGGGAAAGCGGGAGCTGGCCGACCGCAGTGTCAGCCAGCCGCTGGAAAAGCTGATGGAAGCCCGCAAGCCTTACCAGAATGAGGGAAGCCCGGACAAGGCGCTGCAGCCCTGCGAGGGCACCGGGCGGGTGCTGCTGTGCGCCGTGCCGGTCATTGCGGCGGGGGATGTGACCGGTGCAGTGGGTCTGCTCACGGAAGACCGCACCGCTGTGCCGGATGCCGCCCAGATGAAAGCCATCGGGGTGGCCGCCGCCTTCCTGGCAAAGCAGATGGAGGAGTAAGAACAACGGCAGAAGCTCTCCTTATTATAAAGGGGGGCTTTTTTGTTCGGAAAAGGAACGCCCCCGGTCTGCTGTACAGACGGCCCCCGCCCGGAGGGGCCTTGAGACGAACGCTCTTTATGACAGAATTATGAATCTTTCAAAACATTTTTCCAAGGGGCTTGACAGGCGTGAAAAATTGGCTATAATGGTCTTAGCACTCAGGAATAAAGAGTGCTAAACAAAACAAAGCGAACAAAAAGGAGGCAGGCGCTATGACGATGGATGCACGCAAGCAGCGAGTCTTGCAGGCGATCGTGGCGCTGTATGGTCTCGAAGGAGAGCCGGTTGGCAGCAGCGTGCTGGCAAACTACTTTGATATGGCAGTTTCCAGCGCAACGCTTCGCAACGAGATGGCGGCGCTGACAAAGCTGGGTCTGCTGGAGCAGCCCCACACCAGCGCAGGCCGCGTGCCCAGTGCCAAAGGCTACCGTTATTATCTGGACAATCTGCTGATCGATGACCAGCCGCTGGATCGTGTGACCCGCGCCCGTGTGGATGCGGTGTTCGCCAGCCTGGATCATGAGCCGGAAAAGCTGGCGCAGGGTGCCGCCAAGGCGCTGGCCGCCATCAGCGGCTACACCGCCGCTGTCAGCACACCCTGTGCCGAAGACCTGTGCGTGGCCCATTACGAGGTCGTGCAGGTGGGCCGCAGCGCCGCCGCCGTGCTGGCCGTTACCACAGCCGGTTACGTCCGCACCCGGGTGGCGCGGGTGCGCAGCGGTCTCTCCCGTGAGAAGGCAGCTGCGCTGGCCGCACTGCTCAACCGCAACCTGACCTTTGTGGCACCGATCGATCTGTCTACCCGGATGCTCAGCGAGCTGTGTGCACAGATCGATCCGGAACTGGTCCCGGTCATCAGCGCCGCCGCGGCGATCCTGCAGGATTCGGTGAAGCCCCACGTCTTCCTGGGCGGCGAGCAGTACCTGCTGGACTGGCCTCAGCTGGACGGCAAGGTGGGCGATATCCTGACCCTGCTGAACGATGAGGAACAGGCCGCACGGCTGATCGCACCACCGGCAGACCGCAATGAGAGCGTGCTGCTGGGCGAGGATCTGGAACCGCAGATCCCGGGAATGTGCATCGTCAGTGACCGGTATCTGGTGGGCGGAGGCCTGTGGGGATCCATCGCCCTGATCGGCCCCACCCGGATGCCCTTCCAGAAATTGATGCCGCTGCTGCATTGCTTCGCAGATCAGCTGGGCGAGGGCATGAGCGGCAAACGAAATGACACCCCGCAGACCGCCGTACCGCGGCGGGCTGTGATCTATAAGGAGGATCTGGAATGAGCGAAGAAACCAAGAAGACTGCGCCCGCCGAAGAGACGGAACAGCAGCCCCGCACCGCTCCGGAGGAAACGGCAGAACAGGCGGCTCCCGCACAGGAGCCTGCAGAAGAAGCTGCGGAGCCGAAGGACGAGAAAAAGAAGGACGGCGGCTGGTTCAATAAGAAAGCCCGCGAGATGGAGGCCGTCAAGGCCAAGCTGGATGCGGCCGAACAGAACGCTGCACAGGCCAAGGAACAGCTTCTGCGCATGGCAGCAGAGTACGACAACTACCGCAAGCGTTCCACCCGGGAAGCCGACCAGAAGTTCAACGATGGTGTGTCTTTTGCCGTGAACCAGATCATCCCCATCCTCGATACGCTGGATATGGCGGCCAACGCCCCCACCACCGACGAGAATTACAAAAAGGGCGTGGTCATGACCCTGGACAAAGCCGCCAAGGCGCTGGATGCCCTCCATGTGGAGGAGATCGAAGCGCTGGGCAAGCCCTTTGATCCCAACTTTATGAACGCTGTGCAGCAGATCCCCGCCCCGGATGGGCAGGAGAGCGGCACCGTGGTCACCGTCTACCAGAAGGGTTACAAGCTGGGCGACAAGATCGTCCGCCATGCGACCGTTGTGGTGGCCGAATAACAACGCCTGAACTTCCGCAAGGGAGTTTTGAAGATACCATCCGCTAAGCAAAAACTTGAGCATCACATAAACAAGATTTGTTCTTTCGAGAGGAGTTTTCATTATGAGTAAGATCATTGGTATCGACCTTGGTACTACCAACAGCTGCGTGGCTGTTATGGAGGGCGGCGAGCCCGTTGTTATCGCAAACTCTGAGGGTGCACGCACCACCCCGTCTGTTGTCGGCTTCACCAAGACCGGCGACCGTCTGGTGGGTCAGGTCGCAAAGCGCCAGGCCATCACCAACCCTGAGAACACGGTGGCTTCCATCAAGCGTTATATGGGCACCGACCACAAGGTGACCCTGAACGGCAAGGAGTACACTCCCCAGCAGGTCAGCGCTATGATCCTGCAGAAGCTGAAGGCTGATGCCGAGGCTTATCTGGGCGAGACCGTCACCGAGGCTGTCATCACTGTGCCTGCCTACTTCAACGACAGCCAGCGTCAGGCCACCAAGGACGCAGGCACCATTGCAGGCCTGAACGTCCGCCGTATCATCAACGAGCCCACCGCAGCTGCTCTGGCTTACGGTGTGGATAAAGAGGACGACCAGAAGATCATGGTCTACGATCTGGGCGGCGGCACCTTCGATGTGTCCATCATCGAGATGGGCGACGGCGTGACCGAGGTTCTGGCCACCAACGGTGATACCCACCTGGGCGGCGATGACTTCGACCAGCGCATCATCGACTGGATGGCAGACGCCTTCCAGACCGAGAACGGCATCGACCTGCGCAAGGATAAGATGGCTGCACAGCGCTTGAAGGAAGCTGCTGAGAAGGCAAAGATCGAGCTGTCCAGCGCAATGAGCAGCCAGATCAACCTGCCCTTCATCACTGCTGACGCTACCGGCCCCAAGCATCTGGATATGACCCTGACCCGCGCAAAGTTCAATGAGCTGACCGCTGATCTGGTCGACCGCACCATGACCCCTGTCCGCAAGGCTCTGCAGGATGCAGGCCTGCGTCCCTCTGACCTGAAGAAGGTCCTGATGGTCGGTGGTTCCACCCGTATCCCCGCTGTCTACGATGCAGTCAAGAAGGAACTGAACTGCGAGCCCTTCAAGGGCATCAACCCCGATGAGTGCGTGGCTGTGGGCGCTGCCATCCAGGGCGGCGTTCTGCAGGGCGATGTCAAGGGCCTGCTGCTGCTGGATGTCACCCCGCTGAGCCTGGGCATTGAGACCCTGGGCGGCGTGTGCACCAAGATCATTGACCGCA
>ENA-ORUI01003450-ORUI01003450.1-human-gut-metagenome-genome-assembly--contig:-NODE-3450-length-11421-cov-10.955305_pt1 | contig 11421 bp, 6 predicted proteins | sample MGYA00242078_ERZ509205 | MGnify/ENA primary metagenome ERZ509205 (study PRJEB26280, sample SAMEA2338828) | human gut metagenome | biome: human gut; feature: human-associated habitat; material: faeces... | reverse complement strand
GCGCCATGATCAAGACCGAGATGGACAGTATGCCCAGCGAGATGGACGATCTGGCCCACCGCATCACCCAGCTGCAGATCGAGCAGGTGAGCCTGAAGAAGGAGACCGATGCTCTGAGCCAGAGCCGTCTGCGCGACCTGGAAAAAGAGCTGGCCGAGCTGCAGGACAAGTTCCGCAGCATGAAGGCAAAGTGGGAGAACGAGAAAAACGCCATCGGCAAGGTGCAGAGCCTGCGGGAGCAGATCGAGCAGACCAACGCCGACATTGAGAAAGCCCAGCGCGAATACGATCTGAACAAGGCGGCCGAGCTGAAATACGGCAAGCTGCCGCAGCTGCAGAAGCAGTTGGAGGAAGAGGAAAAAATTGCCGCCGCCAAGAAAGAGGACAGCCTGCTGCGGGATCGCGTGACCGATGAGGAGATCGCCCGTATCGTGGCCCGCTGGACTGGCATCCCGGTGGAGAAGCTGGTGGAAGGCGAGCGCGAGAAGCTGCTGCATCTGGACGATGTGCTGCATCAGCGGGTCATCGGCCAGGACGAGGCCGTCACCAAGGTGAGCGAAGCCATTCTGCGCAGCCGTGCGGGCATCGCCAACCCGAACCGCCCCATCGGCAGCTTCCTGTTCCTTGGTCCCACCGGCGTCGGCAAGACCGAGCTGGCCAAGGCGCTGGCACAGGCCCTGTTTGACGATGAGCGCAACATGGTGCGTATCGATATGACCGAGTATATGGAGAAGTTCAGCGTCAGCCGTCTGATCGGCGCGCCTCCGGGATACGTCGGTTATGAAGAGGGCGGCCAGCTGACCGAGGCCGTCCGCCGCAAACCCTACAGCGTGGTGCTGTTCGATGAGGTGGAAAAGGCCCATCCCGATGTGTTCAACATCCTGCTGCAGGTGCTGGACGATGGCCGCATCACCGACAGCCAGGGCCGCACCGTGGACTTCAAGAACACGGTCATCATCCTGACCTCCAACCTGGGCAGTGACATCATCCTGAACGACCTGGAACAGCGCCGTGCCAACGGCTCCAACGAGCTGAGCGAGGACGCCCGCAAGCAGATCGACCTGTTGCTGAAGTCCAAGTTCCGCCCGGAGTTCCTGAACCGCCTGGACGAGATTGTGTACTACAAGAGCCTGACCAAGGATGAGATGCGGAACATCGTGGACCTGCAGCTGAACGATCTGCGCAAGCGCATGGACGAGGGCAAGCACCTCAAGCTGGAAGTCACCACCGCCGCCAAGGACTTCATCATCGATTCTGCCTACGACAGCGTCTATGGTGCCCGTCCCATCAAGCGGTTCATCCAGAGCCGGGTGGAGACCCTCATCGCCAAGGCCATCATTCAGGGCCGCTTTGCCGAGGGCAATACCCTGACGGTGGACTACGACGGCAGTGCCCTGACCCTGCATTAACCCCTCTGTTTCCTAGATTTTACCTGTTTTGTACCTCCGGCACGGACAGAAAGCTTGCACCATCGTACAGAATATGGTATTATAACAAATAACATTGATGTGCTTTTCATCGCGGAACAGCCACGGTGGAGAGCACATTTTTGGTATATGGAAAGAACTCCTTCCGTCGCACTTCGCGCGCCACCTCCCTCAGGGAGGGAGGCTGACCGTACGGCAAGGCTCCCTCTTTGAGGGGGCTGTCTGCAGAGCAGACTGGGGGAGTTTGTCCGCGGAATGTTTTCTATATTATCAAACAGAAAGTTGAGTGTGATTTCCCTTTTTATGGACGATGGCAGTATGACGCTTCTCGCAGCGCTGGTGATTTTGGTGGCCTTTTCCGCCTTTTTCTCCGCCTCCGAGACCGCATTTTCTTCCCTGAATCAGATCCGCCTGAAAAGCCGCGCCGAGGACGGCGATGCCTCTGCCGCCCGGGTGCTGGCAATGGCTGAAAAATACGATAAGCTGCTTTCCACCATCCTCATCGGCAACAATATCGTAAACATTGCCGCAGCCTCCATCGGCACTATCATTTTCACCAAGATGCTGGGTGCAGAGCGGGGCGCTACGGTGTCCACCATGGTGCTGACCGTGGTGGTGCTGATCTTTGGCGAGGTGACCCCCAAGAGCCTTGCCAAGGAGATGCCGGAAACGGTTGCCACCGCAGTTGCACCGGTGCTCAGCCTGCTGATGCTGGTGTTTACCCCGCTGACATGGCTGTTCAGCCAGTGGAAGCGCTTTCTGGGACACTTTGTCCACAGTACCGAGGAGGATACCATCACCGAGGGTGAGCTGATGACCATGGTCAGCGAAGCCGAGAATGACGGCGAACTGACCGACCGGGAAAGCGAGCTGATCCGCAGCGCCATCGAATTTGATGACGTAGAGGTGGAGGAGATTCTGACCCCCCGCGTGGATGTGATCGCGGTGGAGGACGATCTGCCACTGGAAGAGGTGGCACAGACCTTTGCGGAATCCGGTTACTCCCGTCTGCCGGTGTACCACGACACCATTGATAACATCATTGGTGTGGTACATGAAAAGGACTTCTACATGGCACGCCTGAAAAAGGAGGTCAAGCTGGAGGATCTGGTCAAGCCCACCCTCTACACCACCGGCTCCACCCAGATCTCCCAGCTGCTGCGTACCCTGCGCGAGCAGCACCATCACATGGCTGTGGTGGTGGACGAGTACGGCGGCACCGAGGGTATCATCACGCTAGAGGACATTCTGGAGGAGCTGGTAGGCGAGATCTGGGATGAACACGACGAGGTGACCGAGGACTTCCGCAAGCAGTCGGACGGCAGTTGGATCGTGCTGGGCAGCGCTGGTGTGGACGACCTGTACGAGCGGCTGGGTCTGCCGGAGGACGAGGACATCGACTCCAACACGGTGAACGGTCTGGTACAGGAAAAGACCTGCCGTCTGCCCAAGGTAGGCGACCGCTTTACGCTGGGCAGCTACGACGGCGTAGTCACCCGCACCGCCAAGCGCCGCGTGACCGAGGTGCGTCTGACCCCCGCGGAAAAGCCCGAGACTAAAAAGGACGAAGAGGAAAAAAGTCACTTTGGCAGAATAACCTCTAAATAAAACACCGACCGGCTGCTGCACACAAAACGTGCGGCAGCCGGTTTTGTTCAAGGCGGGATGATTTGAAATGCGCTCCGTGGGGAAAGTTTCTGCCTGCCAGCAGTGGGCAGGGACGCTCCGCTGGGCCAGAGGCAGGGAGGGGTGTTCCGAGTCCCCCATCCCTACCTCTGGACTCCACCCACCCCGCAACGCAACAACTGCGACTGCCGCCAGCGGCGGAAACAGGGAGCAGTTGTTGGGGCAGCGGCCAGCAAGACGCGAGTGCCGCCCAAGGCACGAAGCGGATGCTGGGTGCCGCAACCCGTCGCCAAGGGCTGCACGCCCTTGACAATCCTAAAGAAGAAGTCGAAGCACAAAAAAGCTAGCGCTGCGCCAGTCGGCGCTATCGCTTTAACGCTTTTTTCGCTTCTCCATTTATAGCCCCTTAGTCGCTGCGCGACAGCTCCCCCGAGGGGGAGCGAGCACTCCCGGAAGCTTTGCGGTTTAGCCAGAAACTTTGCCGTTATGCCAAAGGCTCCCTCCCCGAGGGAGCTGTCAAAACCGGTAGGTTTTGACTGAGGGAGTTCGTTCCACCCCTCCCGTGAAAATGCGTTTGGAGCGCTCCAAACGCGAAATATAAATCGTCTAATTTGCCCATAAAAAATCCCCCCGGCGCTGCTCGCCGGGGGGATTTTTTTCAGGATTTACTTAGGCTGGCGGCCAATATAAGCCAGAATGCCGCCATCGGCGTAGAGGATCTGGCCGTTCACAAAGTCGGATGCGTGGCTGGCAAGGAACACGCAGGGGCCAACCATGTCCTCCGGGTCACCCCAGCGGCCTGCGGGAGTCTTGGCAACGATGAAGCTGTCAAAGGGGTGACGGCTTCCATCGGGCTGGATCTCGCGCAGGGGAGCGGTCTGGGCGGTGGCAATGTAGCCGGGGCCCATGCCGTTGCACTGGATGTTGTATTCGCCGTACTCGGAGGCGATGTTCTTGGTCAGCATCTTCAGTGCGCCCTTGGCAGCGGCGTAGGCGGAAACGGTCTCGCGGCCCAGCTCGCTCATCATGGAGCAGATGTTGATGATCTTGCCCGCGCGCTTTTCCATCATGTCGGGCAGCACGGCCTTGGAGCAGTTGAAAGCACCGCCCACATGGACGTCAATCACCCGCATAAAGTCGGCGTGGCTCATCTCGATCATGGGCACGCGCTTCATCAGGCCGGCGTTGTTCACCAGAATGTCCACAGAGCCGACCTCGGTCTTGATTTTTGCCACCATGGCGTTCACGGCGTCCTCGTCGGAAACGTCTGCCACATAGCCGTGGGCGTCGATGCCGGCAGCCTTGTAGGCGGCCATGCCCTTTTCTAAGCTGGCCTCAGAGGAGCAGTTGAAGCAGATGACGGCGCCGCACTTGGCCATGCCCTCTGCAATGGAAAAACCGATGCCGTGGGCACCGCCGGTAATCAGGGCAACCTTGCCCTGCAGGTTGAATGCAGACAGATCCATGATTTTCTCCTTTTTTACAGTATCCAAGTTAATTTTTTAGCAAAACGCCCCGTACCGGCAACCCGGTACGGGGCGTTTGATTGGTGCTTTTTAGCGCAGGTCAGTGGTAGCGATGTTGTCCATGTCGTCAAACTCCATGTTCTCGCCGCCCATTGCCCAGATAAACGTATAGTTCGAGGTGCCTACGCCGCTGTGAATGCTCCAGGAGGGGCTGATGACAGCATCCTCATTGTGCATCACGATGTGGCGGGTCTGGGTAGGCTCGCCGCACATATGGAACACCACCTGCCCCTCGGGCAGTTCAAAGTAGGTATAGATCTCCATGCGCCGCTCGTGGGTGTGGCTGGGCATCGTGTTCCAGTTGGAACCCGGTGCCAGCTCGGTCATACCCATGCTCAGCTGGCAGGTCTTGAGCACATCCGGGTGGATGAACTGGTTGATGGTGCGCTTGTTGCAGGTATCCATGCTGCCCAGCGGACGGTGGTTTGCGTCAGCCATCTTGATCAGACGGGTCTGGTAAGCGCAGTGTGCCGGAGCAGAGACCATGTAGAACTTGGCGGGATGCTCCGGGTCAGCAGAAGCAAAGGTGACTTCCTTGGTGCCCTGCGTAATGTACAGGCAGTCCTTATAGCCCAGCTCGTACTTTACGCCGTCGGCCACCACGATACCGGTGGAATCCTTGCCGATGTTGAACATGCCGATCTCGCGGCGCTCCAGGAAGTAGTGGGTGCCAAAGTTGGCCCACACGTCGATGCCCTTGTCGATGGACACGGTCTCGTGCACCGGCATGCAGCCCAGGGTGACCATACGGTCCACATGGCTGTACACGGCCACGACCTCATCTGCCTTGTACAGGCCGGTGATGAGCATTTCGTTGCGGGTCTCCTCGGTGGTGTAGCGCTTGAAATCACGCTGGTTGCAGGAATAACGGATATCCATACGGGAAATTGCCTCCTCATAAAGGTGATTGTTAAAAAGCAAACATATTTTGCTATCTTTACATCTATTATACAGCATTCTGCGTCCACAACATAGTGGTAGAATTGTACAATTCTCGATTATTATTCTTGTACAATTTAACGATGAATATTTTTCACTTTACAAATTAGCAAATTTCAACTATACTCATGTCAGTGTCTCGGCCGCAACGGCGCGGCCCGGCCCGATCCGGCAAGCCCGGGTCGGGCCCGACTATTGTCAAACAGAGAGGGAACAGCCCATGCTTACACTGGATAAAATCTACCATGCTAAGTTCGTCTTGAAGCAGGTTGCCCGCAAGACCGACCTGATCGCCGCCACACGCCTGTGCCCCGGCACCGATCTGTACCTGAAAACCGAAAATTTGCAGGTTACAGGCAGCTTCAAGGTCCGCGGCGCGTACTACAAAATCAGTCAGCTGTCCGCGGAGGAGCGTGCGAAGGGCGTCATTGCCTGCTCGGCGGGCAACCATGCGCAGGGCGTGGCGCTGGCCGCGACCCGCATGGGCATCAAAAGCGTTGTCTGTATGCCGGACGGTGCCCCTATTATGAAGGTAGAGAGCACAAAGCGCCTCGGTGCCGAGGTCGAGCTGGTCAAGGGCACCTACGACGACGCGCATGACCGCGCCGTGGAGCTGCAGGAGCAGACCGGCATGACCTTCATTCATCCTTATGATGACGAGCTGGTCATCGCAGGGCAGGGAACGATTGGTCTCGAAATCCTCGACCAACTGCCCGATGTGGACGCGGTCATCGTGCCTATCGGCGGCGGCGGTCTGATCTCCGGCGTGGCGTTCGCCATCAAGAGCCTGCGCCCCGAGGTAAAGATCTACGGCGTGCAGGCCGCTGGTGCGCCCAGCATGGAGCACGCCTTCCACGACCACAAATATGAAACGCTGGACAGCGCCGTGACCTTTGCCGACGGCATTGCGGTCAAGACGCCCGGCGAGACGACGTTCGACATGGTCAGCCAGTACGTGGACGAGATCGTTACGGTCAGCGAGGACGAGATCGCCGCGGCCATTCTGGCGCTGATGGAGAACCAGAAGCTCGTCGCCGAGGGCGCAGGTGCCACGCCGGTGGCCGCCGCACTGTTCGGCAAGCTGCCGCTGGCGGGCAAGAAAACGGTCTGCCTGATCTCCGGCGGCAACATCGACGTGAACATTCTGTCCCGCGTCATCACCCGCGGCCTTGTTATGAGCGGGCGCAAGACGAACCTGATGATCGCGCTGGAGGACAAGCCCGGCCAGCTGAGCCTGGTCAGCGACATTGTCTCCGCCTGCGGTGCAAACGTCGTCAGCGTCCACCATGACCGCAGCGATGCGAACATGGCCATCACGAGCTGCTTCCTGAAGCTCGGCCTCGAAACGCGAGATGCCGCGCAGATCGAGACCATTAAGCAAAAGCTGACGGAGGCAGGGTTTAAGCTGGTGACGGAGCGCGCCTGATTCTCATGCTATGTAGGGGCGAACATTGTTCGCCCCTACAGGGTGGAGAAATTTTATACCTTGACGCCCGCCGCCAGCAGCTCCACAAACTGCTTGGCTACGCGCGGGCTGCGGCCACCGGCGCGCAGGGCAAAGGCGGCACCCTTGATAAAGAGCTGGTCGCTGGGCATCTGGACATTGTACTGCTTTGCCAGCTCCAGCAGGATGCGGTCATAGCGGTCCTTGTCAGGCTGCTGGAACGTCACCGTCAGGCCGAACCGGGCCGACAGGCTCATAAGCTCCTGCCGGGTGTCCATCGCGTGCAGTTCGTCGCCGCTGCGGTCCGCCATCGTCTCCTTGACGAGGTGGCGGCGGTTGCTTGTGGCGTAGACCGCCACATTATGGCTGCGCCCGCCGACGCCGCCCTCCAGGATCGCCTTCAGCGCCGCAAAGTTGTCATCGTTGGAGGCAAAGCTCAAGTCATCAATAAAGAGGATGAATTTCAGCGGGTTCTTTGCCAGCTCGTCCATCAGGGCGGGGATCTGGTAGAGCTGGTTCTTCTTCACCTCGATCAGGCGCAGGCCGTCGGGCGCAAACTCGTTGGCAATTGCCTTGACCGTGCTGGACTTGCCCGTGCCCGCATCGCCGTAGAGCAGCACGTTATTGGCCGGGCGGCCCTCCAGCAGGGCGCGGGTGTTGGCAATGACCTTCTCGCGCTCCTGCTCGTAGCCGGGCAGCTCGCTCAGACGCTGCGGGTCGGGGTAGCGCACCGGCACCAGATGCCCGTCCTCCAGCGCAAAGACATGGTGGCGGGCAAACATGCCGTAGCCCTTCTGGCCCATGGCCGCACGGCGCGCCTCATAGGCCGCGTGGTAGTCGGCGTCGGGCGTTGTCTCCCACCGCGGCAGGAACACTGCCGCGCCGGGGAACACCTCGTCCAGCGGCGCACGGCCAAGCGTCTGCAAAAAGTCCAGCTCGCTGTTCAGCGCAGTCTCCAGCACGGGCCCGGCATCCTGCCCGGCTGCCACACGCAGGCAGAGGTTTTCCTCCTCGAGCACGGCATCCAGCAGGGCCTCGGTCCAGTTGGTGCCGCGGGCAAACAGCGCCGCCTCAAACGCGGCGACAGCGCCCGTCAGGGCGTCCTCATCCGCCGCCAGTGCCGCGTGCAGAGAGCGCAGCGGCTCCGCCGCCAGCAGGCCGCGGAACACCACAAGCCCATCCAGATGGGCCAGCCATTCATTACGAAGCATATTCATATTCCTTTCCCAAGAGATACACTCTTTACCACCAGTATAAACGCCGTGGCAAAAAGTTGCAAGATTTGTTGCGGAATTTTCAAACAAGTCTTGACAAATCTGCAAAAGTACGGTATAGTTTATCACACATCCAGACAATGCGTGGATGGGAAGTTAGTAACGGTCCCGCCCCCTGCAGAGAGCTGCCGGTCGGTGCAAGGCAGCAGGGCAGCAGACCGCGAACTGATCCCGGAGCAGACCACCCGAAATCACAGTAGGGCGGTACGGGCGCACCCGTTACAGTGCCGGGCCTTGTTGGAGGCCCATGAGGTGGGGGCACTGCCCCAATAAGAGTGGTACCGCAGAGCTATACACAGGCTTTGTCTCTTGGAATACAAGGGGCAAAGCCTGTTTTGTTTTATCCTTTGCCCCTCTTACGGGAGGCCGCCGCGGCGGGGTGAGGTCACCCCGCCCTACGTTTGTTTTATACAATGGGTTCTTTTATGTTCAACGCACTTTTCACCAAAACAGACGAATACGCAAGACTGGCGCAGGCGCTCGGGGGTCCGGGGGCTTGCGCCTTATTTGGCATACCGGGGTCGGGCCGGGCGATGGTCTATGCCACGCTGGCGAAGGCCCTCGACAAGCCGCTCTGCATCGTGACGCCCGGCGAGGCCGAGGCGACCCGGTTTGCGGGCGACCTGAACGCGCTGGGCGTGGCGGCGGCAGTGTTCCCTGCCCGCGACTATGTGCTGCGCCCCATCGAGGGCACGGGCCGCGAGTACGAATACCGCCGTCTGGCCGTGCTGGGCGACCTCGTCGGCGGGCGGCTGCAGGCCGTCTGCGTGCCCGACGAGGGCCTGACCCAATACACGACGCCGCGGGCGGATTTCTGCGCGAACACCCGCAGCCTGCGCCCCGGCGACACGCTGCCCCGCGCCGAGCTGACCGCGCTTTTGTACGGCGCAGGCTATACGCGGCGCGACCAGGTGGACGGTCCGGGTCAGTTTTCGATCCGCGGCGACATTGCGGACATCTACGCGCCCGACATGAAGCAGCCCGCCCGCATGGAGTTCTGGGGCGACGAGATCGACACGATGCACACCTTCGATCTGGCGACCCAGCGCCGCGACGAGCCGATTGAAAAAATCTACGTCTCCCCCGCGCGGGAGATACTGTTCGGTCAGCCCGCCGACGCAGCGGAGAAGATCCGCTCCTATATCAAAAAGGCCCGCGGCAGGCGGCGCACCGCCTTAGAGACCTGCACCGCTGCGGACCTGGCACAGCTGGACGGCGGCGCGATGCCCGTCAACATGGACAAATATCTCACGCTGCGCTATCCCGAGCCCGCGACGATTTTAGACTACTTTGACGATCCGCTGCTGATCCTGGAGGAGCCGGCCTCCCTGCGGGAGGCCGAGCGCGCCACCGCGTTCCGCCGGGGCGAGGAGCTTTCCGCCCTGCTGGAGGACGGCGTGCTGGCGGCGGGGCTGGATAAGCTCTACGCCGAGAGCGGCTGGCTCTGGGCGCAGTGCGCCGCGCACCGCACGCTCTGCGCCGAGAACTTTGCCCGCAGCATGCCCGATGTGCCGCTGAAAACCATCGTCAACGCACCCGCCCACACGCTGCCCGCCTGGGGCGGCGAGGTCGCGGCGCTGCTGGAGGACATCCAGCCGCTTTGCAGCGGCGGCACGGCGGTCACGGTCATGGCCGGCACGCCCCGTGCGGCGGCGGGTCTGGCCGCCGACCTGCGCACCAAAGGGCTGAACGTCACGACGGACGCGGCGGCGGAGCCGAGCGCCGGGTTGGTGCAGATCCTGCCGGGGCAGCTTTCCGCCGGGTGCAGCCTGCCGTTTGCGAAATACGCCGTGTTTACGGCCCGCGCCTTCGGCGTGAGCGGCGCACAGAAGAAGAAAAAGCGCAATAAGGACGCGCTGAACAGCTTGAGCGAAATCTCGGTGGGTGATCTGGTCGTCCACCAGAACCACGGCATCGGGCGGTACGCGGGCATCCAGCGGATGGCCGTGCAAGGCGTCACAAAGGACTATCTGCGCATCGAGTACGACAAAAAGGACGTGCTGTACGTGCCCGTCACCCAGCTGGACCTTTTGTCCCGCTACACTGCACCGGGCGACAGCGACAACGTGAAGCTGAGCCGCCTGGGCGGCAGCGATTGGGCCAAGACCCGCAAGAAGGTCAAGGCTGCGACGGAGCAGATGGCGAAGGAGCTGATCGAGCTGTACGCCCGCCGCAAGCAGGCGCACGGCTACGCCTTCCCCGCCGACGACACCTGGCAGGGTGATTTTGAACAGCGCTTTGCCTACGAGGAAACGCCCGACCAGCTGACCTGCGCGGCGGACATCAAGCACGATATGGAGGAGCCGTGGCCGATGGACCGGCTGCTCTGCGGCGACGTCGGCGTCGGCAAAACCGAGGTCGCACTGCGCGCCGCGTTCAAATGCGTGATGGGCGGCAAGCAGTGCGCGATCCTGGCCCCCACAACGATTCTGGCGTGGCAGCACTTCAACACCGCGCTGACCCGCATGGAGTCCTTCCCCATCCGCATCGGGCTGTTGTCCCGCTACCGCACGCCGAAGGAGCAAAAAGAGACGCTGCGCGGTTTAAAAGACGGCACGGTGGATATCGTTGTGGGCACGCATCCGCATATCGTGCAAGGCATCGAGGCTTATCAGGACAGCTACATTCTCTATTCGCTGGGCAATCTCGTGTTCGGCGGCAACGTCGATCCCGACGACCGCGACGCGTATCTGGCGCGCGTGACGTTCACCGTGTACGAAGATCATTGCGACGCGCCGGAATTGACCGTCGTGCCGATCCGCCTGACCGCGCTGGATAAGGGGACGGATTACCGCCCCGTCGTTGCGGACGAAACGGACAGCGAGAGAATTTTCAAACGGATTTTGAAGCTTTCCTCCAACATGAGCGATTTCGTCAACGGAGATTTGTCGGCGTATTGAGAGCAAAAAGGAGCTTGAGGCGGGACCTCAAGCGTTCTCCCGACGTTTATTTGGAAAGGATGGTTTGATGGCTTCGCATTTCGCGCTGTTTGTCGATCTGGAAAACTGCGGCGGCAAAAAAAGCATGCTGATGGACGTCATCGAGCGGGTGAAAATCCGCGGCGATATCCTCATCGGCAAGGTTTACGGTTATACGGACAGTTATTCCGATCTCAAGGAGATTCTGTTGTCCAATACGTTTGCGGTCGTGCCGTCGCTGCGGTTCGGGCGCAACCAGAAAAACAG
>ENA-ORUI01003449-ORUI01003449.1-human-gut-metagenome-genome-assembly--contig:-NODE-3449-length-11427-cov-2.667077_pt1 | contig 11427 bp, 6 predicted proteins | sample MGYA00242078_ERZ509205 | MGnify/ENA primary metagenome ERZ509205 (study PRJEB26280, sample SAMEA2338828) | human gut metagenome | biome: human gut; feature: human-associated habitat; material: faeces... | reverse complement strand
GGTAACGCTACGGCTTTGCCTCGGTTCCCATTTCAAATGGGGGATTAACAAAACTTTTCATTTACGGTTCATCCGGGAGCTGTACTACCTCTACAATTGCTTCAATTGTTTCAACCGGAGCATCACTCCATGGATATGCCGCATCATCGCAGCCTGCCTGCTCAAGTAATTCTTTTGCATCAGGACCTAATAATTTCTGATATACATCATACACAGATGCAAGCTTATTCGAAAATTCCACCTGTTCAGAGTTTCCTTTATCAGAAAGCCATGATACTGTCTCTTTTTTAATCTCATCTGTGGTCATACTGGTTCCAACTCCCCAGTTAAGCAAATGTGCTGCAGTTTTAATAGAATTCATTCCATTTCCGGCTGTTCCCGGCTGAATATCCAAATCAATTTCATCTAATACACCTCTGAATTCTTTATATGACGGCTTCACATCCTGTAATTGATTTTGTTTCTTCGTCTCTGTTTGCTCCATCTTATTATCTTCTGCTGTTGCCAGCTCACTATTATCTTCGCTCGTAACGACCTGTTCTGTACTGTTTCCGGTATTAGTCATAGTTCCGGTTTCCTGCTGCCCACATGCGGTCAATGAACATACCATAACTACCATGATCATCAAAAATAACTTATTCTTCATATCTTTTTTTCTCCTGTCATTCTACATTATTATTTGTTCCATGATTTATAACTGCCCATCTTTATATTCTGCGGTAATGTCACCTCCCATTCTTTCAGTCTCTACTCTCATGAAAACACTCTTAAAACATCTGTATAATTCTTGCGATCTCCATAACTACAATCTTTAGCATCACTCCGCCGGACATTACATAAAACCATATCTCACGCATATGCTGTGATTTTGCAATTGGTGTTGCTATTGCTGCAATAATTATGATTGCAGCTCCGACACATCCAACGATGTTTGGAACGCTCACAAGTGAAAATATTCCAGGATTACAGCTCCCATCTATCGTATACTGGATTGTTTTATCCAACCCGTCCCTTGCAAGCTGCAAAGCAGCATATAACAAGTCCATATACCAAAACAAACAGGCTCCTTCTGCCCCAGAAACTAATGTTGCTTCTGTTACTGATTGAGTATCCAACAAACCCAACCAACGATACAATCATAAGTGTAGTAACTGTTGTTACCATATTCCCAAAATAGAGTTTCAAAAGCCTTTTCATCTCCATTCTTCAGATCTATAAGCAAATTTCCATCCATTTTCATATCACATATATATTATATATCCCCGCCATACCAACTTATCTCCATTCTGCTTATTCGCAGTTCATATACTTTAGTTCTGATGAAACTACGTCTTTTATCTAATGTAAGTCCCTAAATAACAATCATCTATATCTATTTTTATTTAGATCTATACTGCTATTGGTTATTCTACCATTTAGTTACTCACTGATTTTCTATCTCTTATCACCTTTATCCTCTATTCAAATCAACGTAGTTTCATCAGAACCTAGAACAAGGTTACAAGTGAAGATTCAAATATAAACAAACATCATTACATATCGCAAATATACAAAAAAATGTAAATACAGTATGAGTATCCTTGAAATCTAGTTAAATTCTACTTGAGGACAAAGAATGTCCTCACTAATTATCCGCTTCGCAAATGATATATTGATAAAGGTCGGAATGCCCGGTTTTATCGATTATCTTATGCTTTTCGAGTTGGAATTTCAGTTGGGCCAAACCAAGAGCGCCAAAGCCGGGAAGGTCTAATAAAGAGTCGAGTCCGTTTTTGAGGGCGTAACGTAGAATATCTTCTATGGTTTCTATTTTCAAGGTTGTAAGGCATTTACGGATATAGGGCGCTAAGGTAAGACGGGTAATGGGTTGGCATATCCGTTTCGCGGCATTTAAGGGAACGGGGGTAAGTGATCGGGGAGATTCGATACATAGACCGTTTTGGAGCGCCTTTTTATATAATCTTCTCAATTCGTATTCCATGTTCCTGTTCTCTATCCACAGACGTTCTATCTCAAGGTCTTGGTTCGTGATTGTTTTCTTGTATTCGGTCAGGAAGCCCATGTTTTCTTGCAAGCGGAGCGATATGACCTTATATCGGCGACAGATTCCGTCGTAGGATATACCACAACGTTTGGCTACGTCTTCTATCTTGGCTCCGGAAGTTATTTCCGTAAAGATAAGTCGGTCTTTCTTGTCGTGTATGAATGTTGATAGTTCGGCGATAATGAGTTTAAGTAGGGGAGAGATGTTTTTAAGGGATCGCAGGCAGAAAAGGTAATCATCGAATTGGGAGATGATCTCGTTTATCTCTTCTTCCTTGTCTTGGATGATAAGTTGCAGGTATAGCTTTTGTATTCCCATACGCTCGATATGGGAAATGAATTCACGCAAATTGGTCAGATCGACTAGGCGAACACCTTGCTTCACGACGTAAGATGCTATTTTTTTAGATATCGCCCATTGCTGGATTTCTTCAGATGGAAAGCCGGTGATACGAGCGGCTTCTTCAATAGTAATAAACTCAGGCATAACTATTTGATTAAAGTAAAACTTATACTATTTATCTTTAAAAAGGGCGTTATTTGGCGTTATATTGAAGAGCTGGCCTTTCATTATAAAATAAAGAAAGGGCGATTGGCTGAACATTACGTTGACAAAGGTTCCGCTAAAAACCCACATTAGAGTAAAGTCAGCCGCACGCCCCCTTTATCTATATACAATAATCTTATCCATACTTTAACAGCATAGATAACACGTATATTCGGTAAAGGGTTGCGGGGCCTTCTTTGCGCTTCTCTAAAGTTGAAAAATTTAGCGGATTCTGTCAACTCGCACAAATATCGCACGCAACACAAGGCTTCTAACTTAAAAGCCTTTTATTGTCGCAAATATACGTATTTAAAAATATTTTAGTCTATAATAATCCATACGTTTTCTATTTTATCATTGTTTTACTACCAACAAAGAAAGAATAAGTAGATAAAAACCTACGCTTTTACCTTTTGCTTTTCTGTCTTAATTACTAGCTAGGCAAATATATGATATATTCTTTAATTATAATTGATTATTAAGAAAAAAATCAAGATGGCAATCCATTAAACAGTACGAAGACTACTACCCTAAAGTCTACGGAATGACCTTACAAAACACTTTTATAGCGCAAAAAAGATTAGGTACATTGCCAAATGGCTTTTTTAGGTAGAAAGTTACCAGTTAACTAACATTTCAAAGTAAGTTAACTTCATAAATCCGGGTTGAAATCCGCAAACGACATACAACACGCGTCTACACTCCCAACACTATATAACCGCTATGGATATTTAAAGTATTGATAATAGGAGGTTTACTTCTGTTATCCGTAACTCCAATCTTATCAGTCAACAAGCCTTTCATTAAAAGATAAGCACATCATAATGGCACGACTGTGCCATCTCAATGGCACACCATTGCCATAAGGAAGGCACAGCTATGCCACGCTGATGGCACAGCCGTGCCACGATATGGAAAATGATTGGCACTTCGGAAGTCTGTTAACTAGACAGTTAAGGATGGATAAATAATTATTCCCCTAACTTATCAAGCAACTCATACGACGGAACGAAGAAAAGAGTTCCCGTTATCGGCGTGCTGAAGTCCAGCAGACGATCCGTATTGCCTACAGGATCACCGACGAACATATTCTCCAGCATTCGTCGGGTGGTGCTGAACGTGCTGGCATAGGCGATAAAATAGGTACCGTATTCACCTTTGGAGGTATGGGCGAATGGCATGTTAGCACGGACTATTTTCAGATCGTCTCCGATGTTCGTCACGGCGTTATGGGCGTTCTTCGGTTTTTCCTCATCTGATAGCTCGACATCGTTGAATTTACGGCGACCGATGACTTTCTCTTGCTCTTCCACTGGAAGCGCATTCCATGCCACCATATCATGAATGTATTTTTGCACAAATACATAACTTCCGCCCATAAACTCGGGGTCCTCATCGCCTATTACCGCGAAACGATAGGGGTCTTCATCCACGGCAGGATTCTCCGTACCGTCCACGAAACCGATAATCGCCTTACCGTCTCTATACCGAAAACCGTGGGTCTCATCGATCGATTCCACGACACCTCGCAGTTTCTGGTCTATAATGGAGGCGAACTCAAAGCACAGTCCCATCTGCTTACAGCGGATGTGGAATAGTAAATCCCCGGGGGTAGAAACAGCCGTAAGCTTAACTCCTTTGATCTCTTCAAACGGTTGCAATTCTTTGGGGTTTCCTTGCTCCGGAAAGAAACGTTTCCAAGCATCCGCCCCGAATCCTATCGTACAACTGAATTGCATATCAGGATAGCGATTGCGCATACTACGTATCAAAGCGGAGAAATTAGCGCACACGTCCTTTACCTTATCAATCGTGTCGGGGAGATCTTTTAGAGCATAGACAATGAAAACCGCATTCTCGCCCGGTTTTTGGGTAACATCTTGCGGATAGTTAGCGTTCAATGGATTTTGTAGAGAGTTCATAGCACATCTTTAATTATATTGTTATTATATGGATATAACTCTATAGATGCGCTCTTGTTCAAGGAAATGTAACGAAAAATGTCCTAGCGGTTATTTTTCAATATCTATTTGTAGAGACGGGGCACGCCCCGTCTCTACAACTGGGTAGTTATTTCACCTCCACGCTGATTCTCTGCTTGATATCTGAGACGGAGGCTCCTAGTTGGAGGATGAACTCGCCGGGTTCTACGACGAATTGGCTTTGTGCCTCACTATAGAAAGCTAAAGAGGATACGGGGATGTCCAACGTGATTCGCCGACTCTCACCGGGTTTAAGGAATACCTTCTTGAAGCCTTTTAACTCCTTGACCGGACGCATCACGGAGCAAACCGGATCGCTTACATACAATTGGGCCACCTCAGCTCCTTCACGGTCTCCGGTATTAGTTAGGGTGAAAGTCGCTTGGATCGTGTCCGCTTGATCATACGTCTTTTTATCCGTATTCAGATTGGAATAGTTGAATGTCGTATAGGATAAGCCGTAACCGAACGGATAAACGACCGGAAGCCCCTTCGTATCGAACCAGCGGTAACCTACCAAGATATCTTCCTCATAATTCACTTTCAGATCCCTGCCGGGGAAGTTGCCCAACGCATGCGCCGGAGATTGATCCAAGCTCACGGGAGTGGTGAACGGCATCTTACCGCTCGGATTCACCTTGCCGGATAATACGTCTACCAAGGCATTTCCTCCTTCCATGCCGTTGAACCAAGCCCAAACGATAGCCGGGGAACAAATATCTACGGCGGCCATATTCAACGGCGATCCGGCGATCATGACCACGATCGTACGAGGATTCGCCTTTACCACCTCTTGAATCAACTCAACCTGCCCGTATGGGATATCCATATTCAGACGGTCGAACGACTCGGTATCATAATCATGGTTCAAACCACAAACCAAAAGGGCCACGTCACTCGTGCGGGCAACCTCTACCGCCTCTTTCAATAACGCGTCGCTTTCCTGTGTCTTGGAAGAGAAAGTACCAGAGCTTTGCCCATTATTGCTACCCTCCACGAAAGTAGATAACTTCTCATAACCTTGGGCAAAACGGATATCCACCTTATCGCCCCATTTCGCACGAAGCGCCTCTAATGGAGTTACCTCATAAACCGCCTTGATCTCGGAACTCAAGCCACCATTGGAATGTTTGCGGGTAGCGTTATCGCCAATTACCGCCAGACTCTTGATCGAGGAGAAATCCAACGGGAGAAGATTATTCTGGTTCTTCAATAAGACAATGGCTTCGGCAGCCGCGTCGTAAGTGGCTTGCTGATGCTCTTTCGTATTCATGGAGCCGGGACCGAAACGCTTTTTCGGGTCCAAGACATTCGTCTTGATCATCACACGTAAGACATCGCCCACCTTCTCGTCCACCAAGCTCATAGGAATCTTACCAGACTTAACAGCCTCGATCAAGGGGTTGGCATAATACCAATCCTCATATTTATCGATCAGCGTGCCCATCTCCAGATCCAAGCCGGCCTCCATAGAAGGAACCGTGCTATGGGCGGCTCCCCAGTCGGTTACATATACGCCATCGAATCCCCATTCATTCCGAAGGATCTTGCGAACCAAGTAGTTATTCTCCGCGCAGAACTCCCCACGGAATTTATTATAAGCGGCCATTACCGTCAAGGCGCCTCCCTCCTGTACGGCCGCCTTGAAAGCGGGTAAATAAATCTCACGCAAGGCACGCTCGCTACATTCCACATCGACAGTCGTACGGTTTGTCTCTTGGTTATTCACGGCGAAATGCTTTACGCTGCAAGCCACGTCACGGCTCTGCAAGCCTTTGATATAAGCGACCGCCAATACGGAGTTCATATAAGGATCCTCGCTCATATACTCGAAGTTACGGCCACAAAGCGGGGAGCGAATGATATTCACGCCCGGGCCCAGCAATACGTCCTTCTTACGCCAGCGAGCCTCCTCGCCCAGCACCTCGCCCCGACGGTAAGCCAACTCCGGATTCCAAGCGGCGGCGAAAGCCGTGCCGGTCGGGAAATAAGAGGCGGAATCATTTGTCCAACCCGCATATGCCCAGTCGTGGCGATTGATCTCCGCACGTACCCCGTGAGGCCCGTCGCTCAAGCTCCACTCGGGAATCCCCAGACGCTCTACTCCGGCAACATAGAATTTTGAGTTACCATGCAATAATCCGACCTTTTCCTCCAAGGTCATCTTCTTAATCAGTTTCTCGATACGTTTCTCCATTTGTACCTTCTCTTTATCCGTGACCTGCGAGCTCGCGGCAGCCGCGTTCAAGAATAGCCCGCAAGCGATCACGCCTATTATCTTTTTCATTTCCTTTTTATTTATAGGTTTATTATTGCGCTTGAATCGTTACCGTCGCCTCGGGTAAGCCCTCGGCTATGGCTTTTAAGTGGATGTCGCCTTGTCCGCCCTTGTTCCGGATCACGACCAAGGCTTTTCCATAGTAAGCTTGCCGTTTCGGTTTACGGAGGCTGTTCGGATCGTTCGGATCTCCGTTATCCGTTCCGGCGATCTCACCCGGGCCCTCCACGGAGAAACGGATCAACGGGGTAGCGTCGGGAACCCGGTTACCATCGATATCGCATACATCTATGGTTACAAACGATAGGTCCGAGCCATCCGCTTGGATGACGCTACGATCCGGGGTCAAGACCAAACGGGCCGGCTCTCCTGCCGTATGGATCTCTTTCACCAAGACCTCCTTACCCCCTAAGCGGGAGACGGCTTTCAAAGTTCCGGGCGTAAAAGGCACACGCCAAGAGACATGATAGGTACTGTCCGTTTTTTGTCGTACGCCTAGGCTCTTTCCGTTTAGGTATAGTTCCACCTCATCGGCATTGTTATAATAGGCCCAGATATCCACCGGTTCGCCTTCCTTCCAGTTCCAATGCGGGAAAATGTGTAATACGGGTTCATTCGTCCACTCGCTTTTATACATATAATATATATCCTTCGGGAAACCCGCCAGATCCACGATACCGAAGAAGCTGCTCCGGCTGGGCCACCAATAGGGGGTAGGCTCTCCCAAGTAATCGAAACCCGTCCAGACGAACAGGCCGGATACATGCGGAAGCGTCTTCACCAGATGCCAAGTCTTCTCGTGCGTAGAGCCCCAAGGTACATGGCAATTATCATAAGAGGAGCAAACATGCTCGGGAGCCTCGAAAGGCTTGTCCCACGATTCCGGACGGATATAAATATGATCAGACGGCATCTCATAATAGCCACGGGTCATCAAGGCCGAGGTAGATTCGCTCACGATCAGTTTCTTTCCGGGGAAATTCCGGAAGAACGGCTCGAAATATCGCTCATGGTAGTTGAAGCCCAGCACATCCAAGGCATCCGAGCGGAACAGATGATTCGCAGGGTTTACCTCGTTACAGCCGGCGGTAACGACCCGGGAGGTATCCAGACGTTTCACGATAGCCGCCAGATGACGGGTGATCAAGGATTGACGGCTAAGGGTCGTATCCTTCAGCAAAGCGGGATCGATGGCATGACCGGCATTCAAGATCAGGTTCGCCGCTTGCAGATCCAGCTCGGTAGCGTCGGCATGACTCCATTGCTCAAGTACCTCATTGCCTATACTCCACATGAAAACAGAGGCGTGATTCCGGTCACGCAAGATCTCGTCCGTCAAATCCCGCTCGTGCCACTCCGCAAAATACCGGGCGTAATCGTACGGAGACTTACGGCGTTCCCACATATCGAAAGACTCATCCTGTACCAGAAGGCCCATACGATCGCAAAGATCCAGCAACTCGGGTGCCGGGGCGTTATGGCTGGTACGGATCGCGTTCACACCCATCTCCTTCATGATCTGTAGCTGGCGCTCGATAGCCCGTGTATTCACCGCGGCACCCAGACAGCCTAAATCATGATGCAGGCAAACCCCTTTTATCTTCAAAGGCTTATCATTCAAATAAAAGCCGGTAGCGGAATCCCAACGGAACGAGCGAAGGCCGAATACCGTCTCGTAACGATCTACCACCTTACCAGCCACTTTCACTTCCGTGACGGCCGTGTAGAGCGAGGGAGAATCGGGACTCCAAAGTTTGGGATTTGGGATCGAGAACTGATGATCGACAGATGTCTCCCGCATACGGGCGTCGTAACAGGGCGTATACGGTACCCGTAACAGAGTTGTTACGGGTGCCGTAACAACTCTGTTACGGTCATCGTAAATAGAGGTAGAGACTTCGGCCTCCCTATCCGCCTCCGAGCTATTCCTTATTCTCACCTCCAAGGAGAAGGTAGCCTCCTCCGGTGAGATCCTCATATCATGCACGAAAGTACCCCAGTTGTCCACATGTACCGGATTCACCTTTACCAACCATACGTTCCGGTAGATCCCCGAGCCTGAATACCAGCGGGAATTCGGCTGCTCGCTATTATCCGCCTTCACGACAATCACGTTCGGTTGGCTTCCATACCTCAAATAAGGCGTCAAGTCATAACGAAACGATACATAACCATTCGGACGGAATCCCAGCGAATGACCGTTGATCCAGACCTCGCTATTCCGGTAAACCCCGTCGAAATCAACATAAACAACCTTACCCCGATCCGTCTCCGGAAGGGTAAATGTCTTTCGATACCAACCAATCCCGCCCGGTAGCGCGCCGCCGCCCGGGGTAGACGGGTTATCGAGGGAGAAATCCCCCTCGATACTCCAATCATGCGGTAAAGATAAGATACGCCAAGTGGAATCATCGCTGTCCGGGGATGAATAATCCTGAACGCTATCCGACAAGGCAAACTTCCAATCGTCATTCCATGAGCTACGTTCACGCACCTGCTCCCCGGTGGGGGAACAGGCGGTGAGCAATAGGCCCAGAAGCCACGCAAGTGGCCGATTCATCAGTGGTATCATTAGTGATTATATAGTTTAATTGATACTACCCAGTTGTAGAGACGGGGCGTGCCCCGTCTCAACCCCTCTAAATGGTAACTTTAAATAATACCCATCAGTCTGTGCTAAGACGGGGCACGCCCCGTCTCTACAACTAGAGGTTTACCTTGGTAAGATATTGTCACGTCCTTGCCAGCGGGGTTCTCCGGCGTGATGAGACGTACCGTGATCTGACGCTCGCGGATCATGCCCGGATAGTCGCCCTCCCGTGCGCCGATCGTGAGCGTTCGCCTCGCATCATCATAAACAAACGGGATGGTAGCGTAATTTCCTTTCTCGTAATCGTAGGTCACGCCATTATCCTCATATAAGGTGAAGGAGCCGTCGGCACCGGCGTAAACAGAGACGATTAAGTCTTTCTGCTCCTCTTTCGTAGACTGGATTACCTTTCCGTTCGGTACGATAGAGCCGGCTCTCACGAACAAAGGCATACGCTCATAAGGAGCATCCACATGCATTGTCGTCCCGCCTTGTATACGCTTGCCGTTGTAGTAATCGTACCAAATGCCTGACGGGAAATACACCTCACGGTCGCGAGCCTTATACTCATACACCGGGCATGCCATGAAGGCCGGGCCAAACATAAACTGGTCGTCTATATCGTAAGTCTTCTCATCGTCCGAATAATCCATCACCAAGGCACGCATGATCGTATAATCCTCAAAATGCGTCTTGGAGGCCAAGCTATAGATATACGGCATCAATTGATAGCGCAACTCGGTATAATACTTCATCGATTGGTACGTAGGCGATCCTTCCGGAGCGATATTATAGATCTCGCGGCAAGGATATTGCCCGTGGCTACGGAACAACGGACAGAAAGCTCCGAACTGATACCAACGGTTGTTCAACTCCCTCCATTCCCTCAAATCCTCGCTACCTTCCTTAGCGGCCATATAACGGTTCTCCACGCTGAAGCCACCGATATCCATCGTCCAGTAAGGGATACCGGACATGGCGAAGTTCAAGCCGGCGCTGATCTGCGCTTTCATATCCTCCCAGCGAGTACCGATATCGCCACTCCATGTAGCGGTAGAATAACGTTGCTGGCCGGCGAAACCGGAACGGGTCAATAGGAATACACGGTCATCCGGGTTTACGCTACGTTGTCCGTCGTAGATCGCCTCGGCGTTAGCCAAAGCGTAAGCGTTGAAGTATTTCGTGGACGGGCCCAGATAAGTCGGTCCGCAAAGCGCCTTGCGATACTCGATATCCGTATTATCCTGTACGTTCGGCTCGGAAGCGTCCATCCACCAAGCGTCGATGCCCAAGGAATACAGATGCTCGTTCATCTGTTCCCAGAAAAGCTTGCGGGCTTCCGGGTTGTACGCGTCATAGAAAGAACCGATATAACCCGGATAAATCCAGTCGCAGATACTATCCTTAATCGCCTGCTGATACATAGCACCCAGCGCGTCCAACTCTTTATAATGCTCTGTCGTATAATAGAACTTCGGCCATACGGAGATCATGATACGGGCATCCTTATCGTGGATCTCCTGAATCATACCTTTCGGGTCCGGGAAGCGTTCCTTATCAAACTCGTGGCTACCCCATGCGTCTACCGGCCAGTAGCTCCAGTCCTGTACGATCACATCCAAGGGAACCTGCCGCCGGCGGTATTCGTTCAAGGCGGTCAATAGCTCCTCTTGCGTCTTATAACGCTCACGGCTCAACCAGAATCCCATCGCCCATTTCGGCATGATCTGGCTCTTGCCCGTAACCGTGCGGTAACCGCTGATCACCTTATCCATGGAAGACTCTCCGTTGATGAAGTAGTAATCGATATCATCCCCCATTTCCGACCAGAAAGCCAACCGCTCCCGCTCCTCCTCCGGGCACTCCACGATCAGCTCGTCGTGTACCTGCATGATGAGCTTTGCCGCCAGGCCCTCCCCCTTTAGGCGATGCTCCACCCGGACCATAGCCAGCTTCATAATGTCTGCTGCCGTGCCCTGGATGGGCA
>ENA-ORUI01003433-ORUI01003433.1-human-gut-metagenome-genome-assembly--contig:-NODE-3433-length-11464-cov-3.123148_pt1 | contig 11464 bp, 9 predicted proteins | sample MGYA00242078_ERZ509205 | MGnify/ENA primary metagenome ERZ509205 (study PRJEB26280, sample SAMEA2338828) | human gut metagenome | biome: human gut; feature: human-associated habitat; material: faeces... | reverse complement strand
GTTTTTCAGAGTTTTTGATTATGATTTCTAATTTTTCAACATCAACGATATGTGTTAATTTACATTTAGGGCAGAAAAGAGGAAAATTTCTTAATACCGTATTATAAAATACTTGAACCCTCGTCTTTCCGTCGTTAGTTTTGTTGTATAGCATACTTAGCCCATCCACATGATCTTGCCCATATCTGTCGTATCGTAGCCGCCGAGGGACGAGAACTCCTCCTTCAAGATTCCGGTTTCGAGGATCCCCATGAGAGCACGCACCGGCCTGGTGTCGATGTCCTTCTTCTTGAACACGAGGTCGTAGCGCTCCTTCTGAAGCGGTACGAAGTCGAGGCCGTCCACCTGGCGCGCTATCTTCTCGCTGCCGACGGCGACGTCCGCCCGCCCGCGCGCCACCGTGCTGGCGACGGCGATATGGGATTGCACCTCGTTGTCATAACCTTCCAATTCTTGCGGGTTGATCCCCGCCGTGCGCAGGTGCTCGTCGAGAAGGATGCGCGACCCAGCGCCTTTCTCGCGGTTCACGATGCGGATCCCGGGTCTCGCGAGGTCTTCCCATGTTTTCAAGCCAAGAGGGTTGCCCTTGGCTACATAGAATCCTTGCGTGCGGTACGTGAGGTTCACGACCACGGCGGGAACGCCCGGGAGGAGCCTTCTCACGAACGGCACGTTGTAGGTGTCGGTCTCGCCATCCCAGAGGTGCGATGATGCCAGCTGCACCTCGTCCTTATAGAGGGCGGTGAGCGCGTCGTAGCTTCCCACGTACGAGCGGAGGCTGGGCACGCCCGCCTGGTTCATGTAGTTCGAAAGCGCGTCCAAGATTATGTCCTGACCGCAGATGACGAAGCTCTCAGGCTGGTGCGCAGCGGTGACGAATGGGACTTCCCGCCCTGGGTTTTCGCCTAGCGGCTGATCGCGCTCGATGTACTCCTGAACGGCTTTCCTTGTGAAACGGAGCTTGCGGCCGACCAGGAACGAGGGCAGCTCCCCTTTGTCCTTGAGGGCGTAGACGGTGCCACGGCTCACCTTCAGCAGCCTGGCGACTTCCTCAGCGGTCAATGCCTCGTCTTGGTTCATACATTGCTCCTTGCGCGAAATCGTGCGAAACGATACGGAACAGTATATAACTCGCTTCGCTTCTTCATCGTTCGAAACGTCGTGATTGGCCTTGCATTATACTCGCCCAAGCATCAATAGACAGGAGCGTAAGTGGACGAGCATCTTATCATGTGCGCAGCATTGACCTTGGCGGTTGGCATCCCTTGCGGGCTTCTGGCCAAGAAGTTCAAGGTGCCTGCCGGTTTCATGATAGGCGCTTTCGTGGGCGTGTCGGTGTTGAGCATAGCAACCGGCGAGGCGTGGCTTCCTACCGAGACGCGCACGCTCGTGCAGATGGTGGCGGGCGCGTTCGTGGGGTGCTCCCTTGAGCGAAGCGACATTGAGCGGATGCGCGGCTTTTTGAAGCCTATGGTTCTTCTGCTCGCGATCTTCCTTCTGCTGAACTTGGTCGTGGGATTCCTCATATGGGCGACATCTCCCTTGAGCCTGGTGACCTCGCTCATGTGCGCGGTGCCGGGCGGCATCAACGACACGCCCATCGTGGCCGCCGCCATGGGCGCGAACGCTCCAGACGTGACCATCATGCAGCTGATACGCCAGGTGCTCGGCATCGGCGTGTTCCCCATCATGATCGAGGCGTTCGACCGGCTGCGAACGAAACAGGGCCACCCCGACCCGGGCGATGCGGCGCTGGGAGAGGATGCCAAGCGCGTGAAGTCGAAGCAGAAATCCGCCGCCTCGACCGTGGCCGCCTTGGCCGTGGCCGTCGTCGCGGGCGCCCTCGGCAAGGCGAGCGGCATTCCCGGCCTTACCTTCACGGCCTCCATCGTTGCCGTGTCCGTCCTGAAGCTCGCCTTCGACTTCGCATTCATCCCCAAGGTAGTGAAGAAGGGATGCCAGCTTCTCGCAGGTTGCTACTTGGGGACCCTGCTCACGGCAGAAGGGTTTGCGGGGCTGCCCGACCTGATCTTGCCCGCGCTCATCCTCATCGCAGGCTACACGCTGAACTGCTTCGCCGCCGGTAAGCTTGAGAGCAGGCTGTTCGGCTACGGGCGCAAGGAGGGCATGCTCATGGCCTCTCCCGCAGGGGCCTCCGACATGGCGCTCATCATGGAGGACCTGCACGTGAAGAACACCGACGTGGTGATCATGCAGGTGATACGTGCTGCCGTGGTGATGGCGCTCTTCCCTCAGATCATCAACCTCATATGCTTCATCACCGGAAACCCAGGATAGGAGAATTCACATGAAACGTGTCGCTGTGAACGGAATGGGACGCATAGGGCGTCTGGTCGTGCGCTCGCTATTGGAGTGCGAGGATGTGGAACTCGTTGCCGTGAACGATATCGCCTCCATGGAGACGATCGCATACCTGTTGGCGCATAGCACGGAATACGGCGCTTTGGGAGAGAGGGTCTCTTTCGACGAGGCAGCGGGGGTGCTCACAATCGGCGAGAAGGCCGTCAGGGCATTCCGCGAGCCCGACGCCTCCGCGCTGCCCTGGCGAGAGCTCGGGATCGACGTTGTGCTCGAATGCAGCGGGGCGTACTGTTCGCGCGCAAAGGCCGAGGCGCACATAGACGCGGGCGCTAAGAGGGTGCTCATCTCCGCCGCAGCGGGAAGCGACGTACCGACCGTGGTGTTCGGGATAAACGACTCTATCCTTACCGAATCGGACGACATCATATCTGCCGCATCGTGCTCGACCGTGGGGCTTGCTCCATTCGCGAAGGCTCTGAACGAGGTTGCACCTATCTGCCAGGGCATCGCCACCACCATCCATGCGCTCACTCCGTCACAGATGACGCTCGACGACGCGCAGCCCAAAGGCAACCTTCGGCGATCGCGCACGGCATCCGAGAACATCATCCCCACCACAGCCGCCTTCGCCCAAGCGGTGGGGCTCGTGCTGCCTGAACTGCAAGGGAAGCTCTCTGGCTATGCTATCAGAGTCCCGGTCACGAGAGGCAGCCTCAGCACCTTGTACGCCGTCGTCTCCTATGGTGGCGAGGGAGCGCTCGATGCCGATAGGCTGAACGAATTAATGCACGCACAAGAGAGCTGGATGTTCGGCTACACGGAAGAGGAGCTGGTGTCCTCCGACATCGCTGGGACCGACCTTTACTCCATTTTCGACGCTACACAGACGAAGGTGTCGCCGCTTGAGGAAGGATATCTCGTGGAGGTTGCAGCATGGTTCGACAACGAGACATCCTACGTCTCGCAATACGTGAAGCTCCTGCGCTCGCTATAGGGCACATGATAGATGCTCAGATATGCCAACGGAATAGTGTCCTTGCTGCTGCTGGCGGTATTTTCCGCCCATGCGATCATGGGGGCGTTATTCTGCTGGAGCGTCGCTTCGGGAGAGGTGGGCTGGGTAGTTTGGGTTGGTGTTTGTATAGCCGTGCTTCACGTGGCTCTGAGTATCGGTACCACAAGGCATATGCTCCACGACGAGGTAAGGCCGCCTAGCGCAAAGAAGAAGGCGCACCAGCTGAAGAAATGGATCAGCGGTGTTCTTGTCGGAGTTGTGGGTGTGGCGCATGTCTTGACGGTTTTTGAAACTCGCCTGTGGTTCGTAATCGTGCTGACGTTGGATGTTGCTTTGGCGGCGCATGTCTGTGTATCCGCGAAATCCCTAGTCAGGGATTTAAGGCTTGCCCCGAATTTGAGGTACGTAATAAGAGTTGTTGCCATAGCGATCGCCGCGCTCGTTGGGCTGGCTTTTATCGGTACCTTTGTGCCCGCCTAAGCGTGATGCGCATATACTATCGTCCGAGAATTCCAGGTTTGATAGGAGCAGGTGGTGAAAGCGAAGAGCTGCTCTGCCTCTGCTGGGCCTGAAAGCTGCAAGTCTGCTGCTCCTACAATCTTTTCAAAGCTCTCTTCTTGATCGATCACCAATCTTTCCCGACTGGCGTTCACCACGTCGATGGCGCAGACCTCAAGATCAAGCGCCTCTCCGCTTCGCTTGTAGACGATGATGCGGCTGTGTTCTCGGGCGAATTCCTCGTCTATGAAGTCGGCGAACTCGGCAAAAGCCGTCCCGTCGGACATGTGGTGGCCGTAGACTATGACGAGCCTGGAATCTATCGAGCACTCGCAGTCAATGTAGGGCGTCCCATACGCCCCCTGGCCGAACACGTCCCTGTAAAGGTATGCGTTCGGGGAATCGGGCGAGGCCTGCACGACCGGCTCGTCTATTCCCGTGCCTGGCACCTCCACCCATGCGATGACCTCTGCGGGAAGGCTGTCCCAATCGATCTGCCTTCCAGACTCTTCCTGGTCATGAAGGCCGTCCAACGCCTCGGTCAGCGCAATGCGATCCTCCTCCGGCGCGCAGAGGACGGTGGCCACGAGCGCGGTGAGTATGGCGGCCATAATCACGCTCGTAACCCTAACTGCCTTCCTGATTCTCTTCATCTTTTGCTCCTTGTATCGAAAAAGGGTGGGACGCCCAGCGAGCGCCCCACCCTGCCGTCCTTAGCTCTCAGCTAAGGTTCCTGACGCTTGCGCGAAGGGTCGGTCCTAGTCCTCGTCAGCTGCCGCCAGCGCTTCCTCCTCCATCTCTTCGATGGCGTCGGTCTGCTTGCGGGAGCGGCGGACGTAGGCATAGGTCGCACCGGCGATGCCGCAGAGCAGGATCACCGCGACGCTGGCCGTGACGGGATCGACCTCTGCGAAGGCGCCTGTCTTCGGGTATCCCTTACCGGGGTTCTCCGGCTCTGGCACGGGTTCCGGCTCGGGGAAGCTCACGGTCTGGCCGTCGTCGTTGATGTCCTCGTGAGTGGCGACGATGTTCTCCTGCGCGTCTGCGAGCTTCTCGAAGAACACGATGTCATGGCCTGCGAGCTCGCGCGTGTCGATCTCGACCTCGACGTCGATGATTCCGTCCGGGGTCTCGGGCACGAACTCGGTCGTTCCCACGATGGGAAGGCCGTCATCGCCCAAGATTGGGTTTCCGGTAGCCTTGTCCATGAGCATGGTGAAGAGCTTGTAGGTGCTGCCCGGCGCGAGCCCGGTGTAGGCAACCGTGTCGATGAGCTTCACGTGCTCGCCGATGGTGCCTGTGTTGGTGCCGGTCTCGGCGTCGCGCGCCTGGGTGGCGATGTCCACTATAGCCACCGTCTGCTCCACGTCGTCGATGTCGGCATGAACCATGTACTCTGCCCCCTCGAACTCCATCGTCTCGAATGCGACGAGCGACTTGCCCGCGAGGCTCGCCCCCGCGAAGGTGAAGGTCACATCCACCGTGCCGCACGACTCATCCGCCGTGAACGTGGTGGACGCCGTGATCTCGTTGCCCTCGTCGTCGAGCGCGGGCTCGCCCGAGGCCTTGTCCATGAGGGTTCCGCTCACGGTGTACTCGTTTCCGGGGACGAGGCCCGTGTAGGCGATGGTGTCCACGATGGTGAGCTCGTCGCGGGCTTGGCCCTCGTGGGTTCCGCTTGCTGAGTCCACAGCGGTCGTCTTCATGGTCTTGGACATGTTGTCAAGTACGAACTCGTGCGTCTGTGCCATGACCCCGCTCTCGTCCCACTCGATCATGCCCTGGTCGTTCACCGTGAAGTCTGTGACGATTGGGTTTCCCTCCTCGTCGAGGTCGGCGATCACATAGCCCTCGGGAGCTTCCACCTCTTGGATGTGGTAGCTACCGTGCTTCGCGTAGGCGAGCGAGATGATCCCGTTCTCGTCGGTCGTCATCTCCTCATCGAAGGTTCCCTCGTCGTTCCAGATGCGGAACACGGCACCGGCGACGGGGGTCTCGGGGTCGAGTGCGTCCACCTTCTTGATCTCAGGGTCGGTGGGCTCGTTTATCACGGCTTCCTCGTGGTCGTAGACCGCAACATCCTGTCCTGCGTATTCGAGCACCACGGTCTTCTCAGCCATGTCGAGGGCGTAGCCGTCTTTGGCCTTGGCCTCGTAAACGGTGTAGGTTCCGAGATAGAGCTCGGGCGTGGTCACCTTGCCGTCCTCGCCGGTCGTGAGCGTGGCCACGATCTCGCCCTCGTTCGCACGGATGGTGCCGTCAGGCGTCTGGATGGTCTCCGCAGCCTTCACGATGTAGACGGACTCGTCCACGGCCTCTCCCGTCCAGGAGTCGGTCTTGGCGACCGTGATGGTAGCCTTCTGGGGCATGTTTGAGAACTCTATGACAAGCGGGTTCTCCCAGCCGTTGTAGCCATCGCCGACATGGAACGTCTTGCCCTCAAGCTCCTTCACGTAGCCGCAGGGTGCCTGGACCTCTTTGAGCGTGTAGTCGCCCTCTTCGAGCAGCATCGGCAGCGTCAGCTCGCCGCGTGCGTTGGCCGTCCAGGTGTCGATGGTCTCGGTCGCCGGGTAGTGGGAGGTGTAGGTGACGAGGTTGCCGCTTGCGTCCTCAAGCTGGAAGCTCACAGGCAGCGGAACCTGAACGCCGGTCTCGACATCCACCTTGACCACCTTGAGAGGCGTCTGGGGGATGTGGTCGTTCACGAGCTGCGGCGGATCGTACTGACCTTCCTCGCGGATCGTGGTCTTCCAGTCCTCCACGGGAAGGAGGGTCTTTCCCCACTTCGCTTTGAAGGCGTCGGCCACGTCGGCCGGGATCACCTCATGAATACGGTAGGTTCCGTAGGCGAGCGCGCCTGTCCAGCTGCCGGACTTGCTCCAGCCGTTGACTTCGGCGTTGTCGTCCTTGGTGGTGGCGAGCCCGTTCTCGTCCACCGTGATGGTGCACACGCGGTTGCCGGGTTCGACGAGCTTGCCGGTCTCGGGCGAGAGGATGGCCTCCTCGGAGTCGTTGTAGAGCTCGAACTTCACGCCGGGCACGAGCACGCGCACGACCTCCTGGGGCATGTCGCCGTCGGGCTCGTCGTATACGGTCACGGGCACTTCCTTCACGAGGCGGAAGTCGCCGCGCTTGACGGTGTCGGGCACCTTGGGCGAGTTGTAGGTGTAGACGGACTCGCCCTGAGCGCCGTCGGGAGTGATGCGCACGCAGAACACCTTAGGATCCCCGCCGTGCCCGTCGTCGAGGTTGTAGCCCTGGGGGGCGCATGTCTCCTGGATCAGCACCGTTCCCAGGGGAATCGATGCGTCGCCGTTGGTCTGGTAGTAGAGCGCGTCTCCCGAGTGCTTGTACTCGTCCGCGAGGTAGGCGAAGCCGTCCCCGTCGGTCTCGAACACCCAGGTGCGCGCGGGCGCGCCGGAGGCTTCGGCCGCCGCCGCGTCGGCGTAGTCTCCCGCGTAGTAGCGGACGGTGAAGAGAGCGCCTGCGAGCGTGGCGTCTCCCTGCGGTCGGCTCTCGCCCGTGTCCGCATCGACCTTGCCGACGAGCATGCCGACGGGGTCCGACTGCGGAATGTCGGATACGGTCTGGCCGTTAACGCGCGTGGTCTCGTCCGAGGTCACTTTCACCGGGTACACGGTCGGATCGATCGCGTGCCCCGGTGCCTGCTTGGTCTCGCACACCCAGTAGTCGCCCGGCTCAAGCTCCTCCAGGATGCCCCACCCGTCCTTGTCGGTCGTGATTGAGCCAGCCGCGTCTGTGGGGCCCGAGTTGCGGTACACGGTGTAGACCGCGCCCTCCACGGAGTAGAGCGGGTTGCCCTCGCACATCTCCTCGTTGGCGGTGACCTTCACCAGGTCGATGTTGCCGTAGGGGATGTACTTGAACGAGAGGATGATCTGGGTACCAGCTCCGGTGTAGAGCTGGAACGCCTCGAAGTTCGAGGGAACGTCTGCCGTCCTCGCGGCGATGAGGCGTCCCGACGCGTTCGAGTTGATCATGCTGCCGTCGGTGCCGAAGCCGATGACGTTCTTCCGGGCCCAGCTCTTGAAGTCGGCGTTGCAGCCGTAGAGCGCGTACGAGCCGTCGGAGGTGTACGTGTCGGACACGAGGATGTGGGCGCAGGCCGCGTAGCGGGCAGAATTCATCTCGGTGCCGTCGTACCACTTGTCCGGCCATAGGCTCGCATCGAATCCGGGGCTCCCGTAGGCGAACCAGAGGTCAGCCACCACCTCGGCGTTGCGCCCGGAGGGGGCGTTGATGGAGCTCTTGGCGTAGCTGCCGGGAGAAGGCGTTGCCGATTGGGGGTCGGCGCAGTAGGCCATCTCGCCGTCGGCCTCCATCCAGGTGGTGGAGTAGCCGCCGTATGGGATCTTGCCCCCAGTCGTCAGGTTCGCGCTCTCGGCGGCATAGGCGCTAGTGCCCTGGACGCCGAGCGCTCCGAGCGCCGATGTCAGGGCGATTAGCGCGGCGAGCATGCAGCGCACGACCTTCGAGGCCATCGCTGCTTCAGTGATGTCTTTCATCTTCCGCCTCCTTAGCGCGCGACCGGCTCGGCGTGGCGAGCCTCGCGGTCCTGGTTGGCCGACGCCTCGCGGGCGTCCTTCGCCTTGTCGTCGAGCGAGGCGAGGTAGGTCTCGCGACCCTTGTTGATCGCCTCCTTGAGCTGTGCTGGCATGACCTTGACGATGTCCTTGACCTGCTTTCCGTCCTCGTCGAGGACAGGATTCCCGTCGGCGTCGAGGGCGTCCTTCTTGAGCCAGACCTCCTTGTCCGCCAGAAGCGGGATGTCGCGGAAGTTCTCGCCCTTGAAGCGTGAGGGGTTCACGAACAGGGGCGTGAACTGGTAGTAGCTGACGTCCACTCCGTCGATGATGGTGCCCTTCGGCAGCGTCACCGAGTTGAACGTCTTGGTCTCGCCGGTCTTGCGGTCGGGGTATTCGATGTTCTCCCTCACGAAGTTCTTGTGCACGGTGACGTAGACGTTCTTCTTGTTGTCTTCCATGTGAGTGCTCCTTTGCATCTCTTGTCGATCTCTGGGCGCGGCGTTGCTTGGAGGTTTTCCGCGCCCTTCTGCCTTAGCGTTTTCCGCCCGATTCCATAGGCACCACCTCCTCTCAGGTCGTCTCCGCCATCAGAAGCCGCTCACGATGTCGCGCGCCCAGGCACCGCTCTTCACGAGCGAGAGCACGAGAAGGATGCACATGGCCAGGTACTGGAGCGCGTAGGTGAGCCCGTTCGCGATGGCGTCGATGGGCGTCCCCGTCCCGGGGTTCACGGCGACGATGCCGCCCAGGATCACGGGGAAGCTGATGAGCAGGATCAGGATGATGAGGCCTGCTATGCAGACGGCCCCGAAGCTCTTCAGGTACCCGAGGCCGATCTGGCGCGTCTGGTCGAAGCCAAGGAAAGCCAGCGGTATCGGCGAGAAGGCCGCCATGATGTAGAGCTGTATCGCTCGCGCCCAGCAGACGACGAGGGCCACGATGTAGGCGATGAGCACGACGAGCCAGCTGATGACCGCGACTATCAGAAGCGCCAGGAGCGCGGAGAGGTCGTCATCTGCGGTCACGATGGACACCGCCGTCATGTCGAGAGCGCCGCCCGTCCCGAACAGCCCCTCCACGCGGTCGATCGCGAGCCCTATCACCTCGTAGATCGCGGCCATCAGGTCGAAGGAGTGCTGGATCAGAAACAGGAACACGGCGAAGAACACGAGGAGGAGCACGACCTCCTTCACTCCCGGCAGCGACTGGTTGCCGTCCATGCGCTGCGAGATCTCGATGAGCTTCAAGGTGAACACGAGCCCGAGCACCCCGCATCCTATGGGCAGCACCGCCACCTGCCAGACGCCGCGCGCGATGTCGTACATCGACACGTCGCCAGCGCTCGTGAGCATCGTCTCGAAGGGAGCCGAGAGCACGCCGGTGGCACCGAGCGATCGCATGACGTCGGTCTGCGCGGCGAAGATCCAGTTGCACCAGTCGCGGAGCACTCCGCAGAGCCATGCGTTGATGTCGTCCGCGATCGAACCCCATGCGAGCTGAGTGGGAATGAACAGCGTGGAGAGCAGAACGAATGTGGCTGCGAACGCCACTATGAATCGTCTGTTTGAGACGAGGCTTTTGACTTTGCCCATCCCTATCAGAGCGCCTCGATCGTGCCATCGGATGAGCGCGTTACCGAGATCATGGTCGATGCCCCATCGTCGAGCGTGAACGTTGTCGTAGCCGCGTTGTTGGCATAGTCTATCCACGCCTCCGCATCCCAGATGGCGCGAGTCGCGCTTGGGGACACGGCTGCTGCACGCGCCGAGACGGCGGCCTCGATCTTCGCGGCGTCGATCCCCATCGCCTCTTCGAGCTTGGAGGTGACGCCGGTGAAGCTAAGCGACCTGTCCCCGACCTGCACCTGCCTGTATGCGCAGGCGAGGGCGTCCGATCTAAGTACGGTGTCTGCGCCGTCGCTGCTAACAGAGACGAGAACGGGGCTCGCGGCATCGGTCATTGACTTCGAGGCGAGCACGGTGGCCTCTATGCCGGAGGAAAGCAGCTCCTCGCCGTCAAGCGTCCAGTAGGTCACCTCCGTGCCGCCGTCCTTGGTCTCGACGAAAGCTCCCTTGACGATGGAAAGCGAGTGCGTTGCGTCGTCCACGCCCACCCACGAGGTTCCGACGAGCGATTCGATGCCAGAGCTCGCTTCGCCGTCTGCAGCATCGGTCTCGGACTGAGGGTTCTCTACTGCTGCCTCCTCTGCCGATTCAACAGCAGCCCGGCCTTCAGTCGACCCGTTTTGGGCGAGCGTGCACCTTGCCACGCCCGAGCCCACGAGGAGCACCGCAGCAACAATGGCCGCAGCGAGCATGAGCTTGTTCTTTCTGGTCATGTTTCGTCCTTCCTATCTAATTTTGATGGCGCTCGCGAACTGCGACGCGCCGCTTGCAATCGTGCAGGCCGCGCCCGAGTGCGGCTCGTGGATGTAGCGGTCGTCCCCGATGTAGATGGCCACATGCCCGGGCCTCCAAAGGATGTCACCGGGCGATGCCTCAGACACCGGCACCTTGCGACCGAACGCCGCCTGGTCCTCGGAGTTTCTTGGGATGGCGATGCCCGCCTGTCGGTAGCAGTATTGGGTAAGCCCCGAGCAGTCGAGGCCCACGCCCGGCGTCGTTCCGCCCCATACGTAGGGCACGCCTAGCTGGCTGTAGGCGGCGGCGATGACCGCGTCTGCCGAGAGCGCCCCGCTCTCAAGGTCCTCGACTGTCATCGAGTCGAAGCGGCGCAGGTTGTAGGTATCCATGGCGGACTTGAGGGAGTCCACGTAAGCCGAGCTCGTTGCCCATCCCGCATCCTTGAGTCCCTCCGCCATCTTGTCGGAGGAGCGCTCGGCGATCGCCTGCTGGATGAGGGCATTGGCGCTGTAATGGGATGCCTGCAGGAACACGCGGCTTCTGAAGCGAATGCACTCCACATCTCCTTTGAACACCGTGAAGTACGCCGTAATGGTGGTGAAGGTGCCGGGTGTGTACTCCTCTTGGGTCGTCCATCCCGCCTTTCCGGCGACTTCCAGTGCTGATGCGAAAGACGACGCCCATTTCATCCCGAACAGGTTGTGGTCACGTGTCGCGAG
>ENA-ORUI01003432-ORUI01003432.1-human-gut-metagenome-genome-assembly--contig:-NODE-3432-length-11466-cov-2.266234_pt1 | contig 11466 bp, 18 predicted proteins | sample MGYA00242078_ERZ509205 | MGnify/ENA primary metagenome ERZ509205 (study PRJEB26280, sample SAMEA2338828) | human gut metagenome | biome: human gut; feature: human-associated habitat; material: faeces... | reverse complement strand
GTTCTGCTTATCACAGGTGTTGCACTTATTCTGTTTGCCTAATAAATTCCAGTTTACCTAACTGAATAAACTACATAGCCAAACGCTACTCAGCCGAGCGTTTGGCTTATTTTTATGGAAAGGAAGGATGAACGCTATGATTGCAAATCTGACAAGAGGAGCGAAGACCGCTTCTCTCCACCTGCCCGCGGATAGATTTCAGATCGCCGGTGTGCTGTCATACCTCGGTGTCGACAGACTCGACGATTACGAACTCCTCTGCGAAGGTCAGGATTCCTCGGGTATCATGGTTTCGCTTGAACCGACCGGAATAGCAGAAAGAAACATCGCAGAGCTTTGCCGAAACGAGAAAATCTCCCTCGGAAGACTCAATTCGGGCTTTCGCAGTCTCTTCAAACTGCCGTATGAACAGCAGCTCGGTGTCATGGATCGGATCGCAAGTCAAAAGCCGGAGCATTTCGATGACTTTCGCAAAACCATCGATGCCGCTACCGTTCCCTCGGTCAGACAGGAATACTATTTTCCGCTCACCGTGAACCTGTACACGGCGAACCGCTGGGGTGACTACGACGATGATCCCGAAGAATACGACGGTCGCTTTGCTGCCCGCTATGAAGATAAAATCCGTCAGGCACTCCGGGTCTACAACCGGGATGACGGCGAGGATATGGCGGCATATTTTCACGGCAACAACACTGTCGTGGCAAAGCTCCGTTCCGCTACCTGGGATTTCAAAAGGCAAGGCGGTGAGCTGTACGGTTGCGTTACTGTGGAAACGGCAGGTCAGCTGACGGCAGAACAGGAAGCAGATCTGAAAGACTGGATCACGGGACAGAATTCTGACGGTTTGGGCGAAGGCTTTGAGCAGCAGGAGATCAATATCGACAGCTATAGCAGCTCGGGCAGAATCTGTGTGAGTTTCTGGCACTCGGGCGACGACTACTTTGTAGACAATGAAGACGAGTTTGCCGAAAGGCTGGAACAGGGCTTCAACTTGGGAGGTATGTGAAGAACATGACCTCCCTTTTTTCATCCTCTGAGGATGCTCGGAGGTGAATCAGACAGACAACCGATATACACTTCTGTACGGGCTGACATTATTCGAACCCGAGGACAGAACCCCACTATGCAGCGTCGAGGAAGTGGCTGACTTTCTTCTGACACACGACGGCGGGATCATCACGGAACCGGACGGCGCGGAGCTTCTGGAAGTGGAAGACCGGGAGTTCGTATCCTGCACCGACTCCGAATACAAAGACGAGCTGATGCGGGAGCTACGCAAAAGCGAAGGCTTTGAAGATCGGTTCGGATACCGCTTTCCCGCCCGAACAAACAAGAAACGAAAAGGAAGGTAACAAATGCAGGATTTTGACAGACTGAACAGAATCGCAAAGCGTTTGCAGGAACGCTATCCCAGGGGCACACGGATCGTGCTTTTGAGTATGGGAAATGATCCGAACCCGATTCTCCCCGGCACAAGAGGAACGGTGAATGTCGTTGATGACATTGCAACCGTTCACTGCACCTTCGACAACGGTCGGACGCTCGGCATCGCCTATGGCGAGGACAGCTTCCGCGCCCTGACTGCCGAAGAACTTGCCGAGGAATCGGAATGTGAGGATCAGGAACAGGTCGGAGGAATGCATCTCTGACGCAAATCAGATATTTGGATATGTTCGCCGGAATCGGAGGCTTCAGATCGGGGCTTTCGCATTACGGCGATTTTTTTGTACCCGTAGGCTATTGCGAAATCGATCCGTATGCAAAGAGAGCCTACGAAGCAATTTACGAACCGAAAGGAGAGATTTATTTTGAAGACGCAAGAGAAATCGTCCCCGAAAGCCTGCCGGATATCGACCTTATTTGCGGGGGATTTCCTTGTCAGAGTTTTTCAATCGCTGGAAAGCGAGGGGGCTTTGAAGATGCCCGAGGAACGCTGTTCTTTGAAATCGCTCGGATTGCCCGCGTTAAAAGACCTCGCTTTCTGCTCCTTGAAAACGTTCCCGGACTCCTATCGCATGACGGGTGCCGGACGTTTGCGACCATCCTCGGTACGCTGGATGAACTGGGGTATCATGTCGCATGGCAGGTGCTTAACAGCGCAAATTTCGGAGTTCCCCAATTCCGAAAAAGAGTGCTGCTTGTCGGATATCTTGGAGAAGAATCCGGAGGCGAAATACTATCTTTCACGGAAGCAAACCCAAAAACTATTGTCAAAAGGTTTGGCGGGCGTCAGGGTGATCGGGTTTACGCCGGAAACGGACTGAGCTGTACGCTCACAAGCAGTGCCGGAGGCTTTGCCGGAAACACGGGGCTGTACTTCATGGATATGAATACGGAACCGAAGATCACGGAGCTTGCCCGCTGTATTACGGCAAGACAGGATTCCGGTATCAGCAACCATCGCGGTGAACATTCCGGTGTTCTGGAACTGACAGACGGCCCGCGAGCCTTTCTGACTCCCGACCGTGAGAAAATCCGACAGCGGGGCAGACGCATGAAGGAGCCGGACGAACCGATGTTTACGCTGACCGCACAGGACAGGCACGGCATCTATTATCACGGACGCATCCGCAAGCTGACTCCGCTTGAATGCTGGCGACTGCAAGGCTTTACAGACGAGCAGTTTTTCAGAGCCAGGAACGGTGCAAAGCTCTCGGATGCAAGGCTCTACAAAATGGCGGGAAACGCAGTCAGTGTTCCGGTTATCCGCGAAGTCGGCGGTATCATCAAACGCGTAAGCGAAAATCAGGAAAAGGAGTGTGAGGGTTATGCCGAATCATGTGACAAATAAGCTGTTGTTCCACCCTTGTACGGAAAAACGCTTTAACGAAATCCTTGCGGATCTGCAGAAAGAAGGAGCAGAACACGGCTCTATTGATCTTGGAAGGATTATCCCCGAGCCGGAAGGACTCTTCATGGGTGACCTCGGTGTTGAGGAAATGAAAAAGTACAAGGACAACAACTGGTACGACTGGCGTATCAAGCACTGGAATACGAAGTGGAATGCCTACGGTTTTGAACCGCCCGCATTTTCGGGTGATACCGGCACGATGACATTCCGCACAGCAAACTGCTCACCGTTTCCGGTGATCTTCAAGCTGTCCCAAAAGTACCCCGATGTTGAAATTGATCTGCGCTATGCCGATGAAGATATCGGCTACAATGTAGGTGAGATCACAGTCTGTGCCGGTGAACTGATCGATGACAACTCTCCGCAGTACGGATCTGCAACAGCACAGGAGCTTGCGGCGGATATCCTCGGACTGAACCTGGATTTCGATCTGAACACAGGTTCGGGATATGTGGTATCCCTTCTCGGCAATTACTACGAATACTGCGAGGATGTGCGGATCTCGCAAGCTTTTCAGTGTGATGTATCCCTCGGATGTCCGGTTGTGCTTTGTTATGACGAAGACCACGGCAAGGTGTGGCTCGAAAGAAATCCGATCTTCGGAGAGAACATGGAAATCAAATGTAAAGTAAGTTTCACCCTCCCCGAAGATCTCATTGAAGCTCTCGGCATTGACGAGGACACCCCCATCATTGCATCGGTGTCCGGCAACCGCATTCTGCTTGAAATTGTGGACGAAGACATTGACGAAGACGATGAGATTCCCGTTAAGTCCCGTTGGAAATGCGACGATGATTGCGACAACTGGTGGGAGGAAGACGATCCCAACTATACCGACGACCTTTACGACAGTTTTGACGATGACTGCGGACAGGACTGTTCCTGCGATGAATGCGAATACTTCTGCCCGAACTGTGGCAACTGTGTTCTCGTGTGAGGGAGGTGGATGTCATGAATAAGATCTTCAAACTCATCGGCAAAAGAGGAAGAACCACCGTCCCGTTCGAAATCCGCATGAAAATGCGTCTCGGCTACAACAGCCTTGTCTCCTATGAACTCAAGGATGAGGACACGCTCATTCTCCGCAAGGAGAAAATCTGTGACGGGTGCAAGGAACCGACCATCAAGGAAGCAACCATCCTCGATGTGGTCAACAGCCTCAGCGATACCGAGCAGAAGGCGCTTTACCGCTACCTGTCTATCCGTCTGTCCAAAGCGGAGCGTGAAGCATGATTCCACTTTATCCGTATTCCTTTTCCGTTGCATCGGATCGTGACGAGGTCGAGCAGTGGCGCGAATCCTATCGGGAGAACATCCGCTGTCAGCAGTTCCTGGACAAGCGTATCTCGGAACTGTTTGACGGGTGGTCTCTGCATGGTGAAGTCATTGACGAAGCCTGTGCGGAGTTCGGCATTGACCGTGTCGGATGGGTATTTGCGAATACGATTGCCGGGAACGACTTTGACGGTCGGTATCGTCAGGACAACAAAATCTGGGCAAAGACGGCGTATTCCATTCCCGATGAAGACACGAATGTCAACTTCGAACTGCGGAGTCATCCCGAGATCGTCAACGGGCTTGCAAGCCAGTTCCGCGATTATCTGCTGGAACAGGACTATTCGGAAGAAGGAGGTATGACGCTTCAATGAGAATCAATATTTATCAGCTGGACAGCGACAAAGACGAAAACCGTGTGAAATTCTGCAACTACGATTTTACACAAAAGCATGGCGGTGTCCTTCCGCAGAGCTACAAGTGCGTTTTTCATGGCGATGTGGACGGAAATCTGGATGATGTCTTCACGCTGTTCAATACACCCGAGCATCCCGGAACCTACCAGGGACATTCACTCTCGGTTTCGGATGTGATTGAGGTTGTCGGTGAGAATGAGAAAGGGATTACGCCCGGCAGTTATTTCACCGGCAGCTTCGGCTTCAAGAGTATCGATTTCGACTCATCCCGCTGCGCTGAGATGGACGGAATCCGAATGCTGATGATCCAACCGCACAGGACACCGGTGGTGACTTATGTGAAGCAGGATCTGAGTTCGCTTCAGCGTGCCGTCAGCGACCACTGTGAAGAAGCATTCATTGAATACACCTATCCCTTCGATGACGACTGCATGATTCTCGGAAACGAGGAAGCCAAGCTGTGCGGCATGGAGGGAAACAGACGGCTTTTCGGTTCGGTTTATGCCGGACCGATTTTCATTACGCGGGACAATGGCGAAGGCGATCTCTGCGCTCTGACCGATGAACAGGTCAAGACCTACGGGGAGATGTTCGCCGTTCCCGAAGACATCAGCCCATCGGAAGTCCAGAGAGATGTTGGCTTCACCTTTTACGGTTGGGGCTGATTCTGACCGGCAGGTGCGCAACTGCCGGTTTTCAATATAGATCATTTTTGCGGAAAGGAGGACTTACGAATGGGAACCAAGAAAGGAGCCGGTCAGACGGCTCCGACGATGGAAAAACCGAAACCGACCGAACAGGCAAAGAACGCAAGCATTCAGGCAGATACCGATGCACACGCGCTCCCGGAAATTACTGTCCGGATTGACAAGCTCTTTTGTGATGAAGACAAAAAGCTCAAGGCATTTGCCAGTGCCAATATCGGTCCGTTTGCGGTTCACGGAATCCGTGTGTTTGAAAACGACAAAGGGATGTTTATCAATATGCCGTCGAATTCCTACACGGATGCTCAGGGCAACAAGCAGTACGAGGATGTGTTCCATCCCGTAACCAAAGAAGGTCGGGAGCTGCTTGTGAAGAATGTGCTGGATGCTTACAAACAGGCACTTGAACAGGCACAGACAAACAGTCAGACACAGTCGCAGACAAGCGGCAGTCAGACCATGCAGCAGATGTAATCTGCACCATGCGGGAAGCAAAAACGCTTCCCGTTTTCATTTTCAACAATCAAAAAAAGAAAGAATGAGGTAATTCAACACATGAAAAAGTTTTTCAATTCCATCAAGAACAAGTTGGGCAAGGCATTTGCAACCGTCAAGGCAACCGTAGAGTCCACCACAGGTGAGGGCTATATCGACACCGGTGTGAAAATCATCATCGGCGTAGTCGTCGGCGGTGTCATCCTTGCCGGTCTTTACGCTCTCTTCAAGACCACGATCCTGCCCAGCCTCGGCACCAAGATCGGCGAAATGTTCAATTACGCGGGTTGATCGCGTAACCGCACAGAGGGGATGTTCCGGCATCCCCTCCACACCTCTCGGAAAGGAGAAAAACCATGTATATGAATCCAACAATTCCGATTGTCACGCCTGTGCTGCAACCCCTTGTGGAAACCTTCGTCAAGGAAAATGTGATCGCAAAAGATGCCGTCCGGCTGATTCTGATGATCGTCCTTGTGACAGCGATCTCCGCTACTGTCGGGCTTCTGTTGCACAAGCGGATGAAGAAGCAATGGCTTCGGACAAATAAAACCGTCGCTCTGCTTCTTTCTGCGGTTATGGCAATCGCTCTGTCCATCCGGTTCGGGCTGAGCATTTACACATTTCAGGGGCTGTTTCTGTATTATCTGCTCCTGTATGCCTCGGCGTCGGATCTGACCGACAGGCGGGTTGCAGATCACCTCAGTGTCTCGGTATTGGCACTCTCCCTGATCAGTGTTCCGACAGTCGGAATCATCTCCATGCTGATCGGCGGTGCAGTCAGTTTCGCAATTCAGACCGGTGTCAGCGTATTTTCCGGTGGCAGATACGGCGGTGCGGATATCAAAATCTCCTCCGCCTGTGTTTTTCTCCTCGGATGGTCAAGAGGACTGATCGGTCTTGCGCTCGGACTCCTCACCGGCGTACTGTTTACGCTGATCTATAACAAAATCAAGAAACGCAGCAGCAGTGAAGGCTTTGCTCTCGTGCCGTTCATTTCGTTTGGCATGATGGTGGCATTCTTCCTGTAAAAAAAGAACCCGTTGCGCAACAACAGGCTCTTTTTGGCAGTATTCATTTGAACAGCTCGGAATGACTTCCGACACGATAGAGCATAAGGACAAGGACATCACCCATGACTTCGTATATCAGCAACCAATCCGGTTCGACATGGCATTCGCGGCAGCCTTTATAGTTGCCCGTTAAATCATGGTCACGATACTTGGCATCAAGCTTCTCGCCATTGGCAAGCTTTTCGATCACCTCAAAAAGTTTATCGGTATCCTTGCCTTGTTTTTGAGCAAGCTTCAAATCTTTTTTGAATTGATTTGTAAATCTGACCTCGTATCTCATAGACCAAGTGCCGCCTTCAGGTCGTTCATGTTGGTATAGCCGGAAGCGGTTTTGTCATAAGCGAGTTTTCTGCCTTCCTCAATCGCAGCGGCAGTCACATCATTGGGAACATTCAGCTTTAACTCAAACGGAATCCCGTTCTCACGGATTGTCTGTCTCAAGAAAATGTTGACTGCGGTGGTCATGTTAAGTCCGAGCTCTTCAAAAATTCTTTCCGCTGCGATTTTAACTTCTTTATCGGTACGGATGTTTAAATTAGTGCTCTCCATGAAAACACCTCCTTTGCTTTATTCTATGCATATTATATCACAATATGTGCCTGTTGTCAACACATTGCACGAATAATTTGCGTTTGAGAGCAAAAACATCCGTCCAAAAATAATTTCAGAAAGGACAAACACATGAAACAGAAAAAAGCACACGCATCCCATACTCTCGGAAACCGCACGGTAATCGGGATCATTTGCATTGTCGTCGCACTTGCGATCTGTTTCGGCATCGCACCTCTGGTCAATCGCCTGTCGGACGGAAAAACCAAAATTGTCCGACTGACACGCGACATTTCCGCCGGTGCAACCATTACCGAAGCGGATATCGAAGTGGTCGATGTCGGCAGCTACAACCTGCCCACAGGTGTCATCAAAGACAAGGCACAGGTAGTCGGAAAGTGCGCACTGAGCAACCTTAAAAACAGGATTTTCAGAAGAGCCTGACGAGGGTCTGCTGTACGATGAACTGTATTGAGGATGCCGTTCTAAATTCAGATTCGAATAACACCCCGATATGGTTGCCGTATCGGGTCATACATAAAAGCAGAAAGGACAAATAAAAATGGACAAAGCAATTAAACGAGGCGATTTGGTGTATTTGAATTTCGACCCCATTGTCGGTTCAGAGCAGGGCGGTCCGCGTCCGGCGGTTGTGGTTCAGAATGACATGGGGAATAAGCATGCACCGACGGTTATCATTGCACCGGTCACAAGTAAAAACAAGAAAAGCAATCTTCCAACTCACGTTAAGCTGACGTCACATATTCTTGAAAGGAATTCCATGGTTCTCCTTGAACAGCTCAAGACTGTCGACAAATCAAGAATAGACTCCTATATCGGGACATTGAGCGATGAAGAGATGAAGATGATTGACAAAGCACTTAGAATCAGTCTCGCCATCGGCAGATATAAGAAACGGAGCGTATAATGATGGCAAATATTACGAGAAAGCCAAACGGCACATTTTTGATTCGGGTTTCCAACGGAATGAAAAACGGGAGGCAAGACCTTGTTTCCACTATCTATAAGCCTCCGGTTGGATCAACGTCAGCCATGGCGAGGAAGGCTGCTGAAAAGTATGCCGTTCTCTTTGAGGAACTTGTACATAGCGGTGGCTATGAAAAAAACAGGCGATCAGTCGGGAAATCAGGGCGCGTCGAAGAATGACCATCGAGCAATTCGTGCAGGATTATTATTATCCTTCCATTCAGAAGCATCTCTCTCCCACGACCTGTAGAACCTATGAACTGATCATTGACTCGCTCATACTACCTTCCTTTGGAAGAGTGGAGCTTGAGGATGTGGATTCGACTCACATTCAGAATTTTGTCGATTTTTTGTCTACACCCGAAGCAAGTGCCAAGGGAGAGCACGGTCTGTCTCCGGCATCGGTCAAACGGTATTCAACCGTGTTTTCCTCTATTATTACTGAGGCATGGAAACAGAAGTTTATTGAAACCAATCCAATCGGAAAGAATTATATCCATTATCCGAAAATCGTTCAGCCACAGTTGGAAGCCTACAGCGATGAAGAAGTTGAACAGCTGATGGAGGCACTGGAGAACGAGGACATTCGCACAAGGGCGTTGCTGACGCTTGCGGTTACTACGGGTATGCGCCGCGGAGAACTGGTAGGACTTATGTGGGAAGACATTGATTTCGACAAGCAAATCATCACCATTTCCCGGAGCGTTTATAAGCCCAAGGGAGAAGAGCAAAGAATCAAAGCCACCAAATCCGTTAGCAGTAACCGGACGGTGTATATCCCCGAAAGCTGTTCCCGCATCCTATACGAACTCAAAATCCAACAGGCCAGCGACAAGCGACACTCGCAAGGGGTGTGGCTGGACTCTGGTTTTGTCTTTACTGACAAGAACGGCAAGAATATCAGCCTGTATGCGCCAACGCGAATCTGCGCTGAAGTACAGGCCAAATACGGGTTAAGGCATTTGAAACTGCATGGCTTACGTCATACCTGCGGTTCGCTGATGGTGAAGCATGGAGTGGATCCCGAAACGGTTAAAACCGTGCTTGGTCACGAGAGCCTCAAAACGACAAACAGATATTTGCATCCTTACGCAGAGAGCATGAAGGACGCATCAGAAAAAATGGAAAGAATAATTCGAGGTAAAGCAGATGGTGAAACTCCGATCCATCTGTCAAGCGGTGAATGATATCAGAGCATCAGACCCCGGAACCGCTATGACAGAAGGCTTTTTACGATTGCTGATTGAAAACGGCGACGTGTCTTACGAAATATGCGGTTCACGGGTGTGCCTTAACATCGCTATTCTGTTTAAGGAATTGGCGTGTCTGTTTGAATTGGAATCTGCAACTATGCCGAAACTGCGTACTATTAAAGGTGCGCTGAAGGAAATAAAGGCTACTGATCCCGAGAGCGTTATGACGGATTATAAAATCCGTTGGCTGATAAAAAGTGGCCGACTGCGCAGTTACGCAGTCGGCACGAGAGAAATAATCGTTATGGAGTCCTTCGACGATGAAAATCTGCTGACACAGGAATCAAGAGAAGGATGTAATATTACACAGGGAATCAAGTTAAGCGAACAATATGGAGAATTGCTAACCAAAACCACTCAGTCCTATACATGCACTCGAAGGCGATGAGGATCAGACTTCGATGGAATCAAAGCATTCGGCTGCTGCCTTGTCGGTTTTCTCCAGTGCATGTACATATATATTGGTCGTGTCAATAGACGTATGCCCAAGTCTTTTTGAAACGGTTTTGATGTCGCATCCATTTGACAGCAGATAGGTTGCGGACGAATGTCTCAGCCCATGAAATTTCAGATGACGAAAGCCGTATTTCTTCAAAAACTTATCGAATTGTTTGGTCGGCGTGTGAGGATGCATGACATGACCGCACCAGTCGGTAAAGAGAAATCCTTCATCATGCCATTTCTCACCGAGCAAGGCTTTTTTACGGTCTTGCTCTTTTTTCAGTTCCTGCAGAATGTCACAAAGAGCTTGTGGAATTGCTATCTGACGAATGCTGCTGATCGTCTTTGGAAGTTTGATTTCAGGCTCCTGCTGGGCAAGCTTGACAACGCTTCTGCGGATATACATAGTCCGTTTTTCAAAATCAATATCCTCCCACTTCAGCCCGGCAATCTCGCCACGCCTGGCACCCGTATAAATAGCGGTGGCAATAACGGCGTGAATATGGATAGGTTCAAGCTGAGCCATTTTGAGAATTTCTGCAATCTCTTCGTTGCTGAAAGCCTCAACCTCCGGAGTTACGATTTTGGATATCTCCAAGCGGCGGGTGTCAGCAGGATTGGAATTGATATATTCTTGCTTCCATGCCATTGTCATGATGGACTGAAGAATGGTTAAATATCTGCGAATCGTAGCAGGGGCGAGTTTCTCGCCCTTTTTATCTACCCGACCGGATGGAGTAGCCAAGAAATTGATCAGCTCCTGAACATGATACGGTTTAATCTCATCCAAATGAAGATGACCGAGCCTGGGAATGAGAATACGTTGAATCGCGGTCTCATAAAGCAAATATGTGGTGGACGAAATATTCTCCTTCTTGGCTGCCAAATAAATGGTACAGAAATCAGCAAACAGAGGAGTGCTCAATGCGTTAATTGGAGTTAGCATTGATTGATGATCGCTCTTAACTTGTTCCTCCACGGATTCATGTTTGGTTTTGCCTTCGGATAATTCGAAATTGGTTTGTGGTTGACGTTTGGTTTCAAATTCGATTCGACACTCTTCCTCAAGAGCCTTGACAAAAGCGTCGAGTTCCTTACGAACCTTTGATTCTGGTAGATTCACTCTTGAAGGACGAAACAGACGTGATTTCTGAAAAGGACGTCCGTTATCGAGAATCCCGCAAGATACTCTGACGAAATAATTGTTGTTGCCACGTTCTTTGATGTAAGCCATAACAGCCTCCTAAAAAAATAGAATGATTGTCAAGCAGTACACCATTGCATTATTTTTGCAGAATTAAGACGGTTTTTTGTCATTGTCAGTGGGGGGCGATTTGCATAATTGTTCGGATTTTTTTGAAAAAGCCGACGATTAACTTGCAATTTACTTGCACTGGCTATGCACTAACTATGCACCAA
>ENA-ORUI01003430-ORUI01003430.1-human-gut-metagenome-genome-assembly--contig:-NODE-3430-length-11475-cov-4.276708_pt1 | contig 11475 bp, 10 predicted proteins | sample MGYA00242078_ERZ509205 | MGnify/ENA primary metagenome ERZ509205 (study PRJEB26280, sample SAMEA2338828) | human gut metagenome | biome: human gut; feature: human-associated habitat; material: faeces... | reverse complement strand
CCATATCTGAACATCTACGCGACAGCGGAGATTCCGGAGGATATGAAGGCTGAAGTGGAGGCAGAACAGGCAGCAACTGCAGAGGCGGCAGCTTCTGAGGAGGAATCTTCGGAAGAGGAAAGTGCCCTTCCGGAAGGAACGGTAGTGGATCCGCAGACAGGGGAGACTGTACAGATGCCTGACCCGGACAGTGTGGATCAGAGTGATGACTCTGTGCTGGGAGACGCACCGGTTAATGAAAATCTGGAAAATGTGGAACCGGCAGATGCTACGGAAGATACGGCAGACGCCAATCCTACTGAATAAGAATGCAAAACACCTCATAAAATGGAGAAAACCATATGATGGGGTGTTTTTTTGCATTGCAGGACTTTTCATAGAAAAAAGATCGTGATCGTATTTGGCATCTGCCTGCTTCTGTTGTCGATCCTGGCAGGAAGACTGGTGTATCTGATGATCTTTGAGGCAGAGTATTATCAGAATCTGGCGAAGGATCTTCACGAAAGAGAACGAAGTATTAAGGCGGCCAGAGGGCGGATCCTGGATCGGAACGGGACAGTTCTTGCAGATAACCAGACAGTCTGCACCATTTCCGTGATCCACAGTCAGATCAAAGATCCGGAAGGTGTGATCGATATGCTCTGTGAGGAACTAAAGCTTCCGGAAGAGACTGTACGCAAACGGGTGGAAAAGATCAGTTCTATTGAACGAATCAAATCCAATGTGAAGAAGGAAACAGGGGATGCTATTCGCGCCTATGGATATGACGGTGTAAAAGTAGATGAAGATTTCAAACGATATTATCCTTACGGAGAACTGGCATCCAAAGTACTTGGATTTACGGGAAGCGATAATCAGGGAATCATCGGACTGGAAGTAAAGTATGACGAATATATGGAAGGAATCCCGGGCACGATTCTTACGCTGACTGATGCAAGAGGGATCGAACTTGAAAATACAAAGGAAGACCGGGTAGAACCGGTGCCGGGTAACGATCTGGTGATCAGTCTGGATTATAATATTCAGATGTATGCCCAGCAGGAGGCGGAGAAAGTCATGGAAGCCAAGGGGGCAGACTATGTGTCAATTCTGATACTGAACCCCCAGAATGGAGAAATCTATGCCTGTGTCAATGTGCCGGAATTTGACCTGAATGATCCTTTTACCCTGACAGATGATCTGAATATGCAGTTAAATGAATCCGGGATAACAATACCGTCGGAAGATCACAATGAACAAAGTGAACTGGCAGTGCAGACAGCATCAGGAAAAACAAATACAGAAAGAAAGCAGGAATTACTGAATCAGATGTGGAGAAATCCCTGCCTGAATGATACTTATGAACCGGGCTCCACATTTAAAATCATCACCATGGCAGCCGGACTGGAGGCTGGTGTTGTTTCACCTGGGGACCGTTTTTATTGTCCCGGATATAAAGTGGTGGAGGATCGCAGAATCCACTGTGCAAAAAGAACAGGACATGGATCCCAGAATTTTGTGGAAGGTGCACAGAATTCCTGTAACCCTGTGTTTATAGAGGTGGGGCTTCGCCTTGGGATAGAACGTTATTATAAGTATTTCAGACAGTTTGGACTTCTGGATAAAACCGGGACAGATCTTCCGGGAGAGGCAGGAACTATTATGCATCAGAAGAAAAATATGGGAGAAGTGGAACTGGCAACGGTTTCTTTTGGACAGTCTTTTCAGATTACGCCTGTTCAGCTGGCTGCAACAGTAAGTTCACTTATAAACGGAGGCAGACGGGTGACACCGCATTTTGGAGTCGCAGTGTTAAATCCTGACAGAACAGAGGGTGAGAAACTGATTTTTCCGGTAAAGGAAGGAATTGTCTCTGAAGAGACTTCGAAGGAAATAAGAGAAATCCTGGAAACAGTAGTATCTCAGGGCTCCGGAAAAAATGCAAAAATTGAAGGATATGCCATCGGTGGGAAAACTGCCACTTCTCAGACACTGCCAAGAAGTGCAAATCGTTATATTTCCTCCTTTTTGGGATTTGCACCTGCAGAAGATCCGCAGATACTGGGACTGTGTATTATTCATGATCCGAAAGGAATCTATTATGGAGGGACAGTAGCTGCACCTGTGATACGTGGTATTTTTGAGAATATCCTGCCATATCTTGGAATTGAAAAAAGTAATGTTTCTGATTTTTCTGCAGAAGGCAATTAGGGAAATTCCGCAGGCAGGGTTGATAAATAAGCAAAAAAGCCTTATACTAAAAGAAATCTGAAAGTAAAAAACTTTCAGGAAAAAACGAAAGAATGAACGAGGTGTAAGATGGAATTTCAAGTTGTAATCCCTGTGCTGATTTCTTTTGCAATCAGCGTTGTATTAGGACCGGTCATCATTCCTTTTCTTCGGAGACTGAAGATGGGCCAGACAGAAAGAACAGAGGGCGTACAGTCCCATTTAAAGAAAGCAGGAACACCTACAATGGGTGGAGTGATCTTTCTGATCGCCACAGCGATAACTGCATTATTTTATGTAGGGGATTATCCGAAGATCATTCCGGTACTGTTCCTGACTCTTGGATTTGGAATTATCGGATTTCTGGATGATTATTTGAAGGTTGTGCTGAAACGCTCAGACGGACTGCTGCCATGGCAGAAATTTTTACTTCAGGTAGTTCTGACTGCGATTTTTGTATTTTATATTGTTAAGTATACAGATATCTCACTGACTATGAGAATCCCATTCTGGAGCGGACATTTCCTGAATCTTGGATGGCTAGCAGTTCCGGTTCTTTTCTTTGCTGTGATCGGTACTGTGAATGGAGTTAATTTTACGGATGGTCTGGATGGTCTTGCTTCCAGTGTGACTCTGATCGTTGCAGTATTTTTTACAGTAGTTTCTATTGGAATGAAATCGGGGATCGAGCCGATCACAGGTGCAGTTGTGGGAGGTCTGATGGGATTTCTGTTGTTTAATGTATATCCGGCAAAAGTGTTTATGGGAGACACAGGTTCTCTGGCACTGGGTGGTTTTGTTGCAGGTACGGCTTATGTGATGCAGATGCCGTTATTTATCCTGATCGTGGGTCTGATCTATCTGATCGAAGTACTTTCCGTTATCATTCAGGTAACTTATTTCAAGGCAACACATGGAAAGCGTATCTTTAAGATGGCACCGATTCATCATCATTTTGAGTTATGCGGATGGTCTGAAACACGTGTAGTTGCGGTATTCTCAGTTATTACAGCGGTTATGTGTATGGTCGCACTGCTGGCACTGTAAGATTTTGGCTAAGCAGATTTCAGCGTTATGCTGATAAAAGGGAGGAAAATTATTATGGAATTACAGGGAAAAAAGGTACTTGTATTCGGTTCCGGAAAAAGCGGAATCGGAGCATCTGACCTTCTGGCAAAGGTAGGAGCATTTCCGGTTATCTATGACGGAAATGCCGAAACAGATAAAGACGCAGTTGTACATAAAACAGATGGGACATATCCGGTCACTGTATATGCAGGAGAACTTCCGAAAGAAGTACAGGACAGTCTTGATCTGGTAGTTTTAAGCCCCGGAGTGCCGACAGATCTTCCACTTGTAAAGAGTTTTTATGAGCAGGGGCTTCCGGTATGGGGAGAGGTGGAACTGGCATACAGAGTAGGTGACGGTGAAGTGCTTGCCATCACAGGAACAAACGGAAAAACTACTACAACAGCACTTCTTGGAAAAATTATGCAGGATGCACGTGAGTCTGTTTTTGTAGTCGGCAATATCGGAACCCCATATACTTCCAAAGCACTGGAGATGAAGCCAAATTCTGTAACTGTTGCAGAAATCAGCAGTTTTCAGCTGGAAACGATTGATGAGTTTGCACCAAAGGTATCTGCAATCCTGAATATTACAGAGGACCATTTGAACCGTCATCATACAATGGAAGAGTATATACGTGTGAAAGAACTGATCACTGAGAATCAGGGTACAGAAGATGTATGCGTGCTGAATTATGAAGATGAGGTTCTGCGTGAGTTTGGAAAACATCTGACTCCACGAGTGGTATATTTCTCCAGCGGACGTAAACTGGATGAGGGAATTTATCTGGATGGAAATAAAATCATCCTGAAGGACGGAGAAAAAGAAATCGAAGTAGTTAAGACAGAAGATCTGAAGCTTCTTGGAAAACACAATTTTGAGAACGTTATGGCCGCAGTTGCAATGGCTTACTACGATGGAGTATCCTTGGACAGCATCCGTAAGAGCATCTGTGAATTTACAGCTGTTGCACACAGAATCGAATATGTGACAGAGAAAAAAGGCGTTGTATATTATAATGATTCCAAAGGAACTAACCCGGATGCGGCAATTAAAGGAATCCAGGCAATGAACCGTCCGACACTTCTGATCGGCGGCGGTTATGATAAACAGTCCGGTTATGATGAATGGATTGAGGCATTTGACGGAAAGGTACGTTATCTGGTGCTAATCGGTCAGACAAAGGAGAAAATCAAAGAAGCTGCCGAGAAACATGGTTTCCATGACATCATCCTCTGCGAAGATCTGAAAGAGGCAGTAAAGGTATGTGAGGAGAAAGCACAGCCTGGAGATGCTGTTTTGCTTTCTCCCGCATGTGCAAGCTGGGGACAGTTTGATAACTATGAACAGCGTGGAGATATGTTCAAGGAATATGTAAGAAATCTGTAGAATATCTATAAGTAAGAATTATAGCTGTCCGGCAGAGAAAGACGAAGCTGCAGTGACCGGCTATAGATAATTTTGCGGAGAAACAGATGGCGCGAAAAAGAGCGACAGATTTATCAAAAACAGATATGACGATGCTGGTACTGATAGTACTGCTTGTGATTTTTGGCCTGGCAGTATTATTCAGCTCCAGTGAATATAATGGCAGAGTACGTTTCGGCGACTCTGCCTGTTATTTTAAGAAACAGTTATTTGCCACAGCATTGGGTATGGGAGTGATGTATATGGTTTCTTCCATTGATTATCATTTTTTTCTGAGGCTGGGACCAGTGGCATATCTGATTTCAATGTTTTTGTCCGGCGCAGTACTTTTTGTAGGTCAGGAGATCAACGGCTCAAAAAGATGGCTGAATCTTGGACCTTTATCTTTTCAGCCTTCAGAGTTTGCGAAAGTTGCTGTAATCCTTTTTCTTGCATGGCAGATCGAGCGTACCAAAAAAGCAACCAGGGGCTTTGGATTTATGTGCAGGACAATATTGACCCTGCTGCCGATCATTGGTCTTGTAGGTTCAAATAATCTGAGTACAGCGATCATTATTCTGGGTATCGGTGGAATTCTGATTTTTGTATCCAATCCGGGATATCTGGAATTTATCGGGCTTGGCAGCGCAGGTGCAGGTTTCATAGCTGTTTTTCTTGCTGCAGAGAGTTATCGTCTGGAACGTCTTGCAATCTGGAGAAATCCGGAGAAATATGAAAAAGGATTTCAGACGATCCAGGGATTGTATGCCATTGGCAGCGGCGGAATATTCGGCAGAGGCTTTGGAAACAGTCTGCAGAAACTTGGATTTGTTCCGGAAGCGCAGAATGATATGATTTTTTCGATTATATGTGAGGAAATGGGAGCAGCCGGAGCTATCTTTCTGATTTTTCTGTTTGCAATGCTTTTGTGGCGGCTGGGTGTGGCTGCCATGCATGCAAAAGATCTGGCCGGAGCTCTTATCTGTTGCGGGATTATGGGGCATCTGGCTCTTCAGGTTATTTTGAATATTGCAGTGGTGACCAATACAATCCCCAATACAGGCATTACGCTGCCTTTTATCAGCTATGGAGGAACTTCGGCAGTGTTTCTTCTTGGGGAAATGGGACTTGCGATGAATGTTGGGAAATGTGACAGGATAAATTGAATTACAGGTTTCAGAATGACGTAACATATAATAGAAAAAGCCATAAACTGTAAAGTAAGAGACTCTTTGGGAGCAAAAGGTTGGATGAAATCCATGTGACAGGTAAAGCTTCTCTCAGCGGAGAGATTTTTATACAGGGATCTAAAAATGCAGCACTTCCAATGATAGCCGCATCTCTGATGCACAGAGGACTAAGTATTCTGAGGGGATGCCCCAGAATTTCAGATGTTTTCTGTATGGAAGAGATTTTGAAAAGTCTTGGTGCAGTGACCTGGTGGGACGATCATGATCTTTATCTGGATTGTTCCTGCGCAGACGGAACAGAAATTCCTGCAGTCTATACAGGCAGAATGCGTTCTTCGATCATTCTGGCAGGTGCGGTGCTTGCAAGAAACAGAAAATGCAGGATAGGGTATCCGGGCGGATGTACGATCGGGAAAAGACCAATAGATCTCCATCTTATGGCACTGAGAGCACTTGGCGCGGATGTCCGGGAAAATGCATCAGGCCTGGATGGAGAATGTGTCAGATTTGAAGGGCAGGATATTGTGTTTCCGAAATCGAGTGTGGGAGCTGCTCAACAGGCAATACTGGCAGCAGTTCTTGCAAAAGGTGTAACACATCTTTATAATTGTGCGAAAGAACCGGAGGTTTTCTGGCTCTGCAGATATCTGAAAACAATGGGAGCACTGATAGAAGGAGAAGAAACCGGTGAAATTACGATCAGAGGAGTGGATGAACTGAAAGGCGGAGACTACCGTATTCCTCCGGATCGTATTGTTGCAGGTACCTATCTGTGTGCGGCTGCGGCAGCAAGAAGTAAGATTATTCTTCATGATGTACCTGTGGAGGAGCTGCAGTCGTTTATGGAAGTATATCGGAAAATAGGTGGACAATATCAAGTAAATGGTGGTACACTAGAGGTCAATGGAAAGAATGCTGTCAGACCGGCTGTTTTAGTAGAAACAGAAATTTATCCGGGTTTTCCCACAGATCTGCAGGCTCCGTTGATGGCGGTGCTGACAGGTGCGCAGGGACAGAGTACCATACGGGAAAATATTTTTGACCGGAGATTTGGCAGTGCTTTTCAGATGAAAAAAATGGGCGCAGATATTTCCGTAAGCGGAAACCAGGCAATCATAAGAGGGGGAAAAACTCTTAAGGGAACACAGGTACAGGCAGGAGATCTCAGAGGTGGTGCAGCCCTGCTCATTGCCGCACTTATGGCAGAGGGAGAAACCTGTGTTACAGGAGCCGGGTTTATCAGCAGGGGCTATGAGCATATCTGTGAAGATTTACGGACTTTGGGCTGCAGAATATGGCAGCCGGGGACAGAGGATTTGAGGATTTATGAGAGAAAGTAATTATGGGAAAAGACCTCCTATGAGTAAAAGGACGAAGAAGATGCTGGCAGGTATGATAGGCGCCGGAGTTATGGTCGCTGTGATAGTATTTTTTTCCTATTATAAAGTAGATACTGTTGAGGTGAGGGGCACTTCCCATTATACAGACGAAGAAGTAAAGAATATGGTGCTTCGGGGACCGATGGCTTCCAATTCGGTCCTTGCACCACTGCTCTACAGCACTACAAATACAGAGAACATTGCATATGTAGATGCATTTAAAGTTACCCAGCTGAACCGAAATACCATCTGTATCAGCGTAAAAGAGAAAAAAACAGTCGGATGCATCCGATATCTTGACAGTTACATTTATTTTGACAGAAATGGTATTTTTGTGGAGGGTTCTCAGAACAGAGATGAGACGGTTCCGTATTTTGACGGAATTCAGGTGAACAGCATCGTGATGGATGAGAAACTGGATATTAAAGGAGATACTGTACTGAATACAGCTGTAGCATTGTCTACAATCTTTCAGAAAAATGATATGATCCCCGATCATATCCAGTTTGACAGCAGCTATTCTATCAGCCTCATCTATGGGGATATAACTGTTCAGCTTGGAAAAGATGCTGATCTGGAAGAGAAGATGAACCGAGTGATAGCGATTCTGCCCAAAATCCAGGGAAAAAAAGGTATTCTTCATATGGAGAGTGTGGCTACGGAGTCCAATACCTTTGAAGAAGAACTGGAACAGGAAGAAGTTACTGCTGAGAACTGGAATGGCGGTTATGATGAAGATGGCAATTATACCGGAGACGGCGAGTATGACGAGGATGGTAATTATGTAGGTGCAAAACCGAAGACTGCTCTTGAGGAAGCAATTGAGAACTGGAATGGCGGTTATGATGAGGAAGGGGATTATACCGGAGCAGGTGAGTATGACGAATCCGGTAATTATGTGGGACCGAAGCCTACACAGGAATCTCTGGATGCGGCATCTGATGAGTCGGGAGACGGTTCAGGAGATGAAAGTTCCGCAGATGACCAGAGTTCTGAAACTTCAGAAGATGGAGAAAGTGATTCATCATATGACGACGGAAACTCAGATGATTCAGATGGATATGGTGATTATACAGAAGATAACAGTGATTATCAGGGGGATGATTCTGAGGGATATTGATAGTATATGGAAACTTTGAGATCAGAGAAGGCTCCGTACACTGATACAACATATTTACCGGAATTGCCGAAAAAGAGTGAAAAAAGTATAAAAAAACAAAATTAATGGTTGATTAATTCTCAAAAAAAATATATGATATATCTATATGTAACTTTGATATAAATCACTGAAAAGGATATCAGGTATAAATAAAGGAGGAAGTACGTTGTTAGAGATTATGTCAAACGAGGCTGAATCATCTGCCAAGATCATAGTGATCGGTGTAGGTGGAGCCGGAAATAATGCAGTAAACAGAATGGTGGAAGAGGCCATCGGCGGAGTAGAGTTTGTAGGTGTTAATACTGATAAGCAGGCTTTAACTCTGTGCAAAGCTCCAACTGTACTTCAGATTGGCGAGAAGATTACCAAAGGTCTTGGTGCAGGAGCCCAGCCTGAGGTTGGACAGAAAGCAGCAGAGGAGAGCATTGAAGAAGTAAAACAGTTAATGGAAGGTGCGGATATGGTATTCGTTACCTGTGGTATGGGAGGCGGAACCGGAACCGGAGCTGCACCTGTTATCGCAGCAGCAGCGAAAGAAATGGGTATCCTTACAGTTGGCGTTGTTACAAAACCTTTCCGTTTTGAAGCAAGAACTCGTATGAATAATGCACTTGCAGGCATTGAGAATCTGAAGAAAGCAGTGGATACATTAATCGTTATCCCGAATGATAAATTACTGGAAGTTGTAGATCGCAGAACAACCATGCCGGAAGCTCTGAAGAAGGCTGATGAAGTTCTGCAGCAGGCAGTACAGGGTATTACAGACCTGATCAATCTGCCGGCTCTGATTAACCTTGACTTTGCAGACGTTCAGACTGTAATGACAGACAAGGGAATTGCCCATATCGGTATCGGTGAAGCAAGAGGAGACGACAAAGCTATGGAAGCTGTACAGCAGGCCGTATCTTCTCCACTTCTTGAGACAACCATCAAAGGTGCTACACATGTTATCATTAATATTTCCGGAGATATTTCTCTTATGGATGCCAATGATGCCGCAAGCTATGTACAGGAGCTTACAGGTGAGGAAGCAAACATCATCTTTGGTGCCATGTATGATGATACAGTTGCTGACTACTGCAGAATCACAGTGATTGCAACAGGTCTGAATGATGATAACCTTCAGCAGACCCCTTTCGGAAAAAGAAGCACAGCTTCTTCCTTTGGTGCAAGAAGACCTTCTTCCACAGCAACGACAGGTACAGCAACAGCCGGAACTGCAGCAGGAAGCGGTATGAACATGCCTAGCTTCAGCCTTCCAACTATGAATGCCACACCATTTGGAGCATCTAAGACTCCGTCAAGCACTGTTCAGAAGAAGGATATCCAGATTCCGGATTTCTTAAGAAACAGATAGGATTATCTGTTTTGCAGTGAAATAATTTACAGACAGACAAAAGAGACATATTCCATATAGATGGACATGTCTCTTTTTTTGACCAGATCAGGGAAGTTCACTATCCCTGATATACGGGTGAAAATCCTGTTGCCATGGTGTTGATATTATGCGCCACAATGGCACTGGAAGGTGTCACATCTTGTATCGGAAGATGCATGTGCATTAGAGCCGTCTACCTGAATGGAGGATGCTGTACATTTGCAGTTATCATTATAGGTACAGTTATGGGCTTTGCAGTCGATCTGGATTTTGTCGCAGCCACAGTCATCTGTATAGCTGTCTTTCATGGAACTGCCGGTTCTCTCTCGGAAACTGCCGCAGCTTGTCTCATTTGCAGAAGTAGCATTTTCGCCTGTCACGTCAATATCACCCTTTGAACAGAGCTGTTCTTTGTTGTAAACACAGGTCATTGCTGAACATTTAAGAATTGTCATAGAGTTACCCTCCTGAAAAAATCTGAGATAACTATTCAATACTGCTGTAGTGCAAGAGTACTGAACAGTTACATTGAATAAGCTTCGGAGATAGGATGTGCAGTTTGAGAGAAAATATGCATGAGATCGTTACTGTTCACTCCGTTCACAGTAACGTAGCCAAAATTCATTCCAGATTGCCTGCGGCAATGGAATTTTGGCTTGTATGTCTCGGGATTTTGGCATATTCATGCCAAAACACCTCGCGGAATAGTGGTGTGTGAACAGTAACATGAGATCTAAAAAAATAAAGAAAATGTAAAAAGTACTTGACATAGCAGACTGAACATGGTATCTTATACAAGTACGTAAGAAAACAAAGCAGAGTTCCACTCTCACCTCAGCGCATTTAGTTTAGCGGCTTGGGTTTATATTGCACAGAGAAGGCTGATATTTAAGGTTGGTAGGAATAAGGAGATTGTTCCGCAGATTAAGAAGAAAAGATATCAGCAGTGTGATAGCGGAGTGTGGATTTTGTCCACGCTTTTTTTATGTAAATGAGGGCGACGAGAAGTCATTAGAATCTATCTAACAGGTATGGAGGTGCACTACAATTAGCAATTTAATGATTAACGAACAGATCAGAGACAAAGAGGTACGCTTAATCGGTTCGGACGGAGAACAGCTTGGAATCATGTCCGCGAAAGAAGCAATGTTCAAAGCTCAGGAGGCAGGGCTTGACCTGGTAAAAATTGCCCCGCAGGCGAAACCGCCGGTATGTAAGATCATCGATTATGGTAAATACCGTTATGAGCTTGCAAGAAAAGAAAAAGAAGCCAAGAAGAAGCAGAAGACCATCGATGTCAAAGAAGTGCGACTTTCTCCAAACATTGATACCAATGACCTGAATACGAAAGTCAACGCCGCCAGAAAGTTCCTCTCCAAGGGTGACAGAGTAAAGGTAACATTACGTTTCCGCGGAAGAGAAATGGCACATATGGCAAGCAGCAGACATGTGCTTGATGATTTTGCAAAGCAGCTTGCAGATGTGGCAACAGTGGAGAAGGCACCGAAGGTTGAAGGCAGAAGCATGACCATGTTTTTAACGGAAAAACGTTAAATATAATAGAGATACAGTTTAAGGAGGAATTAACAATGCCAAAAATTAAAACTTGCAGAGCAGCAGCAAAGCGTTTCAAAAAAACAGGTACAGGAAAATTAGTAAGAAATAAAGCTTATAAGAGCCATATCT
>ENA-ORUI01003428-ORUI01003428.1-human-gut-metagenome-genome-assembly--contig:-NODE-3428-length-11478-cov-5.165631_pt1 | contig 11478 bp, 4 predicted proteins | sample MGYA00242078_ERZ509205 | MGnify/ENA primary metagenome ERZ509205 (study PRJEB26280, sample SAMEA2338828) | human gut metagenome | biome: human gut; feature: human-associated habitat; material: faeces... | reverse complement strand
CATTTTGGGTGGATGATCGTTCATTTCCTTAGCGAGGTCGGTCTGCGTCTTTGAGTTGGTAATGGCGGCGGAGGTATCCTGCTGTCGCTTGGTTTCTGCCGTCTTGCGTGCCGTCTCGTTATTATTGCGAGTAGTTTCGGCGTTCTGACGTGCGGCTTCGTTGCTATTACGAGTACTTTCAGCCTTCACTCGGTCAGCTTCGCCCTGCGTTACCTTGGTATAAGCCGCGGCAAGAGCTTCCAGGTCTGGGTCTATATCGGTATAGGCTACTACCTGAGACCACGTTTTGCCATTATCATAGCTCACCTCGATACCCATCGTGCCGCCACGAAACTGAGGGGTCTTTCCCTCGGCTACTACACCGAGATCTTCGCCACCTATCTCCCAATGGCCGTTGCCGTTGATTGCTGGCTTAATACCTGCGATCAGATAAGCCCTTGCGAACTCGGCAGGTATCTTAACCTGCGAGCCGTTAGCCATGTAGATCCAGAAGAAGTCGGTACTCACCACTAGGCGAGACGCCGTATTCAGCTGGCTGGCTACGTCGTTGATGTTTACTGCTGCCATAATACTATTCTGGTTTTATCTGCTTCATAACTCCTTCGCCTGCAGCCGGGGTAAGCAGTTGCTCGGCTACACGACTTATGATTTCCTTCTCGCTATCGTCAATCTCCACCTCGCCCTGCGTTTCGTAGAGTTTATGGGCGAGCACGGAGCAGGCTAATCCCTGCCCGCGCTCATAGATAACGTTAGCTATCTCCTTGCGCATATCCATTACTGCGCATTGTGTCTTACTGAGGTCAGTAAAGACCTCTACTCTTTCTAGATTTATCTTCATACTATTTTCCTTATATATTAACTTTTTGTTTCCAAAGAACCATTTAACAATGAAGCAGCGTAATTTCCGTTTCTGTATGTTAATGCAATAACATTATATCCAGATACAAAGTAATTGTACCCCATATTTGTATGTACCGTGTTATAATTTATGTTTTGATTCCATGATACTGAAGGAAACTCGTCCGTATTCATATCGTTCACTTTGTCCGTTCTGCCATAGATCATTGTATACCTTGCCCCAGAAAACTCAATTTTTATACCTAATTCGACGAAGAATTCTGTACCTTTCGAAATACCAAGGAAGTTGCATAGCAAAGATAATTTAGGCAGGCCCATCGATGCGCCGCTGGCTGTAACGGTTACGACAAACCTCAATGCCTTTTGGGGAATTAATCCGAAACATGTTTTCGAATCATTTGCTTGAACTGTCTGGAATCCATATCCTTCGATTGCGCCGTTTAAAATTCCACTTCCATTACCATAGAAGGCGAAGTTATATAGGCCGTTCTTAGCTGAGAGGTACATTGCGTAATTGTTGCGAATATTCCATTGGTTTGTTTTGTCCTCGTTCTCGAATCGTGCGACAGCTCTGACTCCTGTCTCTACTGGCAGTACGTTTCCACCTATTCCTGCAAAACATTTTTTATTGTCGTTGCGGAAAATGATAGATGCGTCGTTCTCCCATGAATCGTTTGTAAGCGAGTTTCCTCTGATGGCGAATCCTGCAATTTTACCGCTGCTGATTGTAACGTTGTTAAACGTTCCGCTCGTTGCAGTAATCTTACCAGTAATATCAGCTTCGGTCGTCTTGAACTTACCACCCCTAGTGATTGAAGTGGTAGCCTTGCTGCCTTCAGTACCGCCTATCCAGAACGCATAATCCGCATCATCCTTCACCCACCGGAACGAGCCAAAGATATTATTGCCCTCCATCAGATTGAACTGTTGGCCCTGGGCGAACTTCAGAACCGCATTCTTTCCCACGATAAGAGGACAATACATCGGACCGGCATCACTCAGTTTCACCCATAGCTTATTGTTGTTAGAGTCAACTGCCGAAGGGTCGAAGGAACTGCCCGTAGCCGTATGCGTAACGTTGCATTGGTAGACAGACCAACCATCGTTAGCATTACTATCCTCGATATATATCAGATCGAGATACTTCTGTTCCAGGGTCAGGGCAGAGTCATTGTGGTAGGTTGTCCCGCTCTTCCATCCTTCAGAATTTCGGACGATGCAGCCGTTCTTACCCATCTTTCCGGCTTCGGCAAAGTTGGCTACCACAACAGGCTGACTCCAATCGTCCTGAACTGAGTCTGTACCATGTTTTCCTGTACGAACAGACTCCCAGATGAACCGGTTTGTGGACGATACAGCCAGTCGTTTTGCCGTCCATCCTCCCTGAAGGATGCCATTTGTACGGTAAGGCTTAGCTGGCACTGCCGTATCGTTAGCGGTAGCGATGTAGGCGTGCTCCATAACGATGGACTCAGCCTGCATCGGCATCGCCTTGCTCCAGGTTATGTTGCCTGCAGCATCTACGGTTCCGTCGGTACGCCACAAACTCTCAGTAAGAGCTATCATCGATTGCCAGGCAAAGAGACCATAGTCGCCGTAGCTGTCTGTGCCGCCGTCTTTGAAATATCCGATGAAGAAATAATATTCTCCTGCATCAGGCATGGATAATTCAGCAACATAACTCTGACCATTGCCGCTTACTGCATAGGTATGCTCCGATCTGTTGATATATTCGCTATCTTCCTTTATCTGCCTGCCCTCGCTGTTGATAACCTCAGACGGCAGATAGAGACGAGAGATACATACCAGGTCCCAGTTGGTTTCAGAGTAAGACTTCAGCATTACTCTGAGATAGCTATCCCGGAAATGGTTAACAACCTTAATACGACGTATGCACTTGCCGTTGTTACCAAGAGCGGAAGGAGTCTTATAGAAAGTTTTCTTCTGCTTGATGCCATCTAACAGAATTTCGCTTTCTTCTGTTCCCCATGCGCTAGTAGTACTGCTGTTGTAGCGGTCGGCAATCTCATCTGTTGTAATCTTACCACCCAGCACGATACTCTTACCGCCAGTAGCAGGAGCCTTCTTCGTCCAGCCGTGGCCAATATTATCCTGCGCTTTATCATATTCGGCAAGCGTTTTCAGGAAAGGAAGATCTGATGGTTCTGAAGCTGAAGACTGATAGCCTACGATAAGACCATCGCCATCCTTCGCTTTATAACCTCCACATGAGAAGTTTATAACTTCGTCCCCATCCGTAAACCACGTAATCTTCATTATCCACAGCCACGGAGTGGCATCATTAAAGGCAATTTTATTGAAGTCTTGACTGCCATTTTTTCTGAATTCGGTCGGATCCCTGTTTACTTCAGAACTATTTCCAGCATAATACCAGGTTTCAATGCTTGAAATGCTCTTCGGGTAACGGTTGAAGAGCTTAGGTTCAGAGAAAGTGCCATCCGCTCCTACCTCTCCCGTCTTGTATGCTACATATACATACTGCTTCTCCCGAGTCGGCTCCATCGGATCATCCTGCCACCCCATAGGCTGCAAAACGCCATTCCGACGATAAGGCTGTGTAATGAAATTCGATTCAGACTGATCGGAGAGATAATAGATATACTCATATCCATCACCATCTGCACCACAGGTGAGTATCGGAACGCTTTCTTTATCCAGCACATTTCCGGAAGCATCGTATAGAGCGAACACTACCTGACGGGCATCACTCTGCACAGATACCTCTGCGCCTATCTCTATGTCGGTATCAGGAGTATCAGTAGTTCCATGCTTCAGATGATACCCTGCCGGTAATTCTGTCAGCTTATATCTCTTGTCGTCGGATGATGTTGCCCATATATCGCATGAGATACTTTCTGTACTCATATTACCCTGATTGTCTATAATCACGCTATCGGCAGATGGTATCAGCTCGTAGATTACGGTATCAGACGATTTCAAAATGGTAAGCTCTCGGGTATACTCGTAGCTGGCTCCAGCATATTTGCCCACAACCGTGATATTCATCTTCGTAATCTGGTCGAGCGTATCGGCAGTAAGATTATCAGCATCAATGGTGATTATCTTTGCCTTGCCGTCAATGCTCATCGAAGTCTTTAAACCTGCTACACTAGAGATATTGAGCGAGGATATCGCCCATGGTTCGTTATGATACATGAGGGAAACCTTGGTCTTGATAGGGAAACCTATATACTTACCGGCTCTGGTATTCCATGCCACCGATGCACTCTCATTGCTCAGATCGCACACCATAAAAGGAAGGCTGTCGTGCTGGATGCGGATAGGCATCTGCACCGTTTTCGATGTTTTTCCCTCCAGTTCTACGACGATGGTCACCATCGCATCCGACATTTTGCGCATAGCTGCGTAATCGAAATTTGTATCATCTGCAGTACCGGAAACGCCATCCTTAATGTTCTTGATTCCCTTGATGAAAACGGTAGAGTTATTCACCTCTACGTCGCAATCATCGCTTACCACATGCAAGCGATAATGGCCTTCTGTCACGTTCTCGCTATTCGCATCCTCCTCAAGTAGGATATCCATACCCTTACGCACGAAGACGGCCGTAGAGATGCGGTACTGTTTGGTAGCCTTGCCCTCATCCTGAGTATAGAGACCATTAATGACATTGCCCATATCATCTACCGTGACGACGCTCTGATACTGCGAGAGACTCACATCATAAGCCTTCGCCTCGTTCTTCAGGTCATCGAGCCCAAGAATATCACCGAGATACTCCACGTTGCCGCCGAAGTATACGTTATCCTGTACGAAGATACCATTGCCTGAAGGATGGATATACGATCCGTCTCTTCGCTTGATAGCCAGTCCTTCGAGCCATCCGTATCGGCATACGCGGTTCTCTGTATATATCTCCCAGTTACATACACCATCCAGCACCTCGATATAGCTGTTTCCCCTCGAAGAGAAATACATGCTGCTCTGGCGCTTATCATCGGTAAAGCTACCATATTGGGCAAAATCCATATAGGCGCAAGGATCCGGAGTCGCCTCCGAGCGTTTACCATATTCGAACACGAACTTACCCTTCTCGCTAGTGATGATTTTCTTCACATAAAAGTAAGTAGTGAAGAAACCTTTATGCAGAACGAAGTTGCAATCATCCAGCGCACCTTCAGCATTTTTATCCGCACCATGGACGTTATCTATATCGGCATAGATACCGCGGCAGATATCTCCCACCTGCAGAGATCCGTAATCGTTTCCCTCCAGATGAAGAGAGATGATGTGTTTCTTGGTATCTACACTCTCGATGGTTCCATAGCCGTTGGTATTCCATTGCTCCGCTTTGGTTACAGAGATTTCGTTGAAGACGAACTTAGGAGCAGAGATGAACTGACGGACGAACAGACTGTTCATCTCTGCATCGCCATTATTGTCGATACTTGCGCCGGAACCATAGGACCCGGAAACGAAATTGTATGTCATAAAGGCATAGAGCTTCGCTAATCCCTCTTCAGTTATCTGGCTCTTTCCGTCTCTAAGTTTCAACCCTTTCAGCAGAGATATCACATCCTCGAAGGTAATCTTACCTTTGGCGGTATCATCTATATCCTTGCGCAGCATCTTCTTCTCGAGCGCGCCTCCAGGAGTGCAGTCGTCTGCCATACCTGCCTTTATTCTGTCGCCCTGGTACAGGATATAACCGTAATCATAAGACAGTCCGTTCAACACTTCGATGTTGAAGTGCTGATGGCCGATACCTCCTCCGCCACTATATCGGTCGCTCAGAGTGCTTGCAAAGTAGCTGAAGAGAGCATCTGCAGTAGTAACACCCCATGCTTCTGAATAGGGCTCCTGAACCGGGAAGAGCACCCCTCCACTCAGCAGCTGACGTGGGAACTCAACTAAGCGAGGGGCGATAGTAAAATTTCCGATTTCGGGTAGATGGATATCCATCTGTTTGAAATCGCTGGCATCTGACCTTGTGAGGTTCAGATACGGACGGGCATCTGAATATTTATAAGTGAAAGTATAGTCTGAAGGCAGTTCCTTCGCCTCATAGTTCACATCACTCTCGGTAACGGTTATCTTACGAAGAGAATTGCAATGATAAACATACTTACCCAGAGACGGGAAGAAATCGAGCATCCACAGGCGCTCCTTCTTGTCCAGGAAACCGGTGTTCTTCTTAAACTTGCGGGTGGTATCTACACGATACTCCTCAGAGTCTTCCTCTATTTCCGCTACATTGTGGGTATGTTCTGCAGTATTTTCGCTGTTGCCGTAAGCGCGGAAACAGTCTACACCTCCCAATGAATTTTCGAAGAGGAACCACTCTTCTTCCTCGCTCTTCATATCGCTGGCATAGTAGCGCTGTACGTAGGTAACCCGCTTCCCGTCCTGTTCTACCCAGATATCGTAATAAGATGGCTGGATAGAACCGCCTATCTTCTTGGCGATAATGGCGTATTGTACCGGCACGGTATAAACGGTTCCGGCATTCATATGGTTCATCAGTACCACTTCCTTCTCTTCGTAGGCGGTCCCATTCCACATGTATGCCTTGCATTTCATCACGCTGGTGGCAGTTGCGTAATAGGTAAGGAATTCCGGAGAATAATAGGTTACGGCCTTCACCTGCGGCTGCCAGGTGAGGAAATTGTTTTTCAGAAAATTGGTAGCCGAATCCGATAGTCTGTCCACACCGGCACGTATCACGGAGAAGGTGAATTCCTTCTTGCTGCCTTCGCTGCCAACCTCGTAAAGTGTCGCCACAAAGGATTTCATGATGTTCGGCTGAGCATAAGGTTCACTACTGTCCTTTACCTCAAAGCTGAGAAGAGGAAGGATGATATCCTTGACGGATAACGTAATCCGGTTCTTATCGTTCGGCGTATAAGTGTGCTGAACGATGTTTGCGCTTGAGCCTTTATAGCGTAGAGCGAAAACCACATCAGCCTTCGATGTACTGAATATCTCAAAGGCATTCATGGAGCCTACCATGCTCAGAGCATCTGGATATAATAAAACCTGTATCATCTTAAAATTGCTTTGATTATATTGCAAAGGTAAGATAATACAGGTATATAACAAAGGACAATATCCTACGAAATCGGTATGCATTCCAGCCAGACGGTCGTGCAATGGTATACCCATTTACTGTGACGGAACATCGTTGCGTGTCGGGTTTTCTGACTCACGAAAGATTTCTGCAGGCCGTATTTTTTGCCGACGTACTCAGCTGAAGGGAGAGGAGGATAAATGATCTTGAAGGTACGGTCCTGGTCGTTACCTGATTTTTTATAGTCATTCTCCGAAACCTCTACCGTCTCTTCGAATCCGAGCCACTGGTACTTGCAGGTCATTGCCGGCATCATATCTTCCAGACTCTCTGCCTCGTTAACAGGAGTAGTGAGAGCGATGGTTCTGAGCTCGCTTTCCGTTGGTTCGCTCTTACCTCCGAGAGTAAACTTCAACTTGTTGAAGAAGAAACTTACGCCTCTGATCACAACCTTTGCGTAAGAAGGAAGATTCTGCTTCTGCGACTGGGAGAGGAGCAGTTTTACCTTGAGTTCCTGGAGTGAATTCCTGAGCAGGAGGTCATACTGCCGGTAGAACTTTTCATAGATGCCATCCTCACCATTATACACCAGGGAGTAATCGAATATCTTCCGGGGTGTCTGTTCTCCCTGATGCGAGCCGAACCCGACATTTGAATACAGATGCGTATCATATGCTGTCACGGTTCCGCAAGCTATACCATCTGAAGATACGTAAGGGAAGGCGAGCATGACGGGCAACGTAGGAGTCGATTCACTTACCTCTTCTCCGTCTTCCGTTGCAACTTTCATCGATGAATTCAGCGTAGCGTAATCGCCGATATACAGTTGCCTGTCCATGTCTCTTGACACGGTCTCCCCGTCTAAGATTTCCCTAAACTGGAGCGTACGAACCTCCGGTATCATCTCTGGTATTTCTACATCTTGAGTATCAATATCATCATCTCCAGAATCGTAGCTCTGAGAACAGCCACCTATTTTTACTTTCACGCTGTAGTTGCCGGAATAACCTTTCTTATAGAAGCAACCGTCTGCGCTATCAAAGTAGGCGCCAGAATTTTTCGATACCATATCCTTAATATCATCGTAACTATCCTCTGTATCGCTATCCGCCTGATACTTCGGGCGCAGTACCACACGTTTATAATCGGATGCAGCCTTATAAGATAAGGTAGGTTCTTCAGTCATCTGGCGAGTAAGATCCGCAACCGGCTTACTGTCTATCGCATCTTTCAGGAAGATGATATCTGCAGTATGAGTTCCTTCATCAGATACGAACTCGCAGAGGAACTTTTTCCGAAAAACTGAGAGAAAATCAGATACTGACACGTCTGGCAGAAGGTCTTCGACACGGATATGTCCATTCACTAGCACGTCTATCACGTTGTTCAAGACAACCATCTTATTGAATGGAGCCGTCTTGGTGAAGAAATTCTCCTTGAGGTCATACCCGAAATGCTTGAAAATCCGCTTCAACAAATAATTGGCACGGATAAAAGGAGATATATAATATCCCTTCGTCAGAGATATCGGTATTTCGTTTACATGATCAGTAAGCAGCCATTCACCCGCAAAATACGGCGAGTCAACGCCCAGAGAATAGGTATACATCTCGTGAGCTGTTACGTATTCGTAACCGCCTCCTTCCTTATATCTCCAGTAGCTGGCAGTACGCATAGTACCTGCATTCCATCCCCAGTTCAGTATTTTGTAGTTGTACTCGGTATCTCTACCCGAGTCATCAGTAAGCAGAACCGGGAAGATATCATAGTTCTCGTTTTTGCCACCTACGAGAGATTTGCAGAACTCGATACACTCGTCTACGGTCGTGCACCCGGGTATCATCTCGTCCTTGAAGATACTCTTAAGCTTTATGTTCTGTATCTTCGAATAGAAAGATCCGTCGTTGATATAGAAGGAAGAAGAGATATTTCCCTTGTGCTGTGCCGAGAGAACAATCTGCCGGCATTGGGCGAAATACTCGCCGTCTTCGATGCTTACGTTCGTAGCCACCATCTTGTCTCTCATCCCGAAGGTATCGGGATAGCCCAGTATCATGCGGTTGTAATCGCTTGCCGGGATATCAAGCGGGGAGGTCGTTTCCCCGTAATCGTTGAAGAACGGGTTGGTACGTTCTACCTCCAGCTTGGCGTCTTCGCCAAGCTGGTAGGCCTTTCCTTTATCCAGATTTGTTATTTTCATGTTCAGAAGATTTTATTTTTTAGCAAATTTTCTCGCCTGGTTTCGCAGTTCCTGTTTTGCGTCCAGATCCGAGAGTGATACAAACGAGCGGATTCCGTCTCTCTTGAGCTCTCTGAGCAGTTCCAGAAGCTCGTCATTATTGCGTCCCGACGTAGCATTTCCTGCGTCGCGACGCGCAGATTCCTGCGTCCGGACGTAAAAATCTGCCCCTCCTGACGCGATTTCCGGACTGGTCCGGGCAGACTGGCGGGCGATGCTTCCACCCAGCGCCCTGCCCTGCATGGCCATCAGATACTTGCTCATATCGAAGGTTCTTATCTGTCCGGCTCGCTGGGCTGCATCCATCAGGTTGATGAGCGGAGCGATGGTAGGGTTCTCCAGGGCTGCATTCGATGCCACCCACTCTTTGCTCCTGCCTCTAGGTCCCTCGCCTACGATTACGGTAGGATGATCTACGTACCCGCGCTTACCTGGTGCATACTCGGCGTTGAAGTGTTTGCCATCCTGCTCGCGCTCTACATCGATACGTCCACCACTCTCGCGTCCGCTTGCCACACGGGAACCTACCGAAGAAGAACCGCTGGCGCTTCCGTTGAGGGTCATGCGCTTCACCTTCTGGCGCTCTGCATTTGCCACAACCAACTGAGCTGCACCCGTCACACCCATCAGGGCTGCAGCAACAGGTCCGGCAATAGGTCCCAAATCGGCGAGTGCCTTCATGATAGATACTGCAGTATTGGAGACAATCTGAGCTACCTGCATGGCGAAGTTCACGTCAGCATACTTCTTCTGTATCTTCAGCTTCTCGTTTGCTTTTTTCTTCTCCAGCTTCTCCTGGAGTGCCGTATTGCCCTCGGCAGCCTTGATTTCGGCATCATACTTGGCATCCACGTTCGCCATCTCTGCATTCTGCAGCGAAGTCACGGCATTACTGAAGAGGTTTGTGTAGTACTGAGCCTGCTTCATAAAGGAATCTCTCTTCAACTGCTGCACTTTCTCCTCATATTCCTGCTGAGTGATATACTGGTTGTCGAGTGCCTGATTCAGTTGCTGCAGTTGCCGGTCGTATTCACTCTGCTGATCAAAACCGAGAGCCTGCCTTGCTTGTTTTTTCTTTTCATCCTGTTCGTCAAGCAGCTCGTTTTGCTTGGTCGTATACTCCTTCTTTATCTGAGCCTGCACATCTTTATATGCCTTCTCCAGCTGGGTAGTATCTTCCCCGTTCTGCTTGGCCATATTGAGCGCAGCCTGATAATATCCCTTCAGAACTTCCAGTTTCTGGTCGCGTTGCTGCTCAAGAGTCAGTTCCTGCTGCGTCTCCCCTTGCTCCATCACCTTTGCCAGGGCATCCTGGTAAGCCTGTTCTACTGCCACCTGCTGCTCAAAATGAGCCTGTTCTGCAGCCCGGAGGTTCGCCTGCTGTTTATCCTGGAGTGATTTCTTCTTTGCACCATCCGCAATTCCGATGTTCTGCGACTGCTCGCTATACGAAGTCTCGATTGCGAGGATGTTGGCGGTATGCTGGGTCTTCAGCGCTTGCATGGCGAGGTCGTACTTCTCTTGAGACACCTTTTTCTGAGCGAGAGCCATGTTCCAGTTGTTGAGGTCCTGCTGGTAATCCTGATTGGCAGCATCGATATCTGCCTGTCGGTTTTCAGAAAATCTATTCGATGCGATATCATCAGGGTTAGGCTTGGAGGTGGTGTTTGTGGTTCCGGTATGGCCACCTGCTCCGGTATGATTGCCCGTTCTGCCACCGCCGCCACCGCCGTTTCCTCTGGCTTTTTTAGGAGTCACAATACCGATATCCGCAATCTTGGAGTTCAGCTCGTCTATCTTTCCGTTTACGCGGTCTATCTGCTGCTCGGTATTGTTGAGCGCCTTCTTGGCATTCGTTTCCGTATCCGTGCCGAAGAATTTGGAGACACCTCTCATAAAACTGTTCTGTGGATGAAGGATGTTGTCTGTCTTTGCATCATGATAGGTCTTATCCTGCTCGTCTCTCTTGTCCTCAAGGTCGCTTTTCTGCTTATACAGATCCACCAGTTTGTCCTTGTATGCCTTCAACTTGATTTCCTTCTCCAGAGAAACGAGATAGTCATCGATGGCACTCTTGTTGTCTCTGGTAAGTCTTCCCTCTTCAGATATAATCCGCAAAACGAAATGTTACCGTTTCACAAAACGAAATGTTCCGAAACGCAAAACGAAGCGTCTTCGTTATAGATGTCCTCCTGAACCATACTCAAATAGCGTTAGAACGGATTTCTTTTCCTATTCTAACGCTATTATATTAGAAAACCAACAAATAAACACTAGCATATGATGTAAAAACATCAAAGAAACCTGCTACCTCAGCCCGATCTCGTATTAT
>ENA-ORUI01003425-ORUI01003425.1-human-gut-metagenome-genome-assembly--contig:-NODE-3425-length-11491-cov-3.294071_pt1 | contig 11491 bp, 9 predicted proteins | sample MGYA00242078_ERZ509205 | MGnify/ENA primary metagenome ERZ509205 (study PRJEB26280, sample SAMEA2338828) | human gut metagenome | biome: human gut; feature: human-associated habitat; material: faeces... | reverse complement strand
TGCCCGAAAAGTTCCGCAAGAAAGACTAAGCATACTCCTTTCACGATAAAGCATAGAGAAGGGAAATCCCCCGGCCGGGTGTGGTCGGGGGATTTTTCTTGGATTGGGATAAATGGGCAGGCGGGGCGCACCGGAGCGGGGAGGGCCGCCCGGAGCGAAACGGAGGTGCGGCACGACAAAAGCGGAGGGGCGCACCGCCGGTGGGTCACAGCAGGGAGTGGAGCCATTCTTCGGAGCCGGGAGCCTGATAATAGTAGAACTCGCTGAGGGTGGGATTCTCAAAGACGCGGAGCATTTCGAGAAAATCGGAAGTAAGGTGGTGGCCTTTCAGTTCCTCGCGGGTCAGCCAAAGCATTTTACCTTCCGAGGAGGAAGTAAGCGTACCAGTGAAGCGGGTGGCACGGAATAGCAGCACCACATAGCGGGCACCATCCTCCCGTGGGAACTGCTTGACGCCACAGAGAATGGGATCCTGAATGGTAAGGCCGGTTTCCTCCTGTACCTCGCGGATGACCGAAGCGACGAAAGATTCGCCGGGTTCCACATGGCCACCGGGGAAGCAGATGCCCGGCCAGCTGGGATCGGTACGATCCTGCACGAGGATACGGTTCTCGGCATCGGTGATCATGCACAGATTGGTCAATTCACAGCGCTCGGTAGGGTGTGACATAGTAAGAGAAGCTCCTTTATTAAGTATAGCCCAAAAGACCTCTGACGCTGACCTCCCCGCTGGAAACGGTGCGGCGGGAACCATCCGGCAGCTCAACGATGAGACCGGCATCGGGGGCAATGGCAACGGCCAGCGCCTCATACTGGCCGGTGGGACTGATGACCTCCACCCGGCGGCCGATGGTACAGCTGCGGCGGGTCAGTTCCCCAATCAGGTTTTCGGCCGGTTGGGAAAGAATGTGCTGGCGGAGGAAGAGGTCATCCAGGCGGGTGATGATACCGGCGGCAATGGCGGCCCGGGGAACGGCAGCACCCGCTTCCCGCACCGAGATGGCTTTATCCCGCAGCTCCTCGGGGAAATCCTCCCGCTGCTGCGTGACATTGACACCGATGCCGATGACCGCGCCGTTGATGGTGCCGCTTTCGGCATCGCTGGTGAGCTTGGTGAGAATGCCGCAGACCTTGCGGCGGTCGAGAATGATATCATTGGGCCACTTGATGGCGGGAGACAGTCCCTGCTGCTCCAGCACCTGACAGACCGCAAGCCCTGCGCAGCTGGTAAGCAGACTGAGCGCGGCGGGGTCGCAATCGGGGCGGAGGAGATAGGAAAGATAGACGCCCCTGCCGCCCTCCGAAAGGAAGCTGCGTCCCAGTCTGCCGTTCCCGTGGGTCTGGTGATCCGCCAGCACGACAGTGCCGGTGGGTGCGCCTTCCAAGGCAAGCTGAAGCCCGCGGGTATTGGTGGAGTCGGTCTCCTCGTAGCAAACAATCGTCTCTCCCCTGCCCTGCGGCAGGTACTGCTCCAGCAGCTCCTTCGTCATGCCATCGGGCAGGGCGGCAAGGCGGTAGCCCAGTCGTGTGACAGATTCGAGAGCGTAGCCCTGCTCCCGCAGGCGGCAGGCTGCTTTCCAAATAGCTGTGCGGGAAACACCCAGACGGACGCTCAGTTCTTCGCCGGAGTGATAATGAGTCCGATCCTGCCCCAGTTCTCGCAGCAGTTCTGCTGCCAAATCTCTTTTGGCCATAATAAAGTCCTCCCGATTTGCAGACGGAATGTAAAATTTCCGTTAAATCCCGATTTTTGGGGCATTCCCTGCCGGCAGACGGTTGAAAAGCCCCAAGGAAAAGTGATAAAATCAGTATAATTCAATCCGGCGCAAAAGGCAACCCGTCTTGCGCCGATATTGCAAGGGAGGGCAACCCCAATGGCATTTGTGGAAATGAAAGATGTTTACAAGCGCTACCGCACCGGCGAGGTCGTCACGGCAGCAAGCGACGGCATCAATTTTACCATAGAAAAGGGTGAATTTGCCATTATTGTGGGGCCCTCCGGCGCAGGAAAGACCACAGTGCTGAATATTCTGGGCGGCATGGACACCGCCGATGAAGGTCAGGTGCTGGTGGACGGCAGCGACATTGTACAGTGCACGCCCCGCCAACTGGTCACCTACCGGCGGCATGACATTGGGTTTGTGTTCCAGTTTTATAATCTGGTGCAAAATCTAACGGCACTGGAAAATGTGGAACTGGCGGCGCAGATCTGCCGTGATCCGATGCCTGCCAAGGAGGCTCTGGAGGCGGTGGGGCTGGGGCACCGGCTGGATAACTTCCCTGCGCAGCTTTCCGGCGGCGAGCAACAGCGTGTCTCCATTGCGCGGGCACTGGCGAAGCGTCCCAAGCTGCTGCTGTGCGACGAGCCGACCGGTGCTTTGGACTACAATACCGGGAAACAAATTCTTTCGCTGCTGCAAAGTGCCTGCCGTGAGGGCGGCATGACAGTGATCGTGGTGACACATAATACCGCCATTACGCCGATGGCTGACCGTGTTATTACAATCCGCAACAGCAAGGTGGCAAGCAACATTTATAATCCTGCGCCTGCCGATATTGCCACAATAGAGTGGTAAATGGAAAAATGTCGAAAAATGAGATGAGGACAGCTTTGGCGCTGCAGCCATCGCTCATGGCGAATGGTGAGGAATTTTGAAGGAAGGGGGGAGCCATGTGACAGAGGCATTCCGCAAGGATACAACACGGACGATTCGCAAAACGCTGAACCGGTTTTGCTCCATTTTGCTGATTGTTGCGCTGGGCGTAGGTTTTTTTGCAGGGGTACGTGCGACCGGAGACGATATGCGCAGTACCGCCAGCGACTACTATACCGAATACAACGCAATGGATTTGAAAATACTTTCCACCCTTGGCTTCAGCGATAACGACGTGGCTGCGGTGCAGGCAGTGGCAGGCGTAAAACAGGTATATGCCGGGAAATTTACGGACTGCCTGACACTGTGTCAGGATAACTTTCTGACACGGGTATTTTCGCTGCCGGACAACCCCGACGATCCCGAAACCATGAATCGGCTGCGTGTGCTGGAGGGGCGGCTGCCCTCAGCTGAAAATGAATGTGTCATTGACCAGAACATCATGGATAAGTACGGCTTCTCGGTAGGACAGACGCTGAAGCTGGCTTCCGCCGACCCGTTGGACGATTTGGAAAATGATTTGAAAAACACAGAGTACACCATCGTTGGCATGGTAAATTCTCCGATTTATGTGGATATGTCCCGCCGCGGGAGCACCACGGTAGGAGACGGTTCGTTGGACGCCTACCTGTATGTGCCTGAGGAGAACTTTACCGCCGAGTACTATACTGAGCTGTATGTGACTGCCGCAGACGCCGATGCGCTGAACTGCTACACCGATGCGTATGACGATCTGGTGGAGGCACTGCGCGACGCGCTGACCCCGGCGGAAGCCGCCCGTTCCGAGTTGCGAATGGAGGAAATGGCGGATTATCTGAATGAGAAGATCCCCGAAGCACAGAAAAAGATAACCGATGCCGAAGCGCAGCTTGCCGACGCTGAGCAGCAGCTGACCGATGCTGCCAATAAACTGGCAGATGCCCGGCAGCAGATTTCGGACGGGGAAAAGCAGCTGGTGGACGGCAGGGCCGCACTGGAAACACAAAAAAAGCAATATGAAGCGTATGAAAAAAAGTATGAGGAGGGCAAGCAGGAGCTGGCAGCGGCAAAGCTGCAGATTACGGCAGCGGAGGCGATGGGTGCGCAGCTGACCGCCGGCAAAGCGCAGGTCAACGCGATACTGGGTCGAATGGAAAACCTGCCTGCCGGTTCCCCGCTGCTGCCCATTCTTGCCGGTACGCTGGCACCGACCCTGAACGAGCTGACCGACGCCAACGGCAAAAAGCTGAATCTTGGCGACAAGCTGTATAACGAAAGCGGTGAGGTGACACCGGAGACCGTGGCTGCAACCCGCATTGCGGTAAACAGTTACTTTGCCGATATGCAGCGACAGATCGGCAGCGCCAGCGCCCAATACGAAAACGGCAAGCGGGAGCTGGAGGAAAGCCGCAAGCAGCTGGATACCTACAAGAACGCGTTGGAAAATGCCGAGGATCGATTGGACAACGGCGAAAAGGAGCTTGCCGACGCCCGTGTAAAGCTGGCGGAGGGTGAAAAGGAATTTGAGGAAAAGAGTACCGAAGCAAGGCAAAAGATCGCCGACGGAAAGGCTGCGCTGAACCGTGGTAAGCTGCAGCTTGCCAACGCTGAAGAAACGCAGGAGAAGCTATCGCCGGCAAAGTGGTACATTTACAGCCGCGGCGATTTGGCACTGGGTGTGAGTGAATTCGGTGACGACGCTGTGCGCATCGACAATATCTCCGTCATCTTCCCCGTATTTTTTCTGGCGGTGGCAGCGCTGGTGTGCCTGACCACCATGGCACGCATGGTGGAGGAGCAGCGCACCGAGATCGGGACGCTGAAAGCGCTGGGCTATACCGACCGTGAAATTCAGAAGAAGTATTTGATCTATTCGCTGAGTGCGACCGTGGTTGGCAGCGTGGTGGGGCTTTCGGTCGGCTTTAAGCTGTTCCCCACCGTGATTTATGACGCCTATTGCATCATGTATGACCTGCCGCCGGTCAAGGCGCCGTTCCACTGGGGTGTTGCCGCCATTTGTGTGGCGGTGGCGCTGATCTGTGTAACGCTGGTGACCTGTTCGGTGTGCCGCGGCGTGCTAAAAGAAATGCCTGCCAACATCATGCGTCCCAAGGCGCCCCCTGCCGGACAGCGGGTGCTGTTGGAAAAGGTGACCTTTATCTGGAAGCGACTTTCCTTCAGCCACAAGGTTACGGTGCGTAACCTGTTCCGCTACAAAAAGCGGGTGCTGATGACGATTATCGGCATAGCAGGCTGCGCTGCGCTGGTGCTGACCGGATACGGACTGAACGACGCCATCGGGGACATTGTGACCAACCAGTTCCAACGGGTCTTTCGCTATGACCTGCTGGCAGGGTATTCCGCCGAGGACGAAGCGGCGGAGCAGGCACTGTTTGACCAACTGGATAGCGACCCCGCCATACAGGAATGGATGCCGCAGTACCGCAACACCGTAACGGCTCTGGGTAATGACCTGAGTTTGAGCGTAAACCTGACCGTTTCCGAGGACTATACCAAACTGACTGATTTTATCAGCCTGCAGGAGCGGGTAAGCGGCAAGGTGCTGACGCCTGAAAAGCGCGGTGCGATCATTACCGAAAAGCTGGGCACCATGCTGGATTTGAAGGCGGGCGATACCCTGACACTGCGCGACAGCGACAACCGGCTGTACGAAATGGAGATCACGGGTGTGAGTGAAAACTATGCCTCGCACTTTGTGTATATTTCCGCCGAGTACTATGAGGAGATCTTCGGAAAGGCACCGGAATACAATTCGGTGATTGTGGATCTGGTTGACCGTGACGACTGGAAAGCCGCCAGCGAAAAGCTGCTGGCAGGCGGTACCATACAGATGGTCGCCAGTGATGCCGAGATGCTGGAGCAGTACATCAATGTCACCGACAACCTTGGGTATGTGGTAGCGGTGCTGATCGTTTCGGCGGGTCTTTTGGCATTTGTGGTACAGTACAATCTTTCCAACATCAATATTACCGAGCGCACCCGTGAGATTGCCACCTTGAAGGTGTTGGGCTTCTATGACCGGGAGGTTTCCGCCTACATCTACCGTGAAAACATCATACTGACGATACTGGGCACGGCGGCAGGGCTGCTGCTGGGCACCGGACTGACCCGCTTTGTTATCACGACGGCTGAAATTGACTCCATTATGTTTGGACGGAACATCTACTTCCCGAGCTTTTTGATGGCGACACTGCTCACCTTCCTATTCTCGTTCATTGTGAACTGGGTGATGCACTACCGGCTGAAGAAAATCAGCATGGTGGAATCAATGAAGTCGGTGGATTGACCGGCAATATGAAAAGGGCATCCCCGCGGGGGATGTCCTTTTGCTTGCTTTCGGTTTTATTCTTCCTGCCCGATATGGCTGCGAATGCGCTCGATGAGCATATCCAAGGCAACCAGATTGTGGCCGCCCTGCAGCATGATGATATCCGCCCGACGCTTGCTCGGTTCGACATACTGCTCATGCATCGGCTTGACGGTGGTAAGATACTGCTCCACGACCGATTCCAGCGTGCGCCCGCGCTCCCGTACATCGCGCAAAATGCGCCGAAGGATCCGCTCATCGGCATCGGTATCAACAAAAATCTTGATATCCATTTCGTCTGCCAGCTCTTCATCGGCAAAGATGAGAATGCCCTCCACGATGATGACCTTCGTGGGGTGCACCTCCTCGGTGCGGTCGGTGCGGTTGTGAATGGAGTAATCGTACACCGGGCAATGGACAGTGTGCCCTGCCTTGAGAGAACGCAGGTCCTCAATGAGCAGAGAGGTATCAAAGGAATCGGGGTGGTCATAATTGAGCAGCCGGCGTTTTTCAAAGGGCAACTCATCGTGGCGCTTGTAGTAGCTATCGTGATGCAGCACGCTGACATCGGCGCCGAAGTACTCCTGCAGCTTTTCGGTCACCGTGGTCTTTCCGCTGCCGGTACCGCCTGCTATTCCGATCACCATTGTGTTCATAAGTGAATCCTCTCCCCGCCGGTTTTTTCTTATTTTATCATAATTCGGCAGTCTCCGCAACGCCAAATGCTCCCTTTTTGTGCGAAACGGCAAAAAACTCTCGACTGACCGGAAGGAATATGCTACAATGCAGATGGAGAAAAAACTATTTTGTAAAGGAGAAGATACTATGTCTACCCCCCACAACGCAGCCCAAAAGGGGCAAATCGCCCCCAATGTACTAATGGCGGGCGACCCGCTGCGCGCCCAGTTCACCGCCGAAAACTATCTGGAGAATCCCGTTTGCTTTAACACCGTACGCGGCATGCTGGGCTACACCGGCACCTACCACGGCGTACCTGTCTCCATTATGGGGCACGGTATGGGAATCCCCTCCATCGGCATTTACAGCTATGAACTGTTCCACTTCTACGATGTAGAGAACATTATCCGCTTTGGCAGCGCCGGCGCGCTGCACCCTGACCTGCATCTCGGCGATATTGTCATTGCCGAAGGCGCCTGCACCGACAGCAACTATATGGCGCAGTTCCAGTTGCCCGGCACCTATGCCCCCATTGCGGACTGGAAGCTGCTTTCCACCGCGGCGAAGCTGGCGGAGGAGCGAAAGCTGAAGCACATGGTAGGCAATGTCCTTTCCAGCGACTGCTTCTACTCGGCACACCCCGAACGCACCGACCTGTGGCGTCCCATGGGGGTACTGTGCGTGGAGATGGAGATGCCTGCCCTGTATGCCAACGCTGCCTATGCCGGCAAGCGCGCACTGGGTATTCTGTCCATCAGTGACGTCATCGGCAAGAATGAGGAAATGACCCCCGAGGAACGGCAGACCAAGTTCACCAATATGATGGAGCTGGCGCTGGATACGGTGACCAGCCTATGAACGGTGAGCGACTGACCGACCGCAGCAGCGGCGGGCTGGAAAAACGGACATGGATCTTGGTGGCGGTGATTTGCGCCGTGCTGCTGGGTGTTTCGGCAGTAATGTTCATTCCCGTAAAAAGCAAAATGAACGAAACGCTGCCCGCCGTGATGCTTTCCCGTGAAAGCGGCGAAATGCAGGCGACGACGCTGACTCTTAATGGGACATGGGGGCAACAGCGCATGGGCAAATCCTCCATGACCTTTAAGGGCATTGTGGGAACAGCCGCACTGGAGGATACCCTGTGGGACGGCATGGATCCAATAGACACTCTACTAAACGAGAGCGCCGGCGGAAGTCACTTGATCGGCGGGTTCTTCTACAATCACTTTTATAGTGAAGATCACGAGGAAGGCTACGGCTGGCTGATCACCGACCGGGAGCGCAGCTGCTACCTGCTGGTGACCGGCCCGTTGGAGAACGACAGCGATGAGGAGTATATCATCGCGGCGCCGGCGAACAGTATGGAGGAAGCGAGAGTCATCTGCGAGAAGCTCGGCACCTATAAGGACAGCTTTATCAAAGCCTGACTGAGGAGCAGCGGAGCGGAAAAGGATTACCCGAAAAGAAGCGAAGATTGACCCCCATACAACGAAAGGGACGCCTGCCGATTGGTCTTGATGAAAACGAACAGGGCTGCAGCAAAATGGTTTTTTGCTGCGGCTTTTTTTGCGTGTTTTTATCTTGGGGGAGAAAAAGTCTTTTGGCTGCACCTGCTGTTTTTTCAAAAAATGGAAAGCCCTGCCGAAGCAGGGGCTTTGCAAAATGCAGTTCTATATAGGAGGCGGCAAAAGGAGCGTTCGCAGAACAGATCATCTATCGGTATCAAAAAGCGACCTTCAAAACGAGTGCAACACAACAGAGAAGAATTGCCAGCGGGACATATAGATACCGACCGATGCCGTACCACAGCCTGCCGCGCTGCTTTTTGCTGCCCGTATTGACTGCTGCGAGCAGATCCTCTTTTTTCATTACATAGAACCACGAAACCGCACCGAGGGTAGCACCGATGGGAATGATATAGATGGAAACAAGATCCATCCATGGGCCCCACTGGGAAATGGTCTCCATACCAATCCCGAAGCCGAGGCACAGCACCCCCAGAATGACAAGTGTGGCGGTTCGGCTGAGCCGCGGGAAGCGGTGCTGGAGCGATTCTGCCACTGCCTCGAACATATTCTGCAGCGAGCTGACTCCGGCGAAAATCATGGCGATGTAAAGAATAACAGCAAAAAGCTGTCCCAGCGGGATATCCTGCAAAATGGTGGGCAGCGTGACAAAAAGCAGCCCGGGTCCCGCTCCGACATCAAGGTCGTAGGAAAAGCAGGCGGGAATAATGACGAGCGCTGCCACCACCGCCGCGATGGTATCAAACAGCGCCGTGTGCTGTGCAACGCCGACAACGTCCTCCTGTGGGGAAAGATAGGCCCCATAGACAATCATGCCACTGCCGGTGACCGAAAGAGAGAAAAATGCCTGACCCATTGCCCAAATCCAGATCATGGGATCGGCAAGGGCTTCCCAGCGGGGCGTGAACATAAAGCGGTAGCCCTCTGCCGCACCGGGAAGGAAAAATACCCGCACCGCCAGTACCAAAAAGATGAGGAAGAAAAGCGGCATCATGACCTTATTGGTTTTCTCGATGCTGTGGGCGCCGAGGAACAGGGTAAGCAGCGTACCGACCACCACAATGATGTGGTAAGGAATGACCGAGTAGGGCTGCGAGGAAAAAGAAGCGAACCACGCGGCGGTATCGGCAGTCATCAGGGTGCCGGTAAGCGAATCGACCAACGCCTTGAGAACATAGGTAACGATAACCGCATAACCGATGGCGATGCAAAGAGAACCTGCCAGCGGCAGCCATCCCAACACGCCGCCTGCTTTACCGGCTTTTTCTCCGCGGGTAGCCCATGCGCTGCGGTACGCCCCCAGTGTGCCGGTGGCTGCACGGCGTCCCATAGCGAATTCCGCCGGAAGCCCGACATAGCTAAAGATGATGACAAACAGCAGGTAGATGAGCAGAAATGCTCCGCCGCCATTGCTGCCCAGCTTGTTGGGAAATCCCCAGACATTTGCCATACCGACCGCCGAGCCGACCGATGCTAAAATGAAGCCCCACCGGCTGGCGAAGCTCCTTGTATTTTTTTGATGCTTCATCTTATTTTCTCCGTTCTGAAAAAAGCCGTCCCATGTGGGGGCTTAGATGGTCTTTCTTGTTATTTTAGCGCTTTACAGTGAAAAAGTCAAGTAATCGGTGGCAGTGAATGTGCCGCGCTTTTTACTTCATTTTTCATCTTGTCCAAAGCCTCCTTGTTGTTTCATAGTAATGTGGTCGCCAAACCTTTACTATTTTACTACTTGGAGGTTTTTGTTTACTAAAGTTTTCCCTCCCCCTGTATAACTGGTTTTTTATGCTAAAGCGCCAATACAAGTCCCCGCCCTGCGTACAGCAGAACGGGGAAACACAGTATTCACTTTTATTTTTCTATTCTTCCGGCGCAAAGCCGACCGTGACCGGCATGCCCTGCCACTCATCTCCATCGGCACGGTAATACATCCATTCGCTGCCGCCATCGGATTTCCGAATCAACTCAACGGCAAAAGCCTGTCCGACCTCCACCTTGACAGGATAATTATTGTAGGGCAGCACATCATCGATCAGCGCGGCGTCCGCAAAGTCCTCGTAGGCATTCTCCAGTCGCCAGAAAGTACGGCTTTGGTACTGCTGCGACCACTCACTCATATTCTCCCCGCCCAGCCAAGTCGCAGTGTAGCTCTTACCGGCTATCGTAAAGCTCTCCTCGGTAACGGTGGGCGCGGGGAGCTGAGTCAGGTCGGTGCAGTGCAGCTTATCCCCGTAGTATGCGGCAAGCTGCTTTGCCATACTATCTACTGTGCCGCCCCAAGAAAGCGCGGTCGGATCGGTGTGCGCCGCACCATAAATGCCCATGATATCGGTGCCGGCAGGCAGGCGCTCCACCGCCGCGATAAAGTTTTGCACCATGGCATTCTCGCGGTAGATATCCTGCTTATCGGGATCACTCTCCAGATAGAAACTCCGTCCCTGAATCACACAGGCATCGGCGCGCTTGTATTCCTCGCTGGTCAACTGACCCTCGGCACGCAGGTAAGCCTCATAACGTGCGCCGGTGGTCTCGTACTGGTGCCCGATATCGGTGCCGACAAAAATTGTCTCCGGGCAGTCTGCTTTAATACTGCGATAGAAATCCAGAACCAGCTCATTGTAGGAGAGGGAGCCTTCCCAGTCCTTAAAAACTTCCAGCAGAATGGTATCATCTTCTGCCTGCATCCACAGGTTAAAGTACTGGGCGGTATAGTATGCCTGCTCAACAAAGAGATAGCGCATTCCACGGGCGTAACAGTCCCGCCACAGCTCCAACTCCTTTTGCAGCAGACGTTCATTGGCGTGGTATTCACCGTACAAGTAGATCTCCCCGATCTCCCCGGGTCCGGTCACGGCAGGCTTCGCGGGGTCCTGCGGTTGCTGCGTCTCACTGCCGCAGGCGGCGGTCAGTGCCAACAGTACCACAGCCAGCAGAAGCGCCACCATTCTATACAAATTGTTAATTTTCATTCTGTCTCTCCTTGCCGTATCCGGCAAGCAAGGTTTGCTTTTCTGTACGGGTCAATCGTTTGATCGCCGCCTCCCGCCGCAGGGCAGCGGAGCGATCCGGCTGCTCCTCTCGGTAGCGAAGGGTCACAGGGGTGCGACTGCGGGTGTATTTCGCGCCGCGACCGGCATTGTGCGCCGCCAACCTGCGGGGAACATCATCGGTACAGCCGGTGTATAAAGTCCCGTCCCGACATTCCAGTATGTAAACCCACCAGCTCATCGCAGCGCCTTCTTTCCGCTTTTGCTCATAAAAAAACCGCCACAGCGGATAGCCTGTGGCGGAATGGCGCGCTGTAAGGGATTCGAACCCCTGGCCTTCTG
>ENA-ORUI01003421-ORUI01003421.1-human-gut-metagenome-genome-assembly--contig:-NODE-3421-length-11496-cov-2.558955_pt1 | contig 11496 bp, 26 predicted proteins | sample MGYA00242078_ERZ509205 | MGnify/ENA primary metagenome ERZ509205 (study PRJEB26280, sample SAMEA2338828) | human gut metagenome | biome: human gut; feature: human-associated habitat; material: faeces... | reverse complement strand
TCAATCCATGTAACAATAAATACGAAATTAACTGCTTTTTTGTATCCAAAAAGTTAAAGCTTTTCGATGATAAGTGTTAAAAATTCAGCCGCACCCAATGCTTCTGAAATATAGAACGCTGGAGCAGTTATTAATTTTGCTTTTGTAAAACGTGTTGTTTTTTCTAAGATTCCTCCGATGCAAGCAACTGCAAAAGCAATTACCAGCAATGTTAAAAAAATGATTGCCATAAAATTCCCCTTTATTTAATTATTTCTACACAAGTTCTCTTTTGGCCGTAAATCTAGCTATGATATGTTTCATTTCACTTTTTACAGCTTCAAATTCGGAAATACTTACATCCTTAAATAATGCATCTGAAAGACGCTTCTGGATATTTGTTTCTTTAAATTCGATTTTGATACATTCTGCCTGTACATTTGTACATTTACAGTTAAGAACTGTTTTGTTTAAATGATCTTCTGCACAAGCTTTAATATCATGTAGCAGCTTGTTATAAGAAGCTCCATATCGACCATGCAATTCTTCTTTCGATATGTTTTCTCGATTTTTCTTCAGAGAATTAAGTAGTTTTTCCAATTCCATAAATGTCTTCCTCCTTATATTCAATATTTGTTAATAATATGTCCGATTTCCAGCAAAACAAAAACAGGGCTTACGCCCTGCTTTCTTATTCATATTCAAGTTCTTCTCCTGAAGCAAAATCTTTGCAGTTTTCCTTGTCAAATGTAATGGATTTACCGTCTAACACGCATCTTATAGTACCTTGTAAGTCTGTACGGAACATTTTAATATCGTTGTCTTTCAAGTAACTCATTGTTTCTCTGTGCGGATGCCCGTAATCATTATTGTATCCGCAGGAAACAATAGCATAGTCCGGATTTACTTTATCGAGAAAATAATAATTATTGCAGCCATCATTTGCGCTTCCATGGTGTGCTAATTTAATTATATCCGCAGATACATTTTCGTAGTCTATGATGTCTCCTATTTCTTCTCCTGTTGCATCTCCGGTTAAAAGTACTGAATTTATTCCGTAAGTCACTTTACAAACAATGCTAAAAGAATTTGTATCGCTGTAAGCTCCTTCTACATCATATTTTGGTGCCAAAATGTCAATAGCGGCATCCCCAAAAGCAAATATGTCTTCTGTTGTTGGATGCACTATCTTCACGCCGGATTCATCAATAGCTGCCATAAGTCTGCTATATGTTTTTGAATCCGAATCGCAATCTGGCATTAATACGGTATCTACCGGATAATCTTCTATCACATCCTCTGCGGAACCAATATGATCAGCATCTGGATGTGTTAATACAAGATAATCAAGACTTCTTATTCCGAGATTATTCATTTCTTCCTGCACATTGTCGTACTCATAATACATTCCGGTATCTACCATCATTGTATTATCTCCACATTTGATTATGGTACAATCGCCCTGTCCTACATCAACAAAGGATATTACCATCTCATTCTTATATGTTTCGGTTGAAAACTCTGATGCACTTTCATCTGTTTTTTCACTATCAAAGATTCTTGTTATACTATCTTTGAGTGATTCTGTTGTTGCTTCAATGTTTTCGTTAGCAGATTTCTTAATATTTTCAACATTGTTTCTGCCAATGCAACCGTCTGCCAATATTGCAAATATGCTCAGAAATGCTACTATTTTCATTAATGATTTCATAATTGTTTATTCCTCCTTATTTTCAATGTTATATATGCAATATGCTCGATTTTGGAAGAAATAAAAAAAGAGCCATCTCTGACTCTTTTTATTTTCCAAATCGGTGTAAATTTTCATACTAATCTGATAATGAAAGAATTTCAGGTGTAATTATTAACACCTGATTTCCATTTACCATTCCAATATGCATTTCTGAAACTTCTGACGTTGTAAAGTTATCATTCTCAAGAATGCTATTTATCACAATAGGCAAATCAATACCTTGTAAATATTTTGTATGACCATCTACTTCAGTTTGTAATATTGAGAATGATTTTGAGCCAGTGCATTTCTGTTTATTTCGCATAGACTCTATATCTTTATAGAATCTATCTATTTTATTCCAGGCTTCCGTCATACTTTCTGAATCAGATATGTCTTCCGTTACAGAAGAAGCCAACATCTTAATTTCTTCCATAAAATTTACCGCTAACTTAACATTCATTTCTTTTTGTCTCTCTGTCATAATTTTTCTCCAATCTTCTAAAGAAATACGAATTTTAAATACTCATTGTTCCATCCAAATAATCATTTAAGCCTTCAAAATAATCTTCGTTTGGCTTCCTGATGAACAAATCCCTGTTCGCACTTTTCTTCATAAGCTGCCTTCTGTGTCTCTTTATAAATAATTTCATCAATTCTACTCATTTTCTATTTCTCCATAATTTAATATAGTAATATTTAAAATTTTAGTTTCAAGAACCTTCACCGTTTGATTCTTCAGATATTTTGGTCTGGTAAAAATGAGATACAATCTTTATCTGTTTCAATTACATCTTGATTCTCATCACAAGAGCCACATGAACAACACATCACGCTAAATGCATTTATATTCACATTATAAGAATCATTATAAATATTTCTTGCACAAACTCTACATAAACAATCTGCGCAATCTTCTAATTTTCTAAATTTTCTCAATTTATTTCCCTCAATTTGCCCTTTGAAATGCGAATTTAGCGCCAACTTTCGCAAGTAGAATTTCTGTCAACTAATCCTTCTACTTCTGTACAATATCCTTCATAAATTGTACAAGGATTATACGCACTGCATCCGTCACAACGCTTGCACTTTCGCTTTGAACTGCTTACAATATGATACATATTCGGTTCTACATATTTCTCTTTAATGTTTTCCCATTGTTTTTGAGTTACTTTTAAATAAGCATTTACAATCATTTTCTCTTACCTCCATTCCAAGGAAACACGCATTTCTACTTCTCTCTTGCTGCATTATTCATAACAATGTCATCAAACCATCTTGCACCAATATTGAATCGTGGTATAACTACAGCCATACTATTTTCCATATCTTCAAGCTTAATTGAAACAATCGTGCAATCATCTGGATATTTATTATTTCCAGTTAACATATATACATCATTCATTGTTTTTCCTTTGATAATATAAGCCGTTTCACTTTTCATTGGTGTATACTGTTTTACCCAATCAATAAATTCAGATATTGAATCTTCTGCAAGTCCCTCCATTGTAAGAGCTGAACCTAAACTTTCTAATTCTTCTAATGTTGTTAATGTTTTAATTTCCATATTCGCTACCTTTCCTTTCCTTATGAAATATCTGTTTACTCTGCTATTACATTCATCGAGATAATAAAATCCACATCTTCCTGCTCATTATCTTTTAGGAACAATTAAATTTCCTGTCAATGTAACTTCGATTCCATTTTCACACTTTCTAAGACTTCCTTTTTCAACCTCAAAATCATTATATTTAAGAGAAATACTATCTCTCCCATTATATTCAGCTACAATTTTTCCATCCAACCATACATAAACGTTTTCATTTTCGCTTATATATGATAATAAATCACTTAATCGCATGAACTATACCTCTTCGCATTCTTTTACCTTTTTAAACTTTCTTCATCTACAATGCAATAACAACCAATCGCATTTCCAACTCTGTCATTATCAATTCCAAGCGATGTAATAATTTCATTGAATGTGCCTTCGCTATAATCTTCTCTGTAGATTTCAAGGTATTTCTGACCTTTGGTTACATAGTTCTCTTCTGTTCTACTTCTAAAACAATCTAAAGCATTTTGCAAGCAATCAGCTTTTCGCTTTGCGTCATTCCAATAAGTAAAATATGTTCCACTTGACCACTGCTGATCTTCAGGCTGCGTTGGATCATAGCCACTTGCAACCGCATACTGTGTATCACTTTCGCTTTGCAGTAAAGCATAATTATCTTTCCGTAATAACTCTGTCCATTTCATGTTCTTACACCTCCTATTCAATCACTTCTACTTCTTCGCTTGATCCAATAAGCATTAAATCTTTCATTGGACAATTTTTATTCAAACAATCTGCTTCAAATATGAATCCATCGTTCGATGTACAGATCCATTCTTCTTTCATATGCTTGAATTTTGTTCCTACTTTAATTTCTCTTGTCTGCACAGTTTTATACCTCCTGTAACTTATTCTCTTTTATTAATCGTTCACGAACCATTCTGTTCAAGTCTTTATTGACTGCTATGATTTTATGAGAAGTTCGATTCATATAAATGAAATGACTTCCCTTGCACCGTGTAAATCTGTATCCATTCTGTAACAGAATCGGTTCAAATTCTCTTAGTTGTTTTGTCTTTCTATATGCCATAATTCATCTGTCCTTTCCTTATTATAATGTGTTTGCCCGTATAGCCTGATAGCATAGCTTCATTTCGCTTTTACCGATGTTTCATTTTCATCACTCGCTTTCTAATATATTATTCGCTTCTTAAAATAATTTTTTTCATTAAAATAGCGACCACAATTATTTTGCAGTCGCTTTAATTTCATTTGCCTTTACCATTGCATTGTTCATGTCAACGCAGATCCCATGACAAGTTCTACGTTCTCCGCATCTTTTACACAATGCATTGAATAATTCGCCTTTTATTTCTCTTTCCATTTAGACCTCTTCTCTTTCTAAAAGTGTTTCGTAATATTCGCTTTCGCTTTCAAAAAGCTGGTATTTTCCATTGATCCAACCCATATAACCATCCGGTACTTCATATCCTTTCATCTATTCTTTCGCCTCTCTTTCTGTTCTCCTTGCTAAATTATTTTCGCTATCTGGGCAAATTCCCATAGCTAATAATGCGTCTTTCGCTGTGCATCCTGTAATAATCGCATAGAATAATGCGTCCCATGATGCTTGATTATCCCGTAATGTTCTTGCCATGATTTTCACTCTCCCTTCTATAACAGTCCACATGCAGATAATAATTTCTTTGCAAATGGATGCTTGTTTGCTTCGAGTTTGCGTTTTAACTCTCTATTGTAACGCTCCTCAAAATAATCACGCTCTGATTGTGCGATTTCTGCTTCTGGACGATTATCAATAACATCATAACCATCCTTTATAATAATTATCATTTGCCTTTCCTCCTTCTATTTGTACTAAAAAAGCGATGCTAACGTCTGTGCTAACATCGCTCTACTCATGTTATGAGTTTTGATTCCGTGTGGTTTCCGTGTTTCTGTTCGGACTGAATAGATCCGTGATGGTTTGCTTGCCTTTGCTACTTCATAATTACAATAGGTTGCATGAATTTGTTTTGCTTTCTCTGACATTGTTTTTACTTCCTTTCTTATTATTTACCACTCTGCACCGCTGTATCTGACCTGTAAAATAATATCATCAGTTACCTTTTCTGTTCCGTTACTATCTATGAGCATAGATACTACGTCTCCATTTTCATAGTCTTCACAGCCACGAAATTTCCATTTGTTTCCGCTATAATCCTGTACAGTGACAACGTTTTTCTTTTTGTTTACCTTTGTTACTTTCGCTGTCAAAGGATATGTTTTGTTTTCATCTAAATCTTTAAGATGCGGAAGTTTCTCACAGATTTTTGAATATGAATATCCATCTGCCTTATTGAACTGCTTTGTTGTATCGCCAAGCTCAAAGCAGAGATATCCATATTTGTCATAGAAATAACCAGCAATGTCACAGATTGGAATTGCATTTGTGATACTGATCTGCTTTGGAGTTGAGGCATTGACTGTTTGCGTTGGTTGCATTGTGCCTACCGTGTAGGATGTAAGGATTGTTGCTGTTGTAAGAATGAGTGATAATAATTTCTTTTTCATATTTGTTCTCCTTTTCTGATTGTTTTTTGGTATAAAAATAGCACCCGGAAATTGGGTGCTTGATTGGTGCTGTGTTTTGCAAATTATTCTTCATCAAAATTATAATTTGCGTCTATATCTTCAAACTGCTCGTCATAATACTTACGAGCTTCTGAACAACGGAGTTCATAATTACTTCCGTTTGCTGGATAACCTTCAGCTTCACACTGTTCGGCTATCTCTTTGCATTCCTCTCTGTACTGCTTTTCGAGTTCGCAGATTTTATCTATATCTGCTTTTGAATACACTCCTGCTTGTGTCATTGATTGACGCATTTCTTCTATTGTTGGCATAGTGGTTCCTCCCTTTTTACATGGTTTTTAGCTTTTCTTGGAGTTCAGCTATTTGAGCTTCTATGGCTTGTTTTTCTTCGTTTGCCTTATTATATTCTGCATCTGGTATCCATTCCATTATGTCAGATGGTTGGACTTTGAGATATTCGCAGATACGGTTTAATGTATCTGTTTTGAATATTTCATTTTTACTTATTTTAGATACAACATTAGTGCTAATTCCTGTATCTTTACATAGTTGTGTTTTTGTTATTTTGCGTTCGCTTAAAAGTGTATCAAGTTTATAATATACTATCATATAATTTTCGCCTCCTTTTATATATTCAAAGATAGCATATTATTTGACTTTTTTCAAGTGCTATCATTTTTATTTACCATATGTCAATGCATATGGTTTTGCCTTGAACCATTTACGTATATTGTCAGTAAGTCCCCATGAAGTTTGTGCAAAGTCGTTTTGATCGTTTAGCACTTCTTTCATTGCTTCTTTTTTCGCTTTTGCATGTTTAATTGCCATGCTTCTATCTTTTCCCATGATTTTATCCTCCTTTTTAGAATCTCCAATGATGCTTGAATTTATCAGGTATAGCAGTTGCAGTTACAGTTCTACCCCAGCAGTCGGAAATTTTCCCTTCCATTAGACAACCAAACTCATTTGCAGAGTTTGACAGTGTTACTAGCTGAGAAGTAACGGAGCAAATTTCATCTCCGAAAAGCTCAGAGTTGGCTGTGAGCTGATTTGCAAGTGCATGGATTTCATTTTTTCTGAATTTCAACATGTCAATTCCCTCCTTAATTTTAAAAATGCACACTATAAAAAGGGCAAAGTATTTGCCTTGCCCTCTCTAACTATGCATTTTATGGTTGCATACTATTTGTTGTTTTTCTTAGATTTTTTTGTGTACTTGTCAGTTAATACGCTAGGAATATCGGCAGGTTTGATAGTTCCTGCTTCTACCATCCACTCAAAGCCTACACCGTAAAGGTTTTTAAGCGCATTTGTTACGTCATACTTGAGAGCCTTTGTACCGTTAGACTTTACAACGGTTTTCGTGTCAATCTTCTTACCGATTGATTCCAGAACGGCAGTTTCAAATGTTGTACCTGCTACATCAAGTTTGTAAACTTTGTAGAAGTTCTCTACTGCTGTCTTGACATCTTCTAAGCACTTAGCATCTTTCATAGCTTTGCGGAATTTTTTGTCGTGTTCGTTGTATTCAAAAGAAGCTTGTTCTTTGAGCAACTTATCCCACTCAACCTTTAAGCCTTCATTGATAGTTACATAATTAGTACGCATCCGGTTCAGATCCTCAACTGTAATGTCAAGATTTCCCGAACCTTTTTCGAGCATGTCGTCAATGGCTGCAATACTGTTATTATTAGCATCAATTTTTGAGCCATAGATTGTATTCAGTTCGGCTTTTTTGATGATGCAACGGAAAAATTCAGAAGTCCGTGTTGATAATGTGCGTGCTGACTGGAAAAAGTCAACTTTAGTGTTGTTTGTTGCTACTGTTGTGTTAGTTGTTGTTTTACTCATAATGTTCTCTTTCTCCGACTTGACGCAATCGGTGCTATGTATTTTTATTGTGTACGTTGTTATCCTCAGCTTTTAACAGACTTGGAACTGTCAATCTTTGCAGACTGGTAGCTTTATAACGTCCTCCTCACCTTACCTAGTGCACCTCACACCGTTGTACTTTCGTACACCCCTAAAGAGTATTCATGCTTAGTCTTGAGCATTCATGACCTCTAACCCCTTTAGGATATAGATACAGACCTCAATATTCAATTCCTACGAGTTGGGGAACGTAGGCACTCTATTTTCACCCCGAATTGCAATGCAAATAGTTATCCGCAAGCCGTGACTTGTTTCATGGTGTGGTTTATGCCGTAACATTTGCCACCTATTCACAAAGGCATTTTTAAAGATATGCAAACTTTTTGTGGAATTTTTGCATGAAATATGCTAGAATGAAAATTGCTAAGTATAGCGTGTTTCATGCTATCCACTATGTAAGGGTGTAAGGTGTGCTAGACTTTGCACCCTATTTATAGGTTGCTACCCTATATATAAGCTATAAGTTTGAACATTTAAGTCAATCGCTTGACTTGTTTAAAGTATATCATGCTACTTGTCTATTGTCAAGTATTGTTTTAGGATTGCTTGCAAAGAAGTTTAAAGTCTTGTTACTTCCTAATTATTCGCTTGACTTAATACAAGTATATCAGATATTCTTTTGCTTGTCAAGAGTCAATTTCTAATTTCTTAAAAATTGTTTGTTCTCTTGACTTGACTATATACTATCACATGAATTGTCTAAAGTCAAGTATCATTTTTCAAAAAATACGATAAATCATAATACAAACGTTTGTTCGAATATGTTCTGATCAGATGGTTTAGAACTGATTTTATAGAACATTTGTTCTATCTGAAAAGAATGTATAATATATATCTATTAGCCATTGTTATAGACTAACTGGGGGTAGTTAAAACTAACTAATAGGACTGCAAATGCAGCAAACCCTATAGCTGATTCATCCACACACCAACTTAAAAATCCATCCTTTTCCAATCCATTAAATTCCAACAAAATCAAGCAAAATCCCAATTTTACTATCTCAAACCACTTATCGTATCCCATATCGTTAAAACCCACTAAAATCAAGCATTTCACTCACTTCAACCCCTAAATTTCAAAATCCCATCATACTAAAATCACACCCACAATCCTATTTTCTTCCTTATATATAAGCGTTTTCACCGATAACGATTTTTCCATCAAAAGTCACACTCAAGAATCTCAACATATTGGGGGTATATTAAAACCTTCGCACAAATCATCTTTTAAATAGAGATATCCATATATAAAACAGCAATAAAAAAGGACTACAGCCAAAGCCATAGTCCAATAAACCAATACTTGATCAATAGAAATATATATTTATTTTTTGGATATCATATTTATCTTTAAAATTCAAATTATATCCATCTTTCTTTTTTACTTTTTCATTAGCAGGGACATATACATAACCAGTAACTATTCTCGTTAATTCTCCACTACTATTATAACATAACGCAGAATATTTTGCAGATTTAGTAATAGGTGAAGTAAAAACAATATCTCTATATATCCAACCATTATCAATATACTGATCAGAAATATTATATTTTATATCAATAGAATCTGCTCTATTTACACTTCTCAAAGATATCTTTAACTGTTCGTCATATTGTATTGGATTATTAAAATCTATTACACGTCCATTATTATATTCCATTAATGCAATAATATAAGTATTTTTATTTACTATATAATCATTTGTGTTTTGTCTAATATAAAATCCATCCTTATCGTATTGTTTAATAGAAATATTAACATTAACAGTAACATCATTATTGTTTACAATTTTGATCATTTTATTATACTGTCCCGAATATGCATTTTCAGGAATATCAATCAACTCATAACTTACATGATCTTTTAAAGCATCCTTGACAGTAACCTTACAAACATAATTTTTATTATTATATTTGGCGATTATTTTAACAGAACCATGTTTTAATGCTTCTATATGTCCATAATTAGTAACTTTCACAACATTTTTATTAGAAGAAGACCATCTAGCAGAATATATTTCCGTTTTTCCTTCATGTATTTTCAAATTCTTTACTTCGCCAACATACAAAGTAAGCTTTGTATAGTTCAATTTAACCTTATTGGCAGCATAAATATTTTGTGGTACTAATTGAATAACGGTAATAACCATTACAATGCATAACACAAAATTAAATATCCTCTTTAATATCTTCAATTTCTTCATATACAATTCCTCCTTTAAAATTAGATATATTCATTTTACTACCAAAAGAACAATAGTGCAATAATTACATTTTCATAAAGAGAGAATAATACATCAAAGGAGGAATTAAATATGATACAAGAAAACGAAATACCAAAATATCTCAAATCAACAGAGAGCAATATCTCAAAGAGTAATCGCAAATCAAAACACAAACATCAATATGAAGAATGTCTTATTCAATATAAATGAAATTTTAAAAGTAACGTATTTACTCAAGAAGAAAAAGAACGTATACATACTTCATTAAGCAGTTATTGTACTATCTGTGGAAAAATTGGAGGAATAATTAAAAATAGTAAATATCAGAAAGAAATTGACGTATTACAGAAACAAAGACAAACAGGAAATAATTTTTGGATAAGTATATCAGGTGAAGAATTTTATGAAATGTATCATGATAAATTACCAGTATTCTTTGTAGATGATATTTACAAAGAGAAGTATGTTGATTTAGAACAAAATTGTAATTCAGATTGTAATTCAGAAGGAGAATAATTAAATGAAAGAGTAAAACAAAAAATAAGAGTTTAATTAAAATCATTGTAATTGAATATCATAGTAAATGAACTATCTGCAAATTTGTACATTTTTGAGCACATTTTTTCTCTACACTTGGGGAGTGTACGTGCATAAATTTGTACATTTTTGCACCATGGTTATTCATAGTCATTGATTTTTAAGTGTTTTACTCTTCTGCACTCCTGTTGGAGAATATATAAGCGAAAGGAAGTGAACAGATGCAATTATGGCTAAGTGAAAAAATATATAAATCAGACAAGCTTTCTATATATGGCTTAGCAGCCTATTGTGCCATAAAAACCCTTTTGCCTAATGAAGATGTAAAAGAAATATGTACATCTTGTGAAATACTAGCATATCAGCTTACAAAATCATTAGACTATCCACGTAGATTTTATACTGGTTTGAAAACTGGCTACGATGAGTTAATTGATCAAGGTATTATAAAGCGAGTTAAATCAAAAGGTAAATTTGACATAATAGATTGTTCTGATCTTTTTATCACAGAAGAAGGTGAATATTTTACAATTATTACCTACGAAGAGATTTTAACGATATGTCGGCTAAAGGATGTTAATACTCTTCTATTGTTGAAATACTTTATCTTCCTTATTGGAACTATCAGTTCAACGATTGATGTATATATAGACGCATATCAGCACAAATGTCGAGTTGTTGGTAATCTTACTATAGAATACATATCTCAACTTTCAGGTATTTCAGAAAGATCCATTATTGATTACAACAAAATATTAGAAAGCATTGGTCTTATTTATATTTATAGGCAGAATGATTTTATGATCAATAAAGATTCAGGTGAAATAACTCGTTTACCAAATGTATACGGCAGACCTGAAGATCAGTTGTATATTGACGCTTTTGCTATTAGCCAACGAAAATATAAAGATTCATATAAATATGTGGAGAATAATATAAGGAAG